>Ga0213866_10002891_pt1 | contig 11895 bp, 15 predicted proteins | sample PICome_11_FD_160079 | JGI IMG/M metagenome (GOLD analysis project Ga0213866, IMG submission 160079) | Coastal seawater microbial communities near Pivers Island, North Carolina, United States - PICO284 | ecosystem: Environmental > Aquatic > Marine > Coastal | place: USA: North Carolina... | reverse complement strand
TGACCATGCGGGATCCTCGCGTTTTCCCGCATCTGATGTTCCTGTTCGCCTACTTCGTCGCTGTCGGAATGATCCAGCAGACGCTCGGTTGGTTCCTGGAAGATCGGTACGGACTGGAGGAGGCCGACGTTGTCCTGTTCACCGGGATTGTCTTCGCCTGCCTCGCAATCATGATGGTGGTGGTGCAATTTGGCTTTATCCAACCAAGAAAACCCGATCCACGGAAGATGTTACCCGCCGGATTGGCCCTTGTCGCCACCGGATATGTTGCCGCAGACCTCAGCCAGCCTTATTGGAGCGTTTGCCTCGCTTTCCTGATTGTGGGGGCCGGTGCCGCCTTGGCCGTGCCATCTGCGAACGCCTTGGGTACCATGTCAGTGCAGCGCGAGGAACAAGCCTCCGCGGCCGCATTACTGGCCGCCGCGCCACCATCTGGATTTATATTTGGGCCGCTTATAGGTGCGGGATTGTATCAGCTCTCGCCCAAACTCCCGCTTCTCGTCTCAGCCGCCCTGATCGCCGGCCTCGCCCTTTATGCAGCGGTGTTCCTGACCCGGCAGTCGAGGCCTTAGGTCAGCATCAAACGGTCCGCCAGACCATCCATAAATCTCGCCATATCTCGAGCGAGGGATGTCAGCCCCGAAACATCATGAGTGGTCAGCGTGACGTCTACTGTATTGTAAACATTGAACCACTCCGGATGATGGTTGAGTTGCTCTGCCTTCAGCGCCACGCCGGACATAAATGCAAAGGCTGAACTGAAGTCCGGAAACTTGTAAGTTCGACGAATGGCATTCCGACCATCCCCGGTCTTGGTCCAGCCATCCAGCTCTGACAGTATCACCTTTAGCTCGAGTTTTTCCGCCATGCTTTTATCCGCCTGCCTCGTCTTCTGTTTGATGGAGATAATAAAGCCAACGGCCATCGCCCGCGATTGCGGTTCTCAAACCAGGATAAGGCTGGCCGTCTCGAATTCGGGAAATGCCGGCCTCACCGACGAGGTCTTGCAGCCTCGCCCGGTTTGTGAAGTCAAGTCGTTCCGGCAGAAGCTCGTCTGGTTCAAGGGCCGCCAGATCTGGCCAGATGAACCAGATCTCTTCGCCGACCCGACGCGTTCCATACGGCCCCTCTAGTAATCGAGCCAGCTGCGCCAGAGGATCAAACCCGGTTCGGCGTAGGAGGTCCCAATGAAGGCGATGCGCCTGATTGGCATAATTCGAAACAAAAGCAGGTTCCGCATCCGCTTGTCGGGCGAGATTCCTGAGAGAATTCTGCCCAACGATGTCGAGGAGCAACCCGACCTTCTCTTCAACCGAAGGGGTCAGAGCCGGTTGGACCATCGCGGCGCCCGCAGGACGGGTCACCGCTGGGGCTTCAGCAACTTTTATGCGAACGGAGTCCAGATTTTGGTGATCTGTATCGTTGCACCCCACCAGAAGAAGGATAAGACAGGCGGCCGCGACCCGAAACATCAGATCTCCTCAAATCCCGTGATGCGTCTCAGGTCGGATAAAAGTTGGTTCTCATTCAGGACTTTAATGGTTGTCATTCCCATGGCTCTGGCGGGCTTCAAATTAATTCCAAGGTCATCGAGATAGACACATCTTGATGGAGAAACTTCTAAGGACTCGCACATGAGCTCATAAATTCTTGGATCTGGTTTCCGGATCCCCAATTTCGAGCTTTCAATGACGTGGTCGAACAACTCCATAACCGCCTTGACCTTCTCAGCCTTGTCCTCGTCTGACGTCATGGAAGCCCCCTTGCCAATGGGCGCGTTATTCGTGATGCATCCCACTTTGACATGAGATCCGCACACCCGGAGCGCATTTACCACCGCAGGCCGGATAGCGCCCGACAGCAGGTCCAGAATATCCCTTCCGGGAACTTCGTGGCCAAGTGCGGCGCTCTCAGCTTTGAACAGGGCATCGAATTCGCCCGCCGTGACCTCTGAACGTTCAAGTTGCGCCCAGGCATTGGTATCACCGTTTCTGGCATTGACGCTTCGGATGAAGTCCCGGGGGAGGCCGTTGGCCAATTCATACTGTGAAAATGCGTCAAAGGGAGACGACGTAATCACGCCTCCAAAATCCCAGATCACCGCCTCAATTTTTGCTGTCATGCAACTTGACCTCCCCGGTCTGGTTCAAACATCTTCTCCTCCTTTATGTCAGGTCATTAACGTCGGAAGACAAGACACCTTCAGATATCGCCTTTGGATCGCTAAGCCCTATGTGGTTAGAATGTTGGTAAGATGCTTCCTCCTGTTCGTGGCAGCCATGTTTGTGGCTTTTGGTGCCTGGTCCATCATCGATCCGGTTCAAATGACATCGCAACTTGGAGTCAACGTCAGCGGCCCATCCGGTATTTTTGAAATGCGCGGCGTCTTTGGAGGCGTCAGCCTCGGTGCCGGCGCTCTTTGTCTGGCGGGTGGCATCCTGCCAAGAATGGCGCGGCCGGCGCTTTGGTTTGTTTCGGCCTATATGGGCGGCTATCTCCTTGGTCGATTGGCTTCGCTCCTCTCCGGCGACAGCGCCCTAACGGCAAACTGGTTTTTTGCCGGAACGGAGGCCGTGATCTTTTTGGTTGCTGTCCTGCTCCTGCAAAGGAAGCCCTGACAAACCGCACCGCAGACCTTTTTGAGGCTGGTTTACAACCGGAGGAGGAGAGATTGTCCGTCGCCTCGTGCTGATGCAATTTTCTTGCGTTAAGAGAGTCGAGCTGTTCAGGAATTCCCCTGCCGGACGAGCGCGCCCAAATTCGACGCAACAAATCTCCAATCAGGCGAAAAAAAACTGGCGCAAAGCTTGCGACAGGCTCGACTGAACAAGACCCCGGCGCACACGTTAAGAGGGTCGGAAAAGAACACGACAGGTCGAAAATGAACCAAAGATTACACCATCCGAACACGACAACGCTGATTGCCGCTTGGGAGAGAATAACCGATAAACCGGAACAATTTGGAAAGCCCCCTCGGGCTGCGGAGCACGGCGAACTCATGGCCAATCTGTTCGTTATCGATCAGGTTGAGGGCCTGCACTGGGTCTTCCGGAGCGCTGGATCATTCATCGACAGCTTGTTCGGGCGCTCGCTCATTGATCACGAATTCGGATGCTTGTGGCCCTCGGCGGACCGCGCCCTGGCAACCACCTTCCTGTCGAGTGTTCAGATTGCTGACCGACCAGGCATTCTGCGAACGCGTTGCGAAACCTTATTGGGGGAAACAGCCCGAATGGAAATGACCCTCGCGCCGCTTGGACAGAATGTCAGCCCCCTGTCAAAAACACCTCGGCTCCTCGGTCTGATGCAGCCGCTGGAAGACTTCGCTATATTGAATCACCGTCCAATCTGGCGCCAACGGTTAACCGCCCTTTATCCACCCGAAACCGGGACGCCCTCGAGAAGACTTCGGCTGGTAAGTACCCGCAGCTAGGGGGTATAGGGCGCCAGCCCTGCGGCAAATCTCTTCCAGTTCGCGACGTAGACCTGAGCAGACCCCTTGATCAAGGCAACGTGCTTCTCCTCAATCTGGCGGACCACCTTTCCCGGTGCCCCCATAACAAGAGAGTTGTCAGGAATAATCTTGCCTTCTGGAATCAGGCTGTTTGCGCCGATAATGCAATTTCGTCCAATCTTGGCGCGATTAAGGATCGTCGACCCCATCCCGATAAGGCTTTGATCGCCGATCTCACAACCATGGAGCATCACCATATGCCCTACCGTGACATCCCGTCCAATGCTGAGCGGACAGTCATAGTCAGTATGAAGAATGCTGCCATCCTGGATGTTGGAATTTGCCCCAATGAAAATCGGGTCGTTATCGCCGCGAAGGACAGCATTGAACCAGATGCTGGCATTTTCCTCGAGGGTCACATTGCCCAGAACTGTTGCATTATCCGCAATCCAGTAATTGCCACTGCCCGGAAGCCTGGGTGCCACGCCCTCAAGAGAATATAAAGCCAAACTCGCCTCCCGTTTCCGACCTTTGTCCTTTTTAACGTTTAATCCGGGATTAACCCTGCTAACCTGTAATTCAAGAGGAGATTCGGGGAGCCTTTATTAGAATGCCAGTTAGGAAAATGATCTTTTCGATCCCCCGAACAGACGGTTCGGATCCTGGCCGCCCCCTCTCATTTGCTTCGTCGCCGCTGCGCCATCTGGCCCAGCGGCTTTTTTCTGCCCTGAAAGGAGATCATCATGGGAAAGCGGGTTGCAGCAAAACGTCAGAAAGCTCAGGCCACATTCAATGCCTCGAACTTTTTTGAACATGATGCGCCTCATGAAAGCCAGCTTTTCGCCTTCCCGGGAGGAGGGTGGCACCCTGATGAGGCGGATCACCCAAGAACCATCGTACCCGCTCATGGTCGGCGAGCCCAAAGATACCAGAAAACGGTAAAACCAAGATCGGAAAATCAGGCCCAGCTGATGGCCGCTCTGGATCAGAAGTCGCTTGTATTTGCAGTCGGTCCAGCAGGCACCGGGAAGACCTATCTAGCCATTTGCAAGGCCGTCGAAGCCCTTCAGAGGGGAGATGTGGCGCGAATTATTCTGTCACGACCAGCCGTTGAAGCCGGAGAGCAGATTGGATTTCTGCCGGGTGCGATGGAGGATAAGCTGGCCCCTTATCTGCGCCCGCTCTACGACGCGCTGTCGGATCGTTTGAGCCCAGCCCAGCTCAAACATATGATGGCCGAAGGGATCATCGAAATTGCCCCGATAGGCTTTATGAGGGGCCGAACCTTGAACAACGCCTTTGTCGTCATCGACGAGGCTCAGAACTGCACCTACACGCAAATCAAAATGCTGCTGACCCGACTGGGGTGGCACTCCACAATGGTTGTGACCGGTGACCCGGCTCAAACGGACCTGCTGCCAGAGCTGAGTGGCCTAGCCCTCGCCGCCGAGAAGCTGGAACAGCTTGACGGTGCAGCCATCATCCGGCTCGAGGGGCGCGACGTCGTTCGCCATCCCCTTGTGGCGGACATGCTGGATATTCTCTAGGCTGCTGGTCGCGGTCAGGCGCCGGTAAGGTCTTCGGCCAGAACTGTCATATTGAGGGAATAGGAAACCTCGCCCTCATCGGTGTCCTTATAGACGACGGCAAGGAACTCTGCGCCAAGATAGACCTCAACCGAGTCATCGGTCTCTTTCCGGGCGATCAGGCGCAGCCCCGGATTGAGCTTTTCCTTGATATAGGCTTCCAAGCGCAGGATTTCTTCGCGATTCATGCCTCGACTCCCCTTTTTCCAGCTTCGATTACCGGCAGTTGTTTGGAATGCAAAGCGACAGGCTCAATTTTCCTCAGTTGCGCCCATAAAAAGCTCCTGGACGCACCGGTTGGGATTCATTGTCCGGCCCAGCGGGTGGATTGACCAGGCGCCACAAAAACATCCCAAGCAATATAAGGATTTCTACCACCATCCGCGCGATGAGAGTAATAAGGATCCCGAAAATCGAGGCCTCGTTGATGAACAGGCGGACGAGTGTCTTCCCCCGCTCACTGACTGGCGGGTTGCGGGCTATTTCAAGATTGGCCAGATGATTGGCCGCATCACTGACCAGATTAAAGCCCTGAGGAAAAAACAACACAGACAGCATGATCAAGATCAAGACCATGAAAAAGGTCGCGATAATCTTGCTGCCTGCACTCGACAGCGTTTTCAGAACGCTGAGCATGACCCCTCTATCCTTTCCTCGTTGTCCGTCGTACCCCGCACCACAAACCGTCCTTATTCACCCTTCCAGTTCGGCTTGCGTTTCTCGGCAAATGCACGTGGTCCTTCTACAAAATCATCGCTCTTGAGCATATCCACAATCGCGGGGAAACGGGTTTTAAAGGCCTCTTCGAAATTCGCGACATCCAGCCCCCCCATGACCGCCTGCTTGGACGCCCGTATCGACATTGGGCTACACTCCATGATCAGGCCTGCCCAGCGCTTTGCCGTGTCCATAAGGTCTGCTTGCGGGACCACCTCATTCACGAAACCCAGAGCCTGACCCTCTTCCGCAGGGACGTGGCGCCCGGTCAGAATCATGCCCATAGCCTGCTTCAGGCCGATCTGGCGCGGCAATCTATGCAGACCTCCAGCAAGGGCCGCCAGACCGACACGTGGTTCTGGCAAAGCAAACCGGGCATTCTCCGAGGCAATGATCAGGTCACAGGCCAGAGCGATCTCAAAACCGCCGCCCATCGCAACACCATTGACCGCAGCAATCACCGGTTTGTTCAAATCGTACCGATTGGTCAGGCCGCCAAATCCGGACGGCACAGGGAACATTTCGCCGCCTTCTGCCTGATAACGCAGATCATTGCCCGCACTGAAGGCCCGGTCTCCAGACCCGGTAATGATCGCCACCCAGAGGTCCTTATTCGCCGCGAACTCGTCGAAAACCTCCCCAAGTTGCTTGTTTGCTGGGGGATGAAGAGCATTCATCTTTTCAGGACGGTTCATCTCGACGATGAGCAAATTGCCTTCCGTCCGCGTATTTACAAAGTCTGAGCCTGCCACTGATCCCTCCAAGCCTGTGATTATCTTGGTGCGGAGATTAAGGCCGCTCACTCACGAATCAAGGCTGACGCCACGACCCCTGTTTTCAGGCCGCGACCTCAACCTCGTCGGGATGCGGTGGAGCTATCCCGCGGATCATGTCAGAGGCCTTCTCCGCAATCATGATGGTCGGGGCATTGGTATTTCCGCCGATCAAGGTCGGCATCACGGACGCATCAACCACTCGCAGGCCGTCGACACCCCGCACCCTCAGCTCGGGGTCAAGCGGGGCATCTTCCCTGATACCCATATGAACGGTTCCGACCGGATGATAAATCGTTTCGCCCCTCGCCCGAACAAACGCATCGATGGCATCATCGCTGCCGACCTCCAGCCCGGGGAGAACCTCTTCGCCAATCAACTCCGCAAGGGCTGGCTGCGCGCAGATATCCCGACACATTTTGACCGAGTCACGCATAACCCGCCGATCTTCCTCGGTCGCAAGATAGTTCGGGTCAATCAGTGGCGCGTCGAACGGATCTGCGCTCGCCAGACCAATCGTCCCCCGGGACTCCGGGCGCAGCTGGCAGGCATGCACCGTGAAACCGTCTCCTTCTGAAGCTGTGTTGCCATGATCGAACATCATGGCATTGAGCAGGTGTAGTTGGACATCCGGCCGATCCAGACCCTCCCGGGACTTCAGAAAGGCTCCTGCCTGAAGGAAATTGTCTGACCCCGGACCTGATTTGGACATCAGGTATCGCAGGGCCACCGTCAATTTTTTCAGACCGGCCTGGGCGGAATAGGCCGAGATCTTTTCCTTGAGTGTGTTCACAATGGTGACGTCGAGGTGGTCCTGCATGTGCTGTCCAACGCCCGCCACATCTGCGATGGGAGTGATACCATGCCGGCGAATGGCATCCGCTGGGCCGATGCCCGACAACATCAGAACTTGAGGGGACTGGACCGCCCCAGCGGAAACAATCACTTCTCCACTGCAATAAATGAGCTCTGGTTCCGCCCCTCTTCTGGGCACCAGCTCGACACCGTGAGCCGTGCCGCCACGGAAAACCACACGTGACACCAGAGCCGTCGACTTCACCGTCAGGTTTTTACGATGCTTCATCACGGGGTGCAGATAAGCGAAGGACGCGCTCCAACGTTCGCCTTTGTGAATGGTTCTCTGATATCGTCCGAAGCCCTCCTGCTGAGCCCCGTTAAAATCATCCGTAACCGAAAAACCAGCCTGCTGCCCCGCTTCGACAAAACGTTCAAAAACCGTGTTGTCCATCGGGCTCTCACTGACATTCAGAGGGCCGTTGCCACCATGATAAGCGTTCTCGCCATGCTCAAAGGATTCTGACCGGCGGAAATAGGGCAGCACATCGCCATAACCCCACCCCGTCAGGCCACTTTGTCGCCACTGATCATAGTCTCTGGCATGCCCCCGGATATAGATCATGCCATTAATTGAAGACGACCCGCCTAGAACTCGCCCTCTGGGCCAGTACAGCTTTCGGCCGTTCATATGGGTCTGCGGGACGGTCCAGAAACCCCAGTTCAAAGCATTATCATATTTTAGAAGATTGCCGACGCCCGCGGGCATGCGCACCAAGAGCGAGTTGTCAGGTTTACCCGCCTCAATCAAACAGACGGTTACATCAGGGTCCGCGCTCAGACGGTTCGCGAGCACGCATCCCGCGCTGCCTGCCCCCACGATGACGTAGTCATACGATTCCGTTTTGCTCATGGTCCTGCCGACTCTCCCAAGGCTGACCGATATAGTGACATGTTCCCACCCCACTTCAACCTTTTGTGAACGCAATTGAAATAGGAAGAGTTGGAACTGGGTAGCTGTGGCTGTTTCGAACTACTGGAACACAGTGCAGCAGGGGAATTCTTATGGACACGACCCGAGCCAACGAGAAGAAAAGCCGTATCAAGGTAAAGTCACCAGCGGATCGGCGACGGTACCGCCGCCTTGAACTCAAGCTCCGCGGCCGTTTCCTGTTCGACGAAACGGAGCACGGGCTTGAAACACAAGAAATTTCCTGTGGCGGCGCCACCATTGACTCTCCAACACCGCCCCCCGTCGGTGCCTCCATCGTATGCTATTTTGATGGCTTAGGTCGTGTGGCTGCGACAATTGTCCGCCAGGTCGAGACTGGATTCTGTGTTGAATTCACAATCGGCCCTCACAAGCGTGCCAAATTGTCTGAGCGCCTGATGGCCTTACTGAATGGGGCCCTGCCACAGGACGAGACCGAGACTACCTCTTTCGAGGGCAGCAAACCCACACCCACTCTCATAACGCTGGCGGATGGCTCGAGGCTCGAGGCGCGGGTTACCGATATCTCGCTGACCGGCGCAGCTTTCGACTGTAGCGATAGTATCGGGCTCCAGATCGGTGAAACAGTATCGGTCGGTCGGCTGCGCGGAGAAGTGGTGCGGGTCTCCCCACAGAGTTTTGCCTTAAGGTTCATCCATATGGCAACGCTGGAAATGAATGCGGCTTAACTTGAAGCCAGCCAAGATTAGCACCATGTCAGGCGCGGAGCGAAAGTTTAATGTCTGATAATCCTGATATTGGAGCGCCACCGCCAGTCTGGACCCGCTTGCGGTTCGAGGCCCGCGCTGCGGCAGCTGATGAACCAACGCTGGCGAGTTACATCAATGCCGCCATCCTCAGTCATGAAACACTCAATCAGGCCTTGGCGTTTCATCTGGCCGAAAAGCTGGCGGGCGCCGAAATGGGCGCCCAGCAAGTCCGCCATGTCATTGCCTCGGTTTACGACGCAGATCACACTCTGGTTGAAAAAGCTGAGTCTGACATGCAGGCCACGCTGGAACGCGACCCAGCGTGCCGGGGCATGCTGCAGCCCTTCCTCTTCTTCAAGGGATTTCTGGCCCTGCAGACCCACAGGGTGGCGAACCATCTCTGGTCGGAGGGCCGGGAAACACTGGCCTTCCACTTCCAAGCCCGCGCCAGCGAAAAGTTTGGGGTGGATATACACCCTGCCACCCGGATTGGCCGTGGGGTCATGCTGGACCATGCCAGCGGGATTACCATCGGCGAAACCGCTATCATTGGCGACAACTGCTCCATCATGCAGGGCGTTACGCTAGGCGGAACGGGCAAAGAGGTGGGCGACCGTCATCCAAAGATTGGCTCTGGCGTTCTGGTTTCGGTCGGTGCGAAAGTTCTTGGAAACATCACCATTGGGGATGAGGCCAAGATTGCCGCAGGCTCTGTGGTGCTTCGCGACGTGCCCGCACGGTGCACCGTTGCAGGTATCCCGGCACGGCAAATTGGCGGACTGAGCCGCGCTCCCGCCCTGAACATGGATCAGGCTTTTCCCGACAGCGCCGATCAAGACTAGGTCCGGTTCCCTTTGCGTTTATTGCATATGGCATGTGCCAGCTGCAGATTCGCCGGGCTATCCGAGCCCCCTTTAGATTTAGGGAAGATATGATCCAAGGTCGCCCGATCCTGTGCCCACAAGCGCGCATGGGACCGCTCAAAGCGATGTCGCGCCATCGGCTGTCCACACAAGGCGCAGAGCCCCTTTTGTTGATCCCAAAGCCATTCAAATACAGGGCTTTGCCGGACCTGGTAATCCTGACTCAAAAATCTGTCTGGATCGACCAGCCGCGACGGCTGATGGCGGCCAGAACGGTGTTCTGCAAGAGGCAGGCAATGGTCATTGGTCCGACCCCCCCCGGGACCGGTGTTACCGCTCCGGCAACATCGCATGCTTCTTCAAAGGCCACATCGCCGACCAGCCGGGTCTTGCCCTCGCCCTTGTCCGGCGCAGGGACACGATTGATGCCGACATCGATGACGCATGCGCCCGGTTTGATCCAATCTCCGCGTACCATTTGGGGGCGCCCCACAGCCGGAACGAGAATATCAGCCTCACGGCAGAGCCCGGGCAAATCCCGGGTTCGGGAATGAGCAAGGCTAACCGTACAATTCTCAGCCAGAAATAACAGAGCCGCCGGCTTTCCGACCAGGATAGACCGCCCAATCACAACAACATGTTGGCCCGACAGGTCATCACCAAGCGCGTGCTTCGCAAGAATGACACATCCCGTGGGGGTACACGGCCGTAGCCCCAGCTTGCCTTGAATAAGGCGACCGGCGCTGATCTCGGTCAAACCATCGACGTCTTTTGCGGGATGAATTTTTTCGATCGCCGCAGCTTCATCCAGCCCGGCGGGCAGAGGAAGCTGCAGCAGGATCCCATCAATATCCGGATCCTGGTTGAGCGCCTCAAGGACAGCCTCGAGGTCCGCTTGAGTGGTGCTGGCGTCCAGCCTGTGATGAACAGACCGCATACCGACCTCCTCGGTCTGGCGGATTTTGTTCCGGACATAAACCTGCGATGCAGGATCTTCTCCCACAAGGACTACGGCAAGGCAGGGCACACAGGGGCACATCTCCACAACTGCCGCCACTTTCTGACGAACTTCCGCCGCCACATCCTTGCCGGAAATCAGCTGAGCTCTCATGCGCCGACCTCGTTCTTAGAAGGGTATTGCCAGAAACAAGCGCGGCAGAAACCAATCCCTCAGGAAAGGGATGGCGAGGGCGATCACAAGAATAGAGATGTCAAGATTTCCCAACGGCGGCACAACCCGGCGCACGGGGCGGGCCACAGGTTCAATGATCTGGAACAGGAAGCTGTAGATCGACCGGACCGTGTGGTTTCGATTATCAACAACATTCGCCACCAAAAGCCAGCCCAGCAGAACATAAACCAGCATAGCCCAGAAGAAGATCGTCAGGACTGGCGCCAGAAAATAGGCATGAAGGGCAAGAAGCAAGCTACTCAAACGACCATTCTCCTTTTCTTATCCTCGCCCCATAGGCGTCTTCGCCACAGGCCGCAAGGCAATCGCTAAGTCACACTCCGGAACCGTCGGCTCTGGCTGGCAATCAGGTGCCGGGCCACGGGCTCCGGCAAAAGACGGGACAGGCTCGCCAGGCCCTTATTGACAGCCCCGGGGACAGTGACGGGCCGTCCCTGTTCACAGGCCTCGATTCCAGCTTCCACAACGGGCGCTGCATCCATCCAAAGCCAGCCAGGCATTGAGCGGGTCTGTTCGCGGGTTCCGTTGACGTCATGGAACTCCGACCAGGTAAAACCCGGGCACAGCGCGGTGCAGTGGACATTTCCATACCCGCAAGCGTCTGCTTCGGCGTGTATGCTTTCGGAAAACTTGATCAGGCCCGCCTTCACACTGGCGTAAAGCGTGTGGCCGGCCGAACCTGGCGTGTACCCCGCCAGGGAGGCGACATTGATGATCCGGCCATAATCGCGTTCCGCCATGCCAGGCAGAAGCTTGTGGGTCAGCTCGACCGGCGCCGTGTACAGAACGCGAAGAAAATCCGCCTGGTCCGACC
>Ga0213866_10002890_pt1 | contig 11897 bp, 11 predicted proteins | sample PICome_11_FD_160079 | JGI IMG/M metagenome (GOLD analysis project Ga0213866, IMG submission 160079) | Coastal seawater microbial communities near Pivers Island, North Carolina, United States - PICO284 | ecosystem: Environmental > Aquatic > Marine > Coastal | place: USA: North Carolina... | reverse complement strand
CGTCCCGCTTTTGGCAAGCGCGCTTTTCAGCGCAGCTTTCGCCAAAAGAAAACAAAATCGCAAGCTGGCAAGCCCTTATACCGTGGCGGACAGAGAGGGATTCGAACCCTCGAGACGCTATTAACGCCTACACGCTTTCCAAGCGTGCGCCTTCAGCCACTCGGCCACCTGTCCATCCGTTTGGTGAGCCTGGCGCAAGGCGGGCTAAACCAGCAAGCTGGTAAGCCCTTTTAGCGTCGGCCACCTGTCCGTGCTGTGGGTTATATCTATCATGCCGATAATTTCAAGAGGCTGTGTGGAAACTGCTTTCGCCAAAAGAAAACAGAAGCACAAGCGTTAAAAAAGACGCGCGCGTCAGTCATCCATTTTCAGCGCGGCGATAAAGGCGGTTTGGGGAATATCCACCTTGCCGAATTGGCGCATTTTCTTTTTGCCTTCTTTTTGCTTGTCGAGCAGCTTGCGCTTGCGGCTGACATCGCCGCCATAGCATTTGGCCGTCACATCCTTACGCAGGGCTGCAATCGTCTCGCGCGCAATCACCTTGCCGCCCAAAGCCGCCTGAATCGGTATTTTGAACAAATGGCGCGGAATCAGCCCTTTCAGCCTTTCGCACATGGCGCGGCCACGGCTTTCGGCGCGCTCCTTATGGACAATGGTGGACAGCGCATCGACCGGCTCGCCATTGACCAATATCGACATTTTCACCAAATCATCAGTGCGGTAATCGGCCAGGCTGTAATCAAAACTGGCATAGCCGCGTGTCACCGATTTCAGCCGGTCGTAAAAGTCAAATACCACCTCATTCAGCGGCAATTCATATTCCAGCATAGCGCGGCTGCCGGCATAGCTGAGATTGACCTGCCGCCCGCGCCGGTCTTCGCAAAGCTTCAGCACCGCGCCGAGATAATCATCCGGCACCAGAATCGAGGCACGAATCCACGGCTCGTCAATATGGTCAATTTTCACCACATCGGGCATGTCGGCAGGATTGTGTAATTCCACCATTTCGCCATCGGTCATGTGCAATTGGTAAACCACGCTGGGCGCGGTGGTGATGAGGTCAATGTCAAATTCGCGCTCAATGCGTTCGCGGATGATTTCAAGATGCAGAAGGCCGAGAAAGCCACAGCGAAAGCCAAAGCCCAGCGCCGCGCTGGTTTCCATCTCAAACTCAAAACTGGCATCATTCAGCCGCAGCTTGGCCATCGCCTCGCGCAAATCTTCAAACTGGCTGGAATCAATCGGAAACAGGCCGCAAAACACAACCGGCTGCGACGGCTTAAAGCCGGTCAGCGCCGTATCGCAAGGGCGGCGTTCCTCGGTTACCGTATCGCCGACACTTGTATCCGCCACTTGCTTAATGGCGGCGGTGAAATAGCCGATTTCGCCCGGCCCCAGCGCATCGACCGTTTCGCGCTTGGGGCGGAACACGCCGACCTGATCCACCGGATGCATGGCTCCGGTGGACATCATGCGGATTTTCTGACCCTTTTTTAATTGCCCGTCAATTACCCGCACCAGCACGACAACGCCCAGATAAGCGTCATACCAGCTATCGACCAGCATCGCCTTTAACGGCGCTTGCGGGTCGCCTTGCGGCGGCGGCAAATGGGTGACAATGGCTTCCAGCACATCGGCCACACCCAGCCCGGTCTTGGCCGATATAGTCACCGCATGGCCGGTATCAAGGCCAATCACATCCTCAATTTGTGTGGCCACGCGGGCGCAATCGGCAGCCGGTAAATCAACCTTGTTCAACACCGGCACAATTTCATGGTCAACATCAATCGCCTGATAGACATTGGCCAATGTCTGCGCCTCAACGCCTTGGCTGGCATCAACCACCAAAAGCGAACCCTCGCAGGCGGCCAGCGAACGGTTGACCTCATAGGCGAAATCAACATGGCCGGGCGTGTCAATCAAATTGAGTTGATAAGTCTCGCCGTCTTGCGCCTTGTAATCCAGCCGGACGGTCTGCGCCTTAATGGTAATGCCGCGCTCGCGCTCCAGCTCCATATTGTCCAATACTTGCTCTTGCATTTCACGGTCGGACAGGCCACCTGTTACCTGAATCAGCCGGTCGGCAAGGGTCGATTTGCCGTGGTCAATATGGGCGATAATCGAGAAATTGCGGATGTGGTTTTGCTCACTCATGCAGCCCATATAGCATTGCCGGCCGCGCGCGCCAATGCGGCAAATGCGGCTTGCAAAACTTTACATCGGAATGGTGATATTGGCTTTCAGCCCGCCCAGCCCGCTGCGCGACAGCACAATATCGCCGCCATGACCGCGCGCCACATCGCGGGCAATGGCCAGCCCCAGACCAGTGCCGCCCATTTGGGCATTGCGCGCATCATCGAGCCGGTAAAACGGCCGGAACACATCTTCCAGCTTGTCGCCGGGAATCCCAATGCCATTATCTTCCACCGTAATGTGCAGGGCTTCCGCCTGGCGGTCGGGATGGGCGGCAACATGCACCAGCCGCCCATGCGCGCAAGCATTATTGACCAGATTGGTGACACAGCGGCGCAGCGCATGGGGCTTCATCGCCACTGAGGCAATACAATTATCGGTCAGCCGAATTTGCACATCCGGCCAACGCCGCTCCGCATCATGGGCGATTTGTTGCATGAATTGGTCAACCGCGACCGGCTCTGCCGTCTCGCCCTGATAGCCACGAGCAAAGGCCAGATAATCATCCAGCATGTCTTCCATTTCACCAATATCCGTATTCAGCGCTTCCACTTCTGCGCCCTGCGGCAGCAAAGCCAATTGCAGTTTCAGGCGTGTCAGCGGCGTCCGCAAATCATGGCTCACCCCGGCCAGCATGGTGGTGCGCTGCTCAATCTGGCGCTGGATGCGGTCGCGCATTTCAATGAAGGAAGCGGCGGCGCGGCGCACTTCAGACGCACCGGCGGGGCGGAAATCGGGCGTGTCGCGGCCTTTGCCAAACTCCTCGGCCGCCTCGGCAAGGCGCTGAATCGGGCGTATCTGATTGCGTAAAAACGCCCCTGACACCAGCAATAATATCAGCGAAGTAGCCGCCATCCAGACAATAAAAATATGGCTGTTCGTGGCATAGACGCGGTCGCGCTTGGCCAGCACCCGCATCACTTCGCCGGGCAGCAGCACACGAATGTCAACATGGCGGGCATAGGTTTCGGTATCGACCCAAAAAGGGCGGCCAAGCTGGGTTTCCAATTCGCGCGCCAGCGAGCGCGGCAAAAGCGCGAAAATACCGCCCGAATTGGCGTTTTCCGGCAGGGTTTCACCGGGCAGAAAGGCGACCGAGACATCAAATGCATCGCTGGCCATCTGGCTCAGTAATTCACCGTCACCACCCAGCTGGCGCATCCGCAAATCTGCCAGCAGCGCAATATCGCTGACCGCCGCGCGCGACAGGCTCTCGGTCACGCTGGTCCAATGGCGCTGCATAAACACAATCGCCACAATGATTTGCGTGAACACAAGCGGTACGACAATAATCAGCAGCGATCGCGGAAACAGGCCGGTCGGCATGTAATTTTTCAGCCATGCAAAAATCGGATCCAGCACAATCTCCCTCCGGCTCTTTTCTAACCCAACCGCGCCCTAATCAAGACGCAACACATATCCGGCGCCGCGCACGGTTTGTAAATATATCGGGTCGCGCGGGTCATTTTCTATTTTACGCCGCAATCGGTTAATTTGCACGTCAATCGCGCGTTCGGAGATCGTCTCGCCTTCGGCCAAAGCCTCGCGCGTGACAATACTGCCCGGCGCTGCCACCAGCCGGCGCATCAGCTCTGCCTCGCGCGTGGTCAGCGTGATGCGCATGCCATCGCGGGTTAACTCGCCGCGCTCATAGCGAAACACGAACGGCCCGAAACAGGCTTCTTCCGGCGGCTCAAGCGCCTGATTTTCGCTGACACTGCGGCGCAGGATATTTTGCACCCGCAACAGCAATTCCTGCGGGTCAAACGGTTTGGCAAGATAATCATCAGCCCCGCTGGCCAGTCCCTCAATACGCTGCTCCACCTCGGCGCGCGCTGTCAGCAACAAAATCGGCACGCGGTCATTGTCGCGGCGCAGCTTTTCGGTGAATTCCAGCCCGCTAATGCCCGGCATCATAATATCCAACACCAGCAAGTCATAGCTCAGCGCATCCATTTTCTTGCGCGCTTCGGCGGCATTTTCTGCGACCGAGGTGCGATAGCCATTATCGGCCAGATATTTTTGCAGCAAGGCGCGGATGCGTGTGTCGTCATCGACCACTAATATATGCGCGGTTGTTTCGTCAAAGCCGGTCATTTTTTGGCCTCCGCCCGCCTTTGGGCGCGCAGGGCTTTTTCCGCCGCCGCGCGGGCCAATGGCGGCAGGCCGGGCGCGCGCGCGACCAGCCGGTCAATATCGTCACGGTCTTGCGCGTTGATAAGCAATCTTGTGGTTGCCTTCCATTGTTCGAATTCGGCCGCCCCGCAAATATCAAAGACTTGAGCAAAACGGCTGATTTGCGGCGCAATCAATTTGCCGTGCAGCGCATGACCGGCATCGGACAAGAATAATAGGCGTTTGCGCCGGTCATGCGCGCCAATGCGCTGTTCAACATAACCCTCATCAATCAAATCGCGCAAGACGCGCGCCAGACTTTGCTTGGTCACCCGCAACAAGTCGAGCAAATCGGCAATGCTCATGCCCGGATTAGTGGCAACAAAATGCAAAACCCGATGATGGGCGCGGCCAAAGCCATGCGCCGCCAATATCTCGTCCGGGTCGGCAATGAAATCTCGATAGGCGAAAAACAGCAATTCGATTGCGTCCTTGAAATCATCTGCCGCGGTAGATTGCGAAACTGCCATGCGTCTTGCCAATTGCCTTTTCATCTGTTGCACGAAATATGTCAGCCTTATTGACATAAATCTGTCTCGCTGATAAGTCTATCACAGACACGAAAAAACGTCGGCAAAAATAGCGCGCCGACTGGGAGCTGACGAAAATGAGTGTGGCATTCGACCAGCGCGACGGGTTTATCTGGATGAACGGGGACATGATGCCCTGGGCAGACAGCAAAATCCATGTGCTGACCCATGGCCTGCATTATGGCTCCTGCGTTTTTGAGGGCGCGCGCGCTTATAATGGCCGCATTTTCAAACTGGAAGAGCATACGGAGCGACTGTTTTATTCAGCGCGCGAGCTGGGCTTTGAGCTGCCGTTTTCCGCCGATGCGATTAACGCGGCCTGCCGCGAAACATTGGACAAAAACGGGCTGGTGGACGGCTATTTGCGCCCGGTTGCTTGGCGCGGCAGCGAAATGATGGGCGTGTCGGCACAGCAGAACCGCATCAATGTGGCGGTCGCCGCATGGGAATGGCCGTCTTATTTCAACCCGGAAGAACGCTTGCGCGGCATCAGGCTGGATATGGCGAAATATCGCCGCCCGTCGCCGGAAACCGCGCCCTGCCATGCCAAAGCGGCTGGCCTGTATATGATTTGCACCCTCTCCAAGCATGACGCCGAAGCCAAGGGCTATGCCGACGCCATGATGCTGGACTGGCGCGGCCAGATTGCCGAGGCGACCGGTGCCAATGTGTTTTTTGTCGATAATGGCGTGCTGCACACACCGCTACCCGATTGTTTCCTTGACGGCATAACCCGCCGCACTGTCATGGAGCTGGCGCGCGGGCGCGGCATTGAGATTGTCGAGCGCGCCATAATGCCGGAAGAAATGGACGGCTTCAGCGAATGTTTCATCACCGGCACGGCGGCTGAAGTGACGCCGGTTTCCGAGATTGGCCCTTACCGCTTCACCCCCGGCGATATAAGCAAAAATCTGATGGATGATTATACCGCCCTTGTCACGGGTGCTGGAGAGACCGGCGCTTAGGCAAGAGACGCAGTCTGAGATTATTTCGCGTTATTTCGCTTTGCATCGCCCGGCGTCTGCGTCATTATGACAGCAAATGGGGAGGTGATTATGGGACTTTACGAAAAATATGTGCTGCCAAGCTTCATCAATGCTGCTTGCGGCACCAAGCCAGTATCAAAACAGCGCGAGAAAGTCGTGCCGCATTGCGAGGGGCGTGTGCTGGAAATCGGCATGGGGACAGGGCATAATCTGGCCTATTACGACCCGGCCAAAGTGGATATGGTTTTCGGCCTTGAGCCTGCGCCCGATATGGTGAAAAAGGCGCGTCCGCTGGCCGAGCAAGCGGCCTTTCCGGTTGAGTTTATCGACCTGCCGGGCGAAGAAATCCCGCTGGATGACAATAGCGTCGATACGGTGTTGCTGACCTATACGCTTTGCACCATTCCCGATACGCTGCGCGCCATGCAGGGCATGAGGCGGGTTTTGAAACCGGGCGGCAAATTACTGTTTTCCGAACATGGCCGCGCCCCTGATGCGGCGGTTGAAAAATGGCAAAACCGGCTCAATGGCGTATGGGGGCTGATTGCCGGCGGCTGCAATATCAATCGGGACATCCCGACGCTGATTGAAGAAGGTGGCTTCAAAATCACCGACCAGCAAGCCATGTATGTGCCGTCAACGCCAAGGATTTTGGGCTTTACCTATTGGGGGGCGGCGGAAATCAACTGAGCCGCCAAGCCGGTCAGCCGCGCAATTTGCCGCCGGTCGCTTTTTCCACGGCGGCGGTGATTTTTGCCGACAGCGCGTCAATCTCGGCATCGGTCAAAGTTGCTTCGACCGGTTGCAATGTCACTTCAAGCGCCATTGATTTCATGCCTTCCGGCAAGCTGCCACCGGCGAATACATCAAACACGCGGACATTGGCAATCAGCTTTTTGTCAGCACTGCGCGCCGCGCGCACGGCTTGGGCGGCGCTGATATCGGCTGCCATTTCAAAGGCAAAATCGCGGGTCACAGCCTGCAAATTGGACGCTTCCAGACCGGGGCGGGCAATGCCGCCCTGCGCCTTGGGCGCGGCGATTGTATCCGGCCAGACTTCAAAAGCGACAATTGGCCCGGGCAGGTCAAAATGTTTCAGCAAGGCCGGATGCAATTCACCGAAAGCGGCCATTGGCTGTTTGGGGTTGCGCGCCAGCACACCGGCACGCCCCGGATGATACCAATCAGCAACCGGCGGTAAGACCTGCAAACCATCGCTCGCCACACCGCAAGCGGCCAGTGCCGCTTCAGCATCGGCGCGGGCGGCATAGACATCAGCCATTTGCGGTGCGCCCTGCCAGCGACGCGGCTGCACCGCCCCATGCCGCACACCGCTTGCCGCCAGACGTTGCGCGCCCGGTTCGGCGGCCAAAAACTCATTGCCAATTTCAAATAAAGCAATATCAGCAAAGCCGCGCGCCACATTGCGCGCCGAAGCCGCCAGCAAACCCGGCAGCAGCGAAGGGCGCATATGCGACAATTCCGAGGAAATCGGATTATCGAGTTCCAGCCCGTCCGCCACGCCAAACAGCGCCGCATCATGGCGGTCGATAAATGACCAAGTCACCGCCTCAACCAACCCATGCGCGGCCAGCGTCCGGCGCATAACATGTATCCGACGCTGCATCGGCGTCAAAGTCGGGCGCGTGACATCATGGCGGCGCGGCAGCGGGGTGGACGGCACATTATCAAGGCCATAAATGCGGATGATTTCTTCCACCAAATCGACATCGCCGCCAATATCAGGTCGCCAGCTCGGCACTTGCACCTGCCACGAATTGCCTGTTTCAACGGCAAAGCCCAAAGCCTGCAAAATCGCCTGCATATCGCTTTCCGGCAGGGTGACGCCGGTGCGCTTTTCGACCAGTGCCGGGTCAAAGGTAATCTGGGAAAGCGGCGCATCAGCCGCACCGGCCAAAACCGGCGCTCCGGCTTCACCGCCGCAAATTTCAGTTATCATCTGCACGGCCTGAGCCAGACCGGACATGACCGAGGCGCGGTCAACGCCGCGCTCAAAGCGATAGCGCGCATCGCTGTCGATATTATAGCGACGCCCGGAACGCGCAATCGCCTCCGGCACGAACCAAGCGCTCTCCACCAGCACATTTTGCGTGTCCATTGTGCTGCCCGACGCCAGCCCGCCCATGATACCGCCAAGACCCAACACGCCATTTTCATCGGCAATGACGCAATCTTCCGGCGCCAATTCATAAACATTGTCATCCAGCGCGGTGAAGCTTTCGCCCGCTTCGGCCTGCCGCGCCACCACCTGACCGGTCAATCGGTCGGCATCATAGACATGCAAAGGGCGTCCGCGGTCATAGGAAATATAATTGGTGATATCGACCAAGGCATTTATCGGGTTCAGACCAATCGCCCGCAAGCGCATTTGCAACCAGGCCGGGCTTTCGCCATTGCTGACATTGCTGACCAAACAGCCAGCAAAGGCCGGACAGACCGGCCCGGACACGGCCAAATCTGCCTGCCTGTCAGCTTTGGCAATAATATCGGTCACCATGTCCGGTTTCAGTGTGCCAAGGCCTGCTGCCGCCAAATCGCGGGCAATGCCGCGCACGCCAAGACAATCGGGTCGGTTGGGTGTGATGCCAATTTCAATCACCGGGTCAGCACTCAAGCCAAATGCGGCCAGCGCTTCAATCGCAGATGTGCCAATTTCTGCCGTCTCCGGCAATTCAATAATGCCCTCATGGTCTTCCGACAGGCCAAGCTCGGCAGCAGAGCACATCATACCATTGCTTTCGACGCCGCGAATTTTGGCCTTGCCCAGCACCATGCCATTGGACGGTATCACCGCGCCTTGCTGCGCCAATATCCCCTTCAAGCCAGCCCGCGCATTGGGCGCCCCGCACACCAATGTCTGCTCACCCGCGCCACTGCGAACCGTGCAGACCTGCAAACGGTCAGCATCCGGGTGCGGTGCGGCGGCGATGATTTCCGCCACTTCAAAACCGGCAAAGGCGGCAGCCGGGTCGTGCAAATCTTCCACTTCCAGCCCGACCAGCGTCAATGTCTCGACAATGCGTTCCAGCGGGGCATCGGTCTGCAAATGGTCAGTCAGCCATGACAGGGTAAATTTCATTCGCCCGCCCCCTATTGTCCGGCCATTTGCCGGTTGGACAGGCCGCCGGTCAGCCCCGGCACATCAAGCGGCAAAAAGCCGTAATGTTTCAGCCAGCGCAAATCAGCGTCAAAAAAGGCGCGTAAATCCGGCATGCCATATTTCAGCATAGCCAGCCGGTCAAGCCCCATGCCAAAGGCAAAACCCTGCAAGCGCGTGGCATCAATACCAGCATAATTCAGCACAGCCGGATGCACCATGCCGCTGCCGCCAATTTCCATCCAATCCACCCCCTCGCCAACAACCAGGCGCGCGCCGTCAAGGTGGCATTGCATATCAATTTCCATGCTTGGCTCGGTGAAGGGAAAATAGCTGGGGCGCAGGCGAATGGCGACATTATCCACTTCGAAAAAAGCCGCCAGAAAGGCTTCCAGCGTCCATTTCAAATGGCCGAGATGGGTGGTCTCGTCAATCACCAGCCCTTCCACCTGATGAAACATTGGCGTGTGGGTCTGGTCGCTGTCGCAGCGATAAGTGCGTCCGGGTGCGATAAAGCGGAAAGGCGCATCACCGGCTTCCATTGTCCGCACTTGAACCGGGCTGGTATGGGTGCGTAAAAGCAGCCGGTCGCCGGCTTCATCGGGCGGAAAATAAAATGTGTCATGCATTTGCCGCGCCGGATGGGCTTCGGGAATGTTGAGCGCGGTGAAATTGTAAAAATCGGTTTCGATATCCGGCCCTTCCGCCACATCGAATCCCATATCGGCAAAAATCGCCGAAACCTCATCCATCACCTGACTGACCGGATGAATCCGCCCGGTCAGAAGCGGGTCATTTTGCGTCGGCAGGGTGACATCAACCGTTTCGGAAGCCAGCCGCGCTTGCAGCGCTGCACCTTCCAGCACCGCCTTGCGCGTCTCAATGGCTTGCGCCAGACGGTCGCGCAATTGGTTGAATTTCGGGCCATTAATCTGACGCTCTTCCGGCGACATGCCGCCCAGCGTTTTCAAAAGCGCCGAGACACTGCCCTTTTTACCGAGCGCGGCAACGCGCACAGCGTCAAGCGCGGCCAAATCCGTGGCCGCGTCAATGTCGCTTAATATCTGCTGTTCCAGACTGTCGCTGTCCTGCGCGCTCATGTCTTTGCCTCCTGTCGCGTCGCGTCACCCGTGGCGACCGGCGCAACGGGCCGACTATCCAAGCGCCGCCCGTGCCTTGCCGACCAATGCCTCAAAAGCTGCCGGCTCATGCACCGCCAAATCGGCCAGCACTTTGCGGTCAACCTCAACACCGGCCTTGCCCAGCCCGTCAATAAATCGACCATAGGGCAGACCATGAGCGCGCGAGGCCGCATTGATGCGCTGAATCCACAAGGCGCGGAAATTGCGCTTGCGGGCGCGACGGTCGCGATAGGCATATTGACCGGCTTTGGTCACCGCCTGTTTGGCTACCTTAATGGTATTTTTGCGGCGGCCATAATAACCTTTGGCCTTGGAAAGAACTTTTTTGTGGCGTGCGTGCGAAGTGACGCCGCGTTTTACACGTGACATGGCAGACCCTCCTTAACCGTTCGGCATATATTTTTTAACAATACGCGCATCCTGATCGCTCAATGTGGTTGTGCCACGCTGATTGCGGATTTGCTTATTGCTGCGTTTAATCATACCGTGCCGCTTGCCGGTCTGCCCGGCTCGCACTTTACCTGATGCCGTCAGCTTGAAACGCTTTTTGGCACCGCTTTTGGTTTTCATTTTGGGCATTTCGTCATCCTCCATATACGGATTTCAGTCGCAACCAACATGGCAGCCCTTTCGGCCAGAAGGTTGCACTCGGCGCTTACAAGCCGAGCAGCGCGTGTTATACGCAATATGGTGAAAATTGCAACCGCCAATAAAGGATGCGGCATGGCTGAAGGTTTTTTCAATATCGCCCATCGGGGCGGGGCTGATTTATGGCCGGAAAACACATTGCCGGCTTTTGCCGCGGCGATTGAGCTGGGCGTTGACGGGATTGAGTTCGACCTGCATTTGTCGCAAGACGGGCATTTAATTGTGCATCATGATTTGCGCCTGAAAGCCGATGCGACAAGGCTGAACAGTGCCTATATCACGCCGCCAACGCCGCAAATCGGTGAACTGACACGCGCCGAATTGGCCAAATATGATGTCGGGCGGCTTGACCCGAACAGCGACTATGCCCGTCGTCGCCCTGACCAGACGCCGATTGACGGCGCGCCTATCCCCGATTTTTCTGCCCTGTGCGCCCTTATCCGCGACCGCGCCCCGGCCGGTTTCCGGCTTTACGCGGAATTGAAAACCGCTTTGGGCGATAATGCCGACCCCGCCCATATGCTTGCCGATAGCTTTATTGACGCAATTGAAACATCCGGCCTGACGGCGCAAAGCAGCGTGATTTCCTTTGATTGGCGTTGTGTCAATCGCGTTCGAGCCGCCCTGCCCGATATCGCCCATGGCTTCACCACCATGCCGTTTGAGCGCACCGACCCGAAAGCGGCACTCAACCCTGATGACCCGAAGATTTTCGCGCTTGTGAAACAGGCATCTGCAAAAGGCGCGCCGTGGTGGGATGGTTTTGACTGGCGCGAAATGGACGGCGACAGCCACGCCGACAAAGTGCTGAATGCCATTCTAGCTGCAAAAGCCAAGGGCTGGTTCGGCCATTGGACAGATATTGATGCGCCGCGCATGGCTTGGGCGCAAAACCACCGGCTTGCCGTGTCGGCATGGACGGTCAATGAGGCCGACACCATGCGCCAGCTTGCCGATTGGGGCGTTGCAGCGATTATCACCGACCGACCCGATTTATGTCGGGAGATTCAGCAGGAAAAAGCAGCGCGGATTTAACCCTGTCCACCTAGCGCGGAGCCAGCACCATAATCATTTGCCGCCCTTCCAGCTTGGGCATGGCTTCGAC
>Ga0213866_10002888_pt1 | contig 11906 bp, 7 predicted proteins | sample PICome_11_FD_160079 | JGI IMG/M metagenome (GOLD analysis project Ga0213866, IMG submission 160079) | Coastal seawater microbial communities near Pivers Island, North Carolina, United States - PICO284 | ecosystem: Environmental > Aquatic > Marine > Coastal | place: USA: North Carolina... | reverse complement strand
TGCTGCTGCTGATGTTCCAAGCGCTTCACCGGAAGAATCCAAGTAGCTCACATTGGTTGGTCCGAGGCGCTTCCACGTCACAGCGGTCGCCTCCGGGTTGGAATCCACAAGCACGAACCGTCGCCCGATTTTTCGTGCGACCGCCCCGGTGGTGCCTGATCCGCCGAAGAAATCGAGAACCCACTCACCCTGACTCGATGAGGATTCAAGAACTCGCCGCAAGACACCTTCGGGCTTCTGGTTCGGGTAACCGGTCTTCTCCTTGCCATTGGTCGGGACGATCGTGTGCCACCAGACATCTGTCGGAAGTTTCCCACGTTCACGCTTCTCCTTCGACACAAGTCCGGGCGCCATGTATGGGATACGCTCGATCTGATCCTGATTGAAGTAGTGCGACCCCAATTCCTTCACGTAGACCAGAAGAGTGTCGTGCTTTCGTGGCCACCGGTCCTTTCCTCTTCCGCCGTAGTCATACGCCCAGATGACCTCGTTCAGGAAGCAGTCCCGACCGAAGATTTGATCGAGAAGTACCTTGCAGTAGTGGACTTCTCGTTGGTCTAGGTGCAGATAGAGAGTGCCGTCAGCACGAAGCAGCCGCCTGCACTCCTCAAGTTTGGGTCCAATGAACGCCAAGTAGTCGTCGTAGGAGTCGAGGTAGGCCATCCTGCCCACTTCGGTAGTCCGGTACGAGTTCCCCTGAAAGCCAATCCGATCGCCGTCTCCACGTTCGGATCGCTCGGTCTTCAATGTCTTCCTCTCCTGCGACCGACCCGTGTTGAACGGCGGGTCAATGTAGATGAGCTGAAAGACCTCGTCGGGCAGCTTCGCAAGGACGTCCTCGCAATCCCCCTGGACTACGAAGTCGTCGGCGGAGTCGAAGTCGAGCATTCCCCGGAGACTACTGGATCAAAAAAGCTGGAGATACGCGCAACGCATGATGCTGCGTCACCTACCATGAGAACCCGGTATGGCTATTCTTGCGGAGCTGGCGAACGAGTGGCGGGACGAGTTGGGACGCTTCGCCAAAAAAGGCTACGTCGCTGTCTCCGTTGACGGTGCCCTTATCGCTGAACCCGAAACTTTGCTGAAGGCAAGGGAGCAGGCCATGCGGGCGATGGCTTCCGTCCCGAAACCCTCTCAGACCGCTGTCATTGCCCATCAGGCGGACGCTTTGCTCGCCAAGGAAGGCTGGATAAGGGCGGGCGGAGAACGCCGCGGAAACAGCGAACAGCGGGCTGAACGGCTACAAGCAATGGCCGACATTTGGGGTGACGGCGAAATCATGCCCTGTGTCTACACCGGGGTGATGCTCGCCGGGAATAAAGATGCGGCCATTAAGTACGGGTTGGAGATGGCAACCCAAGACAAGCTGGTGGTCGGCCCGCATGGCGGCGGATACACCATTGAAAACCTGGTTCCGTCGTCGAGAGCAGCGAACCAGTCTCGGGGCGACTCGACGCCGGAATGGTTGGGATCACCAGAGTGGGGCGACCCGGCATCTTACGCTTCGACCACCACGCTTGAAAATACTCGCGAGATTGCTTTGCAGTTCCAGAAGCGACGGAAAGCTATTCGTGCTCGTCGCCGTAAGAAAGGCAAGTCGGTAAAAGCTCCGAAAGGCAAACTGTGGGACACGAAATGGCGTGGCGAAGATTTAGAGCCAGCAGGCCCGAAACTTGTTCAGGATCAGCTACACCTAGACGGCGGTGACAGTATCGGGGTCGACGCCTATGTTCCCGATGAACACGGCCGTGTCGTCGGTCCCATGAATGGGCAGCTCTTTGTACGGTCCGGTCACGGGAGAGGGGTCGATAAGGTCGACGAAATCGCTGGATTCGGGATGGCCAATCGGAAGCACACCTTGATCGGCAAGCGAGCCGTCCCATCCGAGAGGTTTCCCCGTGACGATCGTTCCGTCGGTGAGCTTCATGTTCGTGATGATACTCGACGCGGTCGGCGGCGCGCCCCGAAGTTGGGTGGGCTCGGTTCGCATGTGAGGGGGTCTGCTGCGTTGCGCCGCGACCGGTGGCGTGAGACTACACGTCTCGCCCGCTTGCGTTCCGCTGCCTTGTCGAACGGTTCAGCGTCACCCGATCCTCGGCCGTTCAACGAGAGCAGCGAATCGGTGCGTGCCGACAGCAATCTTGATGCGATCGTTGCTGCGGCTGCCGCAATCGACTACGACGACACTCTCGACGACTTCGATTCGATCGACCCGATAGAGGCGCGTCGTTTCGAAGCGGCGACAGTCACAGCGAATCAGATGTGGGGGGCTGTCCTGGCTGAAGAGTTCTCTCAAACAAGTCAGGCTCTCGTTGCTGACGGCAGCGTCACGTCTCTTGAGGACATCGCATTGGTGACTGGCATAGATGTCGCAGCTCTTGGCACGACAGCAACTTGGTGGGGACTCGTCGAAAAGCTGTTGGCCGATCCGCTTGGCGACATCATCCTTGACGCAGCGGTTGGGCAAGGATTAGCGACAGGACTTCCGTTCAACCCGTTCAACGTTGATATCTATTCAGTGCTCGATCACCATTTGAGTGGCTTGAAGTCGTACGGCGGCTGGTCGAGAGACAAAATGTATGAGTGGTTCAGTAAGGGCATCGAGGACGGAATGTCTGTTCAACAGATGTCTCAGGTGCTACGCACCGAAGGGCCGTTGTCGGACAGGGCGTCAACTTTGTGGGCGAGAACAGAACTTGTTGCCGCGGCGAACGGCACAACATGGGAGCAGTTGGTATCGGCGGGTGCTACGACGAAACGGTGGATCGCTACGCCGGATCGGCGCACCAGGGATTCTCATCTGGATGCAGAAACGGACTACGCCGAAGGCGGCCCCATCGGCCCCATCCCGATACGTTCCGATTTCCAAGTTGGCGAAAGTTTCGGCCGTTACCCAGGTGATCCCCGGCTGAGGCCGGAGGAAAGAATTAACTGCCGGTGCCGTTTGATCGGTACGGGTTTTGACGAGCCGCCTTTAGTTACGAAAACCCAACTTCAGGGTGCCGCGAAAGAGCGGGACATCCCTGGCTATATGTCGATGTCTAAACCTGAACTGATCGACGCGATCCTGGTCGGTGTTGATCCTGCGATGATGACTCGGACTCAGGCGTACGCGCGGGCTCGCTCCCTTAATGTTGAAGGCAGGGCGAGCATGGGGTACGGCGAACTGTTGCGGAAGGTTGCCTGATGTCGAGGGTCGTCACATCGAAACTGGTTGTTGACGCTGCGAAAGTTGAGACGTGGGTGAATCGTTCTGGTGGCGGTGCCGACCAGTTGTTGTACCGGCGTTCCACTGAGATCATTAACGAAGCGGTCAACTTGACGACGGGGCCAGCGCAAGGTTTGGACGCAACGGGTGTTCCGGTGGCGGCCTATCAGTTCCCGGTTGGCGTTCGTTCAGGACTGATGCGATCAACGATCAGGATGCTCGATTACGGCATGACTGCTACCGGTTTACGCGCCCGGTTAGGAACAGAAGTGTTCTATGCGCGTTATGTGGCAGGCGGTACAGAAGTAATGCCGCCACGCCCGTTCATGCTGCAAGCCATGCGTAACGTCTCACGTAGATAAAATCGGATATGCACGATCGGCATACGAATGCGAGGCAGAATAGGGGTATGCGTCTAATCCCGCAGAATGCGACCTCCATCGCTTTGGACGGCGTCGGTTTCCATCCCGACATAAAGCTGGGTGTGGATGTGTCTGACGCACCATCGGAGATCGTTGACACAGTTGTTGCGGGTTCGTATGCGAATGATCGAGGTAGTCAGCTCAGAGTGGGATTGCGATGTCGACCTGTGAATGGGAAGTCAGACATTTGGTTGGAGCTAGGCGCTTGGTCCGATTGGTGCGACCAGGCTGACACTGCTGTGGTGTACGGCGACATCCTTGCCGGTAAGTCCGCCCACATCAGATTTGACCGGGTGGTTGCTGATGCTGGACGTTCTTGGTCATTGCCCGGAACAGCTTTCGCTCAGCATGATCTGATCTGGTGGTCTAACCGTAGAACACCAAGCGTTGTCCCGAAGGGGAAACCTGCTGCCGAGGTTCGCAAACCTTCCTACGGCAAAGTGACGAAGCGTCGAAAGGCTACTGCTGCGGAAGAGAAGCAGATAGCTAACGGCCAGTGGGTGCGAGTCAACGAGAACGGTGACCGGCCCGGCGACCCCAACTACAAGAAGAAGAAGTCGGCTATACGCCCGCAGCACAACGCCGCTTCGAACGCTGTCCAGTTCGCGAATCCGTGGCGTGACGAAATGGGCCGGTTCGCTGAAAAGGGTTACGGCTACGCCGCCACTTTCGATGAGATCACAGCAGATGAACGTCGTGGCGACAGCCGCCCTGTTTCAGCGGCGGAGTTCCAGAGGCTCGCCCGGTTGGGGCAGGAACAGCTCGATAGGTTCACTGAGAACTCAGCTCCGATCGACGGTCTTGATGAGAACTGGGACGCGATCAAATCGCAAGCGTTCGATGAGGCTCAGGAGTCGTGGGGTGGTTCCACCATCGACGCCCGAACAGGCGAGTTTCTTCCAGACGGCGCGAACAAATACGCGTTGACGGTGAAAGACAATGGGATATCGACGGTGTTCATTTCGGAGAATGCCTCGCGCTCCGAATTTGACGCAGCTATGAACGAAGCGAAAGAAAGATTCCGTCCGATTCTTGAACGCCAAAACCATTATCTCGGGGTGTTCCACGACGACGACTTGAATCGGATCGACATAGACCCGGTGACTGTGGTTGACACGGTCGAGGAAGTTCATACGATCGGCGCTGCGACTCGGGCGATTGGCGGTGCCTACAACTTTGCGGACGGCAACGGTTACTGGCCTCCACACGTCGACCCCTCTTTGCCTAACGAAGTGGATCTGCCGCCGTTGACTGCTGCTGCTGGAGATGGAGACGACCGCCACTTCAAGGGGCCAGGCGAATGGCGACGCAAAGCGAAACAGGCGGAAGGAGCGCCAGATGCTCCGCCGGATGTCCCGTCAGAAGAAGAAAATGATGCGGCGCTTACCATCGCCCAGTTCGCGAATCCTTGGCGGGACAGCTTGGGCCGGTTCGCTGAACGCGGATATCGGGTTGTTGGGACTGATTCGTCGGTCACTGTTGGCGACGGAAACACGTTGACGTTGTCGGACCCGAAAGGTTTGTTATCTGACGAGGTTCGCGCCGAAGTTCTGAACTCGGTTGCTGACGGCTACGACCGAGTTCCTGCATCTGAAGGCCCACCGAAGATCGCTGTCGTTGACACGGCAGAGATGAAATCCCTGACCGGACACGGACGCACCGCGTTTGCTTTGGTTGACGATGTCATCCACGTCAACGGAGAAGATCAACGGTTGAGCGGCCCAGCACACGGTCAAGCGCCAGCGGTGATGCACGTCGGACTCGATATGTCATTCGCTGAGTACCATGCTCTCGGCGCATACTCGCAGGCTGTCCTGAATCAAAGAATGGGTGCTGGGCTCACCGTTCGACCGAAAGTTCTGAAAGACAGGCGGGACTTGGCGCGAATGTCGAGTGAACTTCCGGCTGGCAGGACATCGACTCAACGTCCCCTGTCTAATTCGGTTTCGATTGTTGCGAACGCGTCGCAACGTTCGGGCTGGTCGGAAATGTTTGTTGAGTATGTCGGAACGAGAGGTAAAACAATTAACGAGTACGCCCAGGATTGGGGTTCTAGGTGGGGTTGGGATTCCAGCGTCACTGATGTGCCGATCCCAGCAGAAGTTTCTGCACCATCGCGAGACGGGGTGCTTGTTGCGTCGGCGGCATCCCTGAACGACGAATTTGGGTCGTCTGCTGTTGCATTGACTGACGACGGTTGGGTTCAGACACCGGTGTCGGGCGAGGAAACCGACTTGTCTTCGTCGCTCAATCATGCGACCCAGGAGCAGTTCGCGAATCCGTGGCGCGACGAACGGGGACGATTCGCGCCGAAAGGCTACAACGCTGGTTCGGGGGCCGAGGGCGGTTCCAACGCAGGGGGTTCCACCGTCGAAAGCGACAGCGGCAGTAATCCTTGGCGTGACAAAAAAATTGTGGTGACGCCCGAATGGGACGAGAACGGCGACATTGTCGTCGATCCTAAAGCGAAAGTTTTGGCGAAACATTTGCGGGAAGAAGCTGAACAGAAAGAACCAGAAATAACAGCTCGCCTGGCGAAGCTGGCTGGTGACGACAATCCGGCTTCGTATGACCCGCCGCCAGACGGCGAACTTTACGGCTACGAATTCCGGCTGAAAGCTGAAGACAAGATTGCCGAAAAAGTGATGCGGGAACTGGTGGAGAAACCAGAGTTGGAAGGCGACATTGTTGCTGCGGCTGGTGTCATTAAGGACACGGTGCGGTACACGGTCCATTACACCGACGACACGTTCGGGCCGAGCGCTCAACTTGTTGTTGATGGTTTGCGAGCCGAAGGAAACACGGTCAAAGTAAAAAACACTTGGCCGCCGGAACTTGGGTCGGCTTACAAAGGCATCAACGCTCAGGTCCGGCAACCTGACGGTTTCCGTTACGAAGTCCAGTTCCATACACCGAACTCGCAGGCCGTCAAAGATCGGATGCACGCCATTTATCAGCGGCAGCGAACTTCGCCGCCCGGCTCTGACGCTTACAAACAGGCAGAAGCAGAAATGATCGAATTGTCGAAGACGTTGCCGATGCCGACGGGTGCCGCTGAGGTTTACGGGGTGGAACGATGACTGCGTGGACCGGATGGTTTTTTAAGCAAGAAGACGGTGAGCCACCATCGAACGTTGCTCGTTGGCAGTGGCCGAACTCCACGCTTGTCGAGATTTGGAAAGAACCTGGCGAGTGGATGGCGATGCCCATTTTTATGGAGGTTCAGGAAGAAACTTCGTGGGTTCCCTGTTCGCAGGAAGCGGCCGAGGAATGGTTGCGGGACTGCAAGTTTCCGCCGCAGTGAAGTTGGCGAGCAAGAGCCTGCATGTAGGCAAACGCGCTGTCGAGTGACCGATTGACCATCCAGATATCCCCGTTTTGGAGATGTGCGCGACGTAACCTGATGCGTTATGAGTGTCATCGCTGGATTCGGTGCAGATGAAACGGTTGGGGTTTCTGATGAGTTCCTCATCGGCCTCCGCTTCGAAGATGGGTCGGCTACGGACGTTGCGCTGTCTGGAGCGCCCGGCTCTTTGCCGTACATGATCGACCAGCCGTACATGGCATTCATGGAGATCAAGGGCGTCAAGGGTTCGACGAAGGATATGCCGCACCCAGGTTGGGTGGCCGAAGTTGTTGCTTCGGTTGAGGCCCCTGAGCCGTCTTCGATCAAGGCGGCTCAATACATTGCGGCTACGAATCCGCTTCGTCGCGGTGTACGGATGGAGCCCACTTCGGTTCTGATCAGTTACGTTCAGAAGATTGAGGAAGCGTTGACTCAGGCCGGGATCAAGTGGGATATGTATCCCTGGATGACCATGTGGGGCACGGCTCCGGTGAAGGAAGTGAAGGAGTCGATAGGCGACTCGTACGTTGTCGGGAAGCCGTTTGTCATCGGTGTAGGCGGGGGATATGTGGACCCGTTTGCCACCATCGAAGACGTGAGTGCTGCGGAAGGCAGCGAGGAAGTCACTGAGCCAGATACGGCCGAAACTAAGGAGAGTATCCCCGTGGATATGAGCAACAAAACTCAGACTGAACTGGCCGAGGTGCCTATGAGCGGAAGCGACGAGTTCTCCGCTTGGGAGGGGCTGATCGCGGTTGAGGGTGTGCCGACGGGCGATGGCCGTCTGCTCCATGAAGGGTCGCTGACGTGGCGTGAGTTGCCGTTGCCGATTTTTATGATGACCGAGAATCCGGTCGGCGGCTCTGGGCATGATGGCGCAGTCCTTGTTGGTCGTATCGACGAACTGGAGAGGCGTGGCACCGAGATTTGGGGTGTCGGCGTTCTTGATCTTGGTTCTGAGGCTGGGGCTGAGGCGAATCGGCTTCTTTCGAACAAGATGATGCGTGGGGTTTCCGCTGATATCGACTCTGTTGAGTGGGCCGTGGAGGCTGACTCTGATCCGCTGGAGCAGATGCTTGGTGGCGGCGGCTCGCAGCAGATTGCTAAGGGTCGGGTTATGGGGGCGACACTGACTGCGTTCCCTGCTTTGGCTGAGTGCGAGGTTTGGCTCGCTGATGATGCCCCGTCGTACGGGAAGGCCCGCAGTGGTAAGGCTGCGCTGGCTGAAGGCGCTGAGGGCGAGGACGAGGCAATGAACGAGGCAGTGGACGAGAGCGCGAGAATCGTCGAGGACGATCCGACTTGTGACGGGTTTGCAGTCGTTGTTTCTGGCGAGGTTGTCGGCTGCTTCGACACCATTGAGGATGCAGAGGCTGCGGTCGTTGCGGCCGTCGAGACTGACGAGCCGATCACTGAGGGTGACGAATCGGCTGCTGAGAGTGACGAGCCGGTAGTGGTCGCTTCGGCGGCGTTCCCGACTCGGCTCATCTGGCACACACCGCTCAACGATGACGGCGCTCTTGTTGCTTCGGCGGCGGGCGGAGAGTTCCCGGTGAAGCCGCCAGCTTCGTGGTTCGCCAACCCTGAGTTCGACGGTCCTGCTCCGATCAGCGTGTCGCCCGAAGGTCAGATTCGTGGTCACGTCGCCGTGTTCGGTTCATGCCACATCGGATTCCCCGGCAAGTGCATTGACGTTCCTCGCAGCTCGCTCGGTTACAGAGGCTTTCTGCGTGGTTCGACGCTGACCGCTGAGGGGATTGAAGTGCGGACCGGTCCAGTGATCGCGGACACGGTGCATCCAGACCTGAAAATGTCGGCGTCCGATGCCCAGGCGTTCTATGCGTACTCAGGTTGCGCGCTGGCTGACGTCACCATCGGTGAGGATCGGCATGGCATCTGGGTTGCTGGCGCAATGCGCCACGATAAGAACGACGGAGACGCCCGTCTACTGCGCGGCTCTGACATTTCGCCAGACTGGCGGACGGTAAACGGAAAGCCGCGAGAGGTGTGCGCTCTTCTTGTGGTGAACAGTTCTGGTTTCAAGTCGTTGGTAGCGTCGGCTGGCGATTCTGATGCCGGTGACTTCGTGATGCCAGGACGGAACGCCGCATATGTCGCTGATGGCGAGGTGCAGGCGCTTGTGGCGTCGGCGCAGATCACGAAGCAGTCGCTGCTGGATGAGACGATCGACGAGGTCGCAACGCTGCGGGTCGAGTTCGATTCGCTGCGGTCACAGCTCCGTCCAACGCTTGCAAACCAGGCTCGCCTGCGGGCGCAGCAGCTTGCGGAGGCGAATCAGAGCCATCCAGCGGCGAAGTCTGGGTCAGTTGATGAACTGGCTTCCGCTCGGAAGCGTCTTGCACGGGCAAAAGCAGCTCGCATCGCCAATAAGTAAGGCTCGGCGCGCAGCGCGTCTTCCCGTTCAGGATCGCACCATCAACACAGACTAATCCACACTCTGTGGATTATTCTTGTGTTGGTGGGAGCAAAAAGGGGGGGGCTCAGACATGCGAATGCTTTTGGATCTCGACATTCCTGATGGTGTTATCGTCGCGCGCACAGCGAAGGGCCGAACAATTCATCTTGTGTCTGACCCGAAAGGCGGCTGGTTCGTGATCGAACAGTTGACGTTGGATCGGCGCTCTTCTCACTTCACGGCGCATCGTGTCTCAGTCCACCCGTCCATCAGCGGGACGGTCGCCCGCTTCTCTGCGCTCGACTAATCGGCAACATCTTTTGGGGTATCCACATCTAAGGCATACGTGTGGGTCATAATTATGCAAGCGACGTAGTCGTTCATGAGGTTCGGCGTAGCTGGACAATCAGACAAACCAAATTTTCATCTTGTCCCAGGAGGACGCGATCCCATGAACCTGAATCTTCCCGAAGACCTGTCTGCTCTTTCGGCTGACGAACTTGTCGAGCTGGAGACCAAAATCTCCGAGCGCGCCGAGGAAATCGCCGCAGCAGACGACCTCTCTGACGCTGACATCGACGAGATCGAAGCGCTTGGCGAGGCTAAGGACGTAATCGCCGCCGAGTCGGCGCAGCGTGCCGAACTTGCTGCTGAAAAGGCGCAGCGCGCCGAAGCAGCTCTCACCCGCGTGCGAGGCGAGGCAACCGACGAGGTCGACGAGACTGCGCTTGGCACCGACGAGGCCGACCTGGCTCCAGAAGACCATCCCATCGAACTTGCCGTCGAGGACGACGACATTACTACTGAGGAAGACGTGAACACTCCCGACGAAGTCACCCCATCCGCTGCCGCTCTTGCGACCAGCCGTCCTGCTGCTGTTGCGCCTCGCGCCAACGACAACGCAGCGCACTTCCAGGCGACCGGCTTCTCGGTTGACCCAGAGGGCACCAAGTACGAAGACCCGTTTGAGCTTGCCACCGCCATCGCCAAGAAGCGTCAGGGCATGACTCATGTTCCCGCCGGAGTTAAAGACGACTATGTTCGTCTCGCTTCGCTGAACAAGGGCTTCGAAGACGGCAAGATGATGGGTTCCGACGCCGCTCGCAACGGCTCGATCCTTGACGCTGCTGGCCGTGAGGCAACCGCTCTCGTCGCTTCTGGTGCGATCTGCACCCAGCTTGAAACCAACTACGAGCAGATCACGCTCGGCGCACCGCTCGACGCTCCGCTCGCTTCGGCGCTGCCGACCGTTGGCGCGTCGAAGGGTGGTCTCCGGTTCCGTCCTTACAGCAAGGCGAACATCATCGCTGCGCTTGAAGGCATCGGCCACATCACCTACGGCCCTGGCGCTGGCGCCTGCCCGTCTGGCATGGGACCGGGTTCAATCTCGACCATGCCGATCGGTGGCGGAAGCACTGGCGGCACCGACGGTGAGCTGGCTGACGACAACCTGAAGCCCTGCGTTGAGCTGACCTGCCCGCCAGAGGACGAGTGCTACGTCGAGGCGTTCTCGCAGTGCCTCAAGGTGGACAACCTTCAGTACCGTGTCGATCCCGGCCTTGTTGCCGAGTTCCAGCGCGATCTGGCTCAGGCGTACACCGCCGTCAAGGAAGCATGGATTCTTGCTTACCTTCAGGGCAACGCCACCGACATGCCTGTCACCGGCCTCAACGGGACGCCCGGCGTCCTGTACGCCATCGAGCAGGCTGCGGCTTCGTACCGTTCGGCACACTTCATGGCGTCGAACGCCACCATTCAGGCGTTCATCGAGCGCGGCGAGCTTGACCACCTCAAGCTCGACGTGGCGATGGCTTGCGGGCTCGGTCTCGACCCGTTCGCAGTCATGTCGATGACCGAAGCCGACCTGGCTGCGGAGCTTCGTAAGCGCAACATCGAGCCGGTGTTCTACACCGACCCCGCCAAGCTCGGCGGGTCCATCGAGGCTCCGGCCGCACCAGACGGCACCGTCGATGTCATCATGGGCGCCCCCGGCGCAGTCGTGATGCTGGACGGGGGTACGTTGGACCTGGGCATCGTCCGCGACTCGCAGCTCAACGGCACGAACGACCTCCAGATTTTTCAGGAGGAGTGGCTAGGGCTGTGCAACCGGGGTATCGAGCTGATTGAGCTTCAGATTGACGCCGGTTGCCTCGGTGAGCGCCAGGCTTGCTCAGACCTCTGCGTCGCTCCCTGAGTTAGTCGGTAGTTAGTTGGTTGGTTGGCCCGGCCGGGGATGTGAGTTCCTGGTCGGGCCTCTGACTGTCTGACAGTTGTGGCGTATGATTATGCGTGATGACTGGCTACGAGTATTTGCAAGCAGAGATAGTTGACCCTGGCGACGCCTGCATTGAATGGGAGCGCGGCACGTTCAGCACCGGCTACGGCCAGGTGTGGTTCAACGGCAGGGACTGGCGTGCCCATGTCATCGCGTTGGAGTTAACTACTCCTCGACCGGACGGCAAACTTTGTTCGGTCAAGGGCAACTGGGTTCCCGGCGACAAACTTGAGGCC
>Ga0213866_10002887_pt1 | contig 11909 bp, 9 predicted proteins | sample PICome_11_FD_160079 | JGI IMG/M metagenome (GOLD analysis project Ga0213866, IMG submission 160079) | Coastal seawater microbial communities near Pivers Island, North Carolina, United States - PICO284 | ecosystem: Environmental > Aquatic > Marine > Coastal | place: USA: North Carolina... | reverse complement strand
GCCTTGCCGGTGCCGCCGTGCTCGGCCTATTGATTGCCCTCATAGCGGCCACACCGGCCGACCGCGCGCGCTTGGCTGAAACGGGCGCCATAGCCAAAGTCAATGACCGCCATATTGACCGCACCGAATATGCCTCGGCCTATCAGGCGCTGTTAGCGGATAAAAGCAAGGCGCCGACCGCCAATGACAAAAGGCTGGTGCTCGACAGGCTGATCGAGGAAGAATTGCTGGTGCAGCGTGGCATTGAAATAGGCTTGCTGGACGGCGATGCGACAGTGCGCAAAACCGTCGCCATGGCAGTGATAGAATTCGTGCTGGCGCAGGGCGGTTCAGACGCGCTGAGCGAAAACAGCTTGCGCACCTATTATGACGAGAACAAACATTTATTTGCACCGGCCAATCGGTTGCAAGTGGCACAAATTTTCATTCCCTATGGCGAGACGCCCGATGATGCGGCGGTGATTGCCCAATTGGACAAAGTGCGCACGGTGCTGCGTCGCGGCGATGATTTCTCTGCCACCGCGCAATCCTTGGGCACGGAAATTCTACCGCCCTTGCCGCGCGTCATGCTGACACCGGCCAAAATGACCGACTATTTGGGGCCGGACCTCGCCGCGGCCGCGGCGCGCTTGCCGCAAGGCTCGATTTCCGATGCTTTGGCCGGGCCCACCGGTTGGCATTTTTTCAAGATCATCCGCAATCAGCCGGGCACGCCACCCGCTTTTGAGGATATTCGTCGTCAAATTGTCGATGCGCTGCGCCGCGACAATGATGATGACGCTTTGCGCGACTATTTAAATTGGTTGCGCGGCCGCGCCGATATTGTGCTGGCCCCCGACGCGCCGCAATAGGCTTTATGATGATGGTGCGGTGTCTTGCGTTTTGTTTTTTGCTGGTCGGGCTCGTCTCGCCGAGTGCTGCGCATAATAAAAGCTTGAGTTTTTCCGATTGGTTTTGGGATGGCCGCGATTTGCATATCAGCTTCACCGCACCGGCCCGCGATGTCACACTCTTGCCGGAAGTTTTGACCAGCCAAGGGCTCGCGCAAGCCTTGTCGCTTCATGTCGAAAAACATATGCGCTTGCAACAGGGCAATTCTCGCTGTCGCCTGGCGCGCCGCTTTGAAAGCGCCCCGGCGCATCACGATTATGTGCGGGTAACCGGGCGCTATGGCTGTTTTGACGAAAGCACACCGATTGAAATCCACAATCATGTTTTCTTCAATTTGGCGCGCAGCCATGTGCATTTCGCGCGCCTCTCTTTGCAGGAAAACCCCGAATTGCAAGGCACGGAAATACTTTTTACCGCCACCCAGCGCATGCATCGTATTGCCCCCAATGCCGATGGCACGATTGCCAGCAGCATCACATTTGGCGAAAATTTTTTGAGCCATTTTTGGCTCGGTGCCGAACATATTGTCACCGGCTTTGACCATTTGGCCTTTGTCTTTTGCCTGCTGCTGATTGGCGGCACCCGCAAACAGACGCTTTTGTTAATTACCGGTTTCACCCTCGGCCATTCCATTACTTTGGCGCTTGCCGTGCTCGGCATTGTCAGCGCCAACAGCCAAGCGGTGGAAGCTCTTATCGGCTTTTCCATTGCCGTGGTAGCGGCCGAACGCATATTGGCGCGCAATCATTTAATGCCGCTAACCGGCATGGCGGCGGCGGCCTGTTTTTTCGCGCTGTCGCTTGTTTTTACCATTATGGATGGTGGCTTCGGGTTGGGTGTGTGGGCCGGGCTGGCGCTGTTTTCCATCGCTTATGGGCACAGCGTCATATCACAAGATGACGCCCTCAAATTGGCGCCGCTCATGACGCTCGCCTTCGGCCTGATACATGGTTTTGGTTTTGCCGGATTGCTCAGCGAGATAGGTCTGCCGCCCGATAATGTCCCCAGCGCCCTTATCGGTTTTAATATCGGCATTGAAATCGGGCAATTGCTGGTCTTTGTGCCACTGGTTGTGTTGGGGCCTTATCTGCTCGAAGAATTACCGACCCCACCGATTAAATGGGCCGATATTGCAGCGCTTATCTTGACTGTTTTCGGGGTCTTTCTGTTTGTTTCGCGCGCCCTCATCTGAGCCTGACGGTCATTGGTTTAAAGCACATGCCCAACCAGGTGCCTCAAGGCGGCTTGGCCAAAGCGTTTTAATCGGCCAGCTTGCGGTCAGAAATCACCACCCCGTCTTCATCAGCGTAAATCCAATCGCCGGGGTGGAGGGTCACGCCGGAAAAATTAAGGCTGACATCGAAAGAACCAAGGTCACGTTTGTCGCTTTTCTTGGGATGGCTGGCCAGCGCCTTAATGCCGACCGCTTCGGCGGCCAGCTCGGCGCGGTCGCGCACGCAGCCATGAATGATAATGCCGGCCCAGCCATTTTCCGCCGCCAATTTGGCCAAATTGCCGCCAAATAAAGCGCAATTCATCGAGCCGCCGCCATCGACCACTAAGACGCGGCCGTCGCCCGCTTGCTCCACGGCCGCGCGGACTTTGGTGTTGTCTTCATAGGTCAGCAATGTTTTGGCCGGCCCGTGAAACCGCACCTTGCCGCCGAAATCTTGATAATTCGGCGCCAGATAACGCAAATTCTTATGCGCATCGGATAAATCCGTGGTCATAAATTCCTGCTCGGCCATCTGCACCCCTTACAAAGAAAAAGGGCTTCGCAGAACACCCGCGAAGCCCTCAATTTGTCGAGAACCTGATTAGAATTGGTTCATTGTGTTGTCTTCACCGGAGGCCAAAAGCGCCATATCGCCGGAGAAATATTCCTTATGGTCATCACCAATATTTGAACCGGCCAAATCTTGGTGCTTGACCGAGGCCATGCCGCGGCGGATTTCACGACGCTGCACATCGCGCACATAGGCCAGCATGCCGAGGTCACCGAAATAACCTTCCGACAACACATCCGTGCCCAAGGCCGTATCGTGATAGGTCGGCAGGGTGATGAGGTGGTGGAAAATACCGGCTTCGCGTGCACCATCGGCTTGGAAGCTTTGCACCAGCTTATCGGCTTCGGCGGCCAATTCGCTATCGTCAAATTGCGGATCCATCAGACCTTGCGGGTCAGATACCGGGTCCGGATAGGCTGACACATCTTTACCGGCAGCAACCCATTCGCCATGCACTTGGTTACGGAAGTTCAGTGTCCAGTTAAAGCTCGGTGAGTTGTTATAAACCAACTTGGCATTCGGAATGGCCTCGCGAATGCGATTGACCATGCCACCGATTTGCCCGACATGCGGACGCTCGGTTTCGATCCACAGCAGGTCGGCGCCATTTTGCAGCGCCGTGATGCAATCGAGCACGCAGCGATCTTCGCCCGAACCGTCTTTAAACGCATAAAGGCCATTGGGCAGACGCACCGGCTTGTAGGTTTTGCCGCCTTGCGTGACAACTTGATCACCTTGTTGAATGCCTGACAGGTCAGAAACCTCTTCCAATTGCAGGAAGGAATTATACTGGTCAGCCAGGTCACCGGGATTTTGCGACACCGGAATTTTTTGCGTCAGACCGGCACCGAGGCTGTCCGTGCGCGCCACAATCACCCCATCATCAACACCCAATTCGAGGAAGGCGTAACGCACGGCGTTGATTTTCGACAAAAAGTCTTCATGCGGCACGGTCACTTTACCGTCTTGGTGACCGCACTGTTTGGCGTCGGATACTTGGTTTTCAATCTGAATGCAGCAAGCACCCGCTTCAATCATTTGTTTGGCCAGCAAGTAAGTGGCTTCTTCATTACCGAAACCGGCATCAATATCAGCGATAATCGGGACAATATGGGTTTCATAATTGTCGATCGCCGCCAAAGCTGCATCGACGTCACCGCCATTTTTGCGGGCTTCGTCAAGGTCAACAAACAAGTGGCGCATTTCGCGCGCATCGGCTTGACGCAGGAAGGTGTAAATTTCTTCGATCAAACCGCTCACAGCGGTTTTTTCATGCATGGATTGGTCAGGCAAAGGACCGAAATCGGAGCGCAGCGCAGCCACCATCCAACCGGACAGATAAACATAGGATTTATCGGTGGTTTTGCGGTGGCGCTTCACTGCCATCATCATTTGTTGGGCGGTAAAACCGTGCCAGCACCCCAAAGACTGGGTATATTTGCTGCTGTCAGCGTCATATTCCGCCATATCTTTGCGCATAATACCGGCCGTGTAGCGGGCAATATCGAGACCGGTTTTGAAGCGGTTTTGCAGCTCCATACGGGCGGCATATTCCGGATTAATGGCGGCCCATGCAGAACCGGCGGCTTTGATTTGGTCGGCTTTTTGAGCCACAAGATCGGTGTATTTCGTCATCTCAGTCTTCCCCAAACGAGTTACGGATGAGCAGGACATACACAGATGACAGGCTGATGTCGAGTGAATCTTAAGCTATTGAAAATATTAAAGTAAAAAAATTTACACATTTTGCCGAAATATTTGTTATATATGTAAACGTTGTAAACTTTTTTAGCCGGAACCAAACCTAAAGGTTTGATTCAATAAGGGGTTTTTTGGGAGACAATATTTGGCTGAAACCGGGAAATTGGTGGAGCGCAAATTATTTGCCGGCGCACGGGTGCGCCGTCTGCGCCGCGAACAACGCATGACGCAAGCCGTCATGGCCGAGTCGCTCGGTATTTCGACCAGCTATCTCAATCTGATTGAACGCGACCAGCGACCGATTTCAGCGCAAATATTACTGCAATTGGTCGAAGTGTTCGACATTGACCCGCGCGGCCTGGCCGGTGACGAAGAAGCGCGCGCGCAAACGCAATTGCATGAAGTGTTTTCCGACCCGATGTTTCGCGACACGCCTTTATCGCGCGCCGAGTTGAAAGATTTGGCAGCGGCCAGTCCGGCAGCCGCAGATGCGGTGGCGCGGCTCTATCAATCCTTGCTGCAAAGCCGTGCCTCCAATGCGCTTTTGGCCGAACAATTGGCCGGCGGTGATGCGGTTGACAGTTCCGGCAATGCGTTGGCGCTTGATGAGGTGCGCGATTTCATCGCCGCGCAGAATAATTATTTCGCAGCGCTCGATGACGCGGCAGAAGCGGTGCATGAAGAAGCCGTGGCCGGTCATGACGAGCCTTATCTCGCCTTGCGGGCACGGCTTGAGGAACGCCATAAGGTGAAGACCCGTATCGCCCCGATTGAGGTGATGGACAATACGCTGCGCCGCTATGACCGCCATCGCCAAACGATTTTCCTGTCGGAATTGCTCGACCAGCCGGGGCGCTCGTTTCAACTGGCGTATCAGCTGGCTTATTTTGAGCAAATGCCGGCCATTGAAGACATTATCGTCGCGGCCGGCATGGAAAGCGAAGAAACGCGCACCGTGGCGCGCATTTCTCTGGCCAATTATTTCGCCGCCGCCGCGCTTATGCCCTATGACGCATTTTTGAAAACCGCTGAGGCCAATCAATATGACATTACGCTTTTGGGGCGGCGCTTTGGCACCAGTTTTGAACAAGTGTGTCATCGTCTGACCACTTTGCAGCGCCCCGGCGCGCGCGGCATTCCGTTTTTTCTTATTCGCGTCGATAATGCCGGCAATATCTCCAAGCGCTTTGCGGCCGGCGGGTTTCATTTTGCGCGTTTTGGCGGCACGTGCCCGCGTTGGCATGTGCATGACGCGTTTCGCATCCCCGGTAAAATCTCCACCCAGACCGTGCAAATGGAGGATGGCACGCGTTATTTCTCCATTGCGCGCACGGTGAGCCGCGACAATTCAGGCTTTGGCGTGCCCGACAATCAATTTGCCATTGCCATGGGCTGCGAGATCAAGCATGCCGAGAAACTGGTTTATGCGCGCGGCATGAACCTTGAAAATGATCAGGGCGACACGCCAATCGGCGTCAATTGCCGCTTATGCGAACGCCGCGACTGCAACCAACGCGCCACGCCTTCGGTCAATCGGGCGCTTCGGCTTGACGAACATGTGCGCGGCCTTTCCCCGTTTGACTTTTAGGCGAGATGCGATAGGAAAACCCCATGACTGAGAACAGCGAGCAACCGTCCAAGCGCAAAGCCAAGAAGCAGAAAAAGTTCAAGCCGAAGGCCCGCACGCCGCGCGGCTTTCGCGATATGGCGGGGGCTGAGCTGCGGCTGCAAAACCATATGCTGAAGACCATATCTGACGTCTATGAGGCTTACGGCTTTGCGGCGCTCGACACTTCTGCTTTTGAATATGCCGATGCGCTGGGCAAGTTTTTACCCGATGATGACCGCCCCAATGAGGGCGTGTTTGCGCTGGAAGATGATGACGGGCAATGGATGAGCCTGCGCTATGATTTGACCGCGCCCTTGGCGCGCTATGTTGCCGAACATTATGACCGCTTGCCCAAGCCGCTGCGGCGCTATCAATTCGGGCCGGTATGGCGCAATGAAAAGCCGGGCCCCGGGCGCTATCGCCAGTTTATGCAAATCGATGCCGATACGGTGGGGGCGGGCAATCAGGCGGCCGATGCAGAAATTTGCATGATGGCGGCCGATTGCATGGAAGCTTTGGGCATTGAGCGCGGCGATTATCTGGTGCGCATTAATAATCGCAAAATTATGGACGGGCTTTTGGAGGCCATTGGCCTTGACCCGCAAGCCGAAGATTTTGACAGCCGTCGCCTGACCATTTTGCGGGCCATGGATAAATATGACCGGCTCGGGCTTGACGGCGTGAAAGCGCTTTTGGGCGAAGGCCGCAAAGACGAAAGCGGTGACTTTACCAAAGGTGCCGGGCTTGATGCGGGGCAAATAGACAAAGTGGCGCAAATGGTTGCCATCAGCGCTGCCGATCGGACAAGCGCGCTTGAAGGCATGGCCGCATTGGTCAAGGAAACCGAAAGCGGCCAGCAAGGACTCGATGAATTGGTCGAGATGGCGGCGCTGTTTACCAAGCTTGGCTATCAAGCCGACCGCCTCGCCATCGACCCCAGCGTGGTGCGTGGCCTCGGCTATTACACCGGCCCGGTCTATGAGATTGAACTGACCTTTGAGGCGGAAGATGAAAATGGCGAATTGGCACGCTTCGGCTCGGTCGGCGGCGGCGGTCGCTATGATGATTTGGTCAAGCGCTTTAAGGGAATTGAAATTCCCGCCACCGGCATTTCCATCGGCGTGTCGCGGCTGGCCGCGGCGCTGACCCTGCTCGGCAATAGCGATGGCGGCGCAGCCGCGCCACTGGTCGTGGTCACGGTGATGGATAAAGAAACCCGCCCCGATTTGATGGCTTTGGTCTCGGATTTACGCAAGGCAGGGATTCGCGCCGAGCTTTATATGGGCGACAGCGCTATGAAAGCGCAATTGCGCTATGCCGATGCGCGCGGGGCGCGACTGGTGGTCATTGAGGGCGAAGATGAGCGCGCCGCCGGTGTGGTGACGCTGAAGGATTTGCAGCTGGGGGCGGAAAAATCGGCGGAAATCGAGGATAATGCCGAATGGCGCGCCTCAGAACATGCGCAAAAACAAGTCAAGAAAGATGATTTGGTCGCTGAGATTCAGAAGATTTTTTCATAATATATGAAATTCATACGGTTTACGAAATAGTATACTCAATTTGAAATTCATTTTTAATTAATATCGTCTTTTTTAATTCATTTTCATTGACTTTAAAACAAAATTTGCCTAAATGGGCTTATGGAACAACGCTCACAACCCGGCCTCTCGGCCACCCGCTTGTCTTCGGCCAGCGATGTCATTGATGCGCTGGGCGGCACAAATGCTGTCGCTGAACTGCTGGCTATCGGGGCTTCCTCGGTTTCCAACTATCGCAAACAGGGGTTTCCCGCCCGCAGCCATTTCATTTTAGCCAAAATTTGCAATGAACGCGGCCTCGATGTCGCCGATGCGGTGTTTGGCGGTTACCAAGTCAAAACCAAAAAAGCCCCCTATCAAGCGGCACCGCTGCAACGCGCAGATAGTCTGACAGCGCTTAAAGAGGCCGGTTTTACGCCCGTATCTTTGCCGATTTTGCAGCCCGCTGCGCCATTTATCGACCGCATGGGGCCGGAAATGCAGCGCCGCCTCTTTACTTTTACCGATCCGGGCGGCGAGCAGCTGTGCTTGCGCCCCGATTTGACGATTCCGACCGCACTGGCACATATCGCATCGGGCCAAACCGGCGCAGCGCGCTATTGCTATCAAGGCACGGCGTTTCGCTATCAGCCGCGCGGCAGCGGCCAGCCGGAAGAGTTTACTCAACTCGGGCTGGAGATTATCGGCGGAGCTTCGGGAGCAGAAAATGGGCTGGCGGATGATTTGGATGTATTGACGACCATCATCACCTTATTGGGCGAGGCCGGTCTTAAAGATAATCTGCGTTTCAATTTTGCCGATTTCGATATGCTGGCGCATTTTTTGGAAGAGCTGAATTTGAGCGCGGCAGCCCGTGAGACGGTGTGGCGGTTGGTCGGTTTGGCCGATAGCGCGGAAGACTTTAAGCGCCTCGCCAATTTGAAAAATACCCGCCCCATTTCGCAAAAAGATGCCGAGCAGCAAATTGATGCAGATGCGCTGATTGTCGGGCGTTCGGGTTCGGAAATTCTGGCGCGCATTGCGCGCAAAGACAGTGAGATTCTTGATGATGAAAATATCGCCGTCATTTTCAAATTTCTTTCCGCCCTCGCCGCCCCCAATGGCATTGAAAAAATAACCGCTGAATTTCCGAATATGAAAGTCTGGTTCGACAGGCGCGTCAGTCAATTGGCCGAGGCCGTTTTGAGCAATGTGAAAGGTGCAGCCAGTTTGCAAGATATTCACTTCGCCCCCAGCATTTCGCGCGGCATGGCCTATTATACCGGCCTGTCCTTTGAAATTTACGCAGGCGGTCTTGATCGCCCGATTGCCGCCGGTGGCCGCTATGATGATTTGCTGCGCAGTCTCGGCGCGGCCGAGCCCCTATCGGCTGTCGGCGGTGCCATTACATTGGAACGACTGAACCGGGTCGTGGCGGCGCAATCATGAGCGCGCTTATTCTCGCCATTCCGTCAAAAGGCCGCTTGGAAGAAGCGGCGGCCGACATATTCGCCAAAGCCGGTCTGCAGCTGAAACGCGATGGCGCGCGCGGTTATCGCGGCGCCTTGCCCGGGCTCGACCATGTGCTGGTGGAATATGTGTCAGCCGGTGACATTGCGGCGCGCCTGGCCGAGGGCTCGGTGCATATGGGCATTACCGGTGAAGATTTATTGCGCGAAGAAATCCCCGATATGGAAAGCGCCGTGCAGCTCTGTCTGCCGCTCGGTTTCGGTCAGGCCGATGTCGTCGTTGCCATTCCCGATGGCTGGGTCGATGTCACCACCATGTTTGATTTGGCCGATGTGGCGGCTGAGTTCCGCACCCGTCATGGCCGCCTCATGCGCGTCGCGTCAAAATATGAGCATCTCACCTATGATTTCTTTATCCGCCACGGGGTTGAGTTTCAGTGGCTGCCCAGTTTCGGCGCAACCGAAGCGGCGCCCAATTCGGGCGCGGCCGAAGTCATTGTCGATATCACCTCAACCGGCGCGACTTTAAAAGCCAATGATTTACGCATTCCCGATGACGGCTTGATTTTGAAAAGCCAAGCCAATCTCGCCGCCGCGCTGAAAGCCGAATGGTCGCCCGAAGCGCGCGCCGCGGCCAAGCGCATATTGGCGCAAATTTCGGCCATGCAAGCGGGTGAGAAAATGATGGAATTGAAATTCACCGCACCGACACCGCCCGAGCAATTTATCGCTATGGATGACGCGCTGATGCACAATGCCGTGGCCAGTGATGGGGCTTTTGCCTGCACCATGATTGTGCCGCGCGACCGCTTTGCCGATATGCGCGATGCGCTGGGCCAGCGCGGCATTGCGGTGATTGCCGATATGCCGAAATTCATTTTCGGGCCGGATAATAATCGCGCCTATGAGCGCTTGACCGGCGCCCTCGCCTAGCACCATGAGCGCCCTCATCGCGACCATTATCCTCATCGCCACTTTGGCGACGGCATTTTTATCATCTATTTTCGGCATGTTGGGCGGGCTTATTTTGATGGGCATTTTGGCCAGCATATTGCCGATTGCCTCAGCCATGGTATTGCACGGCCTCATTCAACTGACCTCCAATGGCTATCGCGCTTGGCTCAATCTCAAAGATATTGTCTGGGCCATTGCGACCACATTGTTTATCGGCAATGTGTTGGCGATGACGGGTCTGGCTTTCGTCGCCTTTTCGCCTGACCGCATCACCGTGCTGCTGGCATTGGGCCTCTTGCCCTATATTGCTTGGGCCTTGCCCAAAAATCTGGCGCTTGATGTCCGCAAGAAACCGGTTGGCGTATTTGCCGGTGCGGTGGTGGTGACGACCAATTTACTGGCCGGTGTCGGCGGGCCGATATTGGATGTGTTTTTCCAGCGCGTGAAATTAACCCGCCATCAAGTGGTTGCCACAAAGGCAGTGGCGCAAGCATTGGGCCATGTTTCAAAAGTGGTTTTCTATGGTGGCCTTGCTGCTTCAGCCAGTCAGCAAGACTGGCCAACACTTTGGTTGCTTTTGGCCGCGATTATCGCCTCGGTCGCCGGCACGACACTCGGCAAAAGGGTTTTGGACAAGATGCAGGATGGGACTTTTTTCAGCTGGACGCAGCGCATCATGCTGAGCGTCGGAGCGGTTTTGATTGCCCGAGCGATTTATCTGATGTCGGCATAACCCGCATGGCGCGTCGCCGTGCCTGCCGCATACGTTTGGCCCGAAGCCGCGCTGGTCGCATGGTCTAATTCTCGCGGAAAGCGACACCGGCCGAGCGATTGAGCGGTGTCATAATATAATTCAACACGGTGCGCTTTTGGCCAATAAGGTCCACCATCACCGTCATGCCGGGCACAATTTCCACCTCATCATCGCTTTTCGACAATTTGGGCTGCGGTATGGCAATCAGCGTTTCATAATAAGGAGGCAGATTTTGCTCTTGCGTGGTGTTTTGCGCAATGCGCAACAGCGTCGCCAATTGCTCATTCAGCGTTTCGCTTTGTTCAATCTCAGCAACAAAGCGGTCTTGCTTATAGCCTTCAATAATCGACTTATTGCGTCCCCAATCATAAATATGCTGGCGCAAGCGTTTTTTTTCGGTTAATGCGAACGCAGTTTAATGCGTCTTCCTGTTTTTATTTTTCTTCGCTCTCAAGGAGCGCGCACAAACTAGCAAAAGCATGCAGTTTTTGCCAATGTTTTATCTATCATTTTTTCAAGGCAAAAAAAGGGCCGCCCCTAAGGGCAGCCCCTAAGATTCCAATAGCGGAAACGGCTTACATCATGCCGCCCATACCGCCCATGCCACCCATATCCGGCATGGCAGGTGCGGCAGCACCGGCCGGCGCCGGCTTCTCGGCAACCATGGCTTCTGTGGTGATCAACAGACCGGCCACGGATGCAGCATCGCGCAAGGCAGTGGTCACCACTTTGGCCGGGTCAACAATACCGGCCGCAATGAGGTCGCAATAGGTTTCGTTTTGCGCGTCAAAGCCGGTTTTGCCTTTACCGTCCAGCACTTTGCCGACAACGATAGAGCCTTCAACACCGGCATTTTCAGCAATCTGACGCAGCGGCGCTTCCAAAGCACGGCGGATAATATTGATACCGGCTTGGATATCGGCATTATCATTGGTGACTTTTTCAACCGCTTGCGTGGCCAGCAATAAAGCCGTGCCGCCGCCCGGAACAATACCGGCTTCAACGGCAGCGCGGGTTGCGTTCAGCGCATCATCGACGCGGTCTTTACGCTCTTTCACTTCCACTTCCGTCGCACCACCGACTTTCAACACGGCAACACCGCCGGCCAATTTCGCGACCCGCTCTTGCAGCTTTTCGCGGTCATAATCGGATGTGGTGTTTTCGATTTGCGTGCGGATTTGAGCAACCCGCGCCTCAATGTCTTTTTTGGTGCCGGCACCGTCGCCA
>Ga0213866_10002884_pt1 | contig 11918 bp, 10 predicted proteins | sample PICome_11_FD_160079 | JGI IMG/M metagenome (GOLD analysis project Ga0213866, IMG submission 160079) | Coastal seawater microbial communities near Pivers Island, North Carolina, United States - PICO284 | ecosystem: Environmental > Aquatic > Marine > Coastal | place: USA: North Carolina... | reverse complement strand
GCCCCTCACACGCAAGCGCCCGCGTATCATCGAGACCTCTCAATCTTGGGATGCCTACGCCGACATTGAGCAGGCGCTCAAGAGCGGGATCATCGCGATCTCTACCGATAATCTCGGGCCACGAGTCGAGAGATCAATCACAACCTATCTCACAGACAACAACCCTGTTTACTGTGAGGTGAGCGCGTATGAGTCGATCTTGACCTCTGTGAGAGATCTTCGTAACAGCCTAGCCGACCAGATCGGACGCCCCACGCGCGCAAGTCAGATCCCTCTGATCTCTTCGCGTGTACAGAGCTCGCTTACAGCTCAAGTGAGAGACGGAGTGATCAAAGCGTTTCAGAACATCCAACTTGAAGACCTTGGTGATGAGGTCGCGATCAGTTACGAAGTCGCGCCCGTTGAGCCTCTTAACTTCATCAGCATCACCGCAGTCGCGGTACGCATCGCAGCATAAGGAGCGTAGACCATGCCAGCATATAGAGGAATCAGTGGCGCAAGCTGTAAAGTATTCTTAAGCTCAACAGGTCAAGAGGTCGGTTGGGCGACGGGCGTCAACATCTCTGAGAATATCCAGACTCAACGTGTTGACGTAATCGGGGAGATCGATAGTCAAGAGATCATCCCTGTACGACGAACCGCCACGATGACAGTAGACGCGATCCGAATCAGCCGCCAAGCGCTGGAGGATAATGGCGCATGGCAGAAGGGATCAACTAGCGACATCTTGAGCGCGGGTGGAATCGACATGAGCGTGATAGATGAAAATAGCGGAGAGACACTCTTAACGCTTGAGGGATGCCGACCCACAACGCGCAACTTTAGAGTAGACAGCGCCTCACTTTTCAGCGAAAACTTAAGCTTTGAAGTTCGCAAGATCGTCTACCCTAACGAGTAAGAGAGGATGAGTTATGAAGCTGAGCGAGATCAAAGAGCAGAGTGAAGCGCGACCACCTCAAGCAGTCGCGCCAGAGATCACAGATCTTGAAAAGGTGCTCCACATCTCGTTTGAGCTTCAGAACCAAGAGCTCAGCGCGACAGTCACGACGCGCATCCTGACCCTTGAGCAGAGCTTGAGACGAGACCGCGCACTAGTGCAGCTCAGCGCGCCTGAAAAATACGATGACCTGCCCGCTATGGCGAAGCTTAGGATATATGCTCTCGCTACGCTCTCTCAAGCGCTACTTGATCCCCCCGCTTGGCTCGATGAGTGGCTAGGGCGCTATGATCCCCTGCTCTTCGCAGTGTTTGAGGAGGTATCAGCGCACGAGCGCGCTTTCTTTCGCGGACACATGGCAGAGGGCGAAGATCAAGAGAGCCCAACAGTCAGGGTTAAGAGCTTCTCAGCCCCTACCTCTTGAGCCTTGCCCTCTTGATCCCACGCAACCGAATCTACACCCCGCGCAGCTCTTAGAGCGTGATCTCTTGACCCTCACCGATGAGCAGTTTAATCAAACCGCACCAGACCACGCGCGACAACTAGAGAGCGACCAGCCCGCTCAAACGGGCGTCGCTTGGATAGATGAGCTAGAGCGCGAGCTCTACAAGGAGCGCTAAACATGGCACAAGAGACACAAATCAAAGTCAAGATTGATGACAACGAAGCGCTTCAAGCGCTCCGTGAGATGGCCTCGCTCGTTAGCCAAATCTCAGACGGGCTCGGCGGGCTCAAGATGGCGCCCGATGCAGTACCGAGCGCACCGAGCGGGCCGAGCGCACCCACGACAGGCGAACCCGACGAGGACAAGCGCAGAGAGCAGAAGGTGAGCGCGTTTAGAAAAGCGCTTCAGGACGAGACGCGCGCGAGCATCCACGCCATGACAAGCCCGCAGACCATGAGCTCACTTACAAATCGCTTCGGTGACATGCTCACGAATATTGGTAAAGCGACAGTAGCGCCTTTCCTTGGTGTGAGTCTTGGAATGTCAGGCGAGCTCATGAAGATGTATGGGCGATCTCTTCAGGCGCGCGAGGCGCGTATGGGAGAGGTACTCAATCTTGAGACGCTAGAAGCTGAGATGAGCGGAGTCATCGAAGGCCCCGCGAGGGAGACCGCGACCGCTCGCGAGAAAGCTCTCGCGAAGCTTGGTCTTGACCCCACCCAGACACGTCAGCTCATGTTAGGCGTCGCAGGCGCGACAGGACTCCGAACAACAGCGGGAGATCTCAGCGAAGCGCGTTTAACGCGACTCGCAGCCGCAGAGAGAACGGGCGTCAGCGCGCAGAGTATCGCAGGTCTCGCAGGCGCGCGGAGTCAGAATATTGGTCAGAGTGTAGGGGCAGCGCTCGACACCTCTCTTGTGATGAGAAATATCGCTGAGAATGATCTTGACCTCAGAGGCTCAGGCGTTGAGCGCTTTTTAGGGCAGTTAGGGGGATTCGTAGAAGGTCTCACCGCGCGAGGCATCCAAGCGCAACCCGCAGAGACAGGGCGCACACTAGCAGGTATCAGGAGAGCGACAGGCCAACGCGGCCAACGCCCCTTACAGATTATGCAAGCACTCTCAGGAGTAGGCGCGGGCGCGTTTGGTCAGATCTCAGCACCGCTCCAAGAGATCGCGCAAATGTCAGTATTTGCCGACATCATGAGCCGCTCAGGTGATCTCTTAGGGGCGATGCAAGAGGCCGAAGCGCTACAAGCAGACCCTAGTGTAATCCCTAGTATCATCGCTCGCACAGTCGGAGGAGGAAGGCTCGCTCAAGCGACCATAGGCGCGATCCCAGGTATCGGCACCCGTGACGCGCGAGGGCTCATGAGGGGAACCACAGCCGCACCGGCAACGAAAGACCGCATGACCCCCGCACAGGTCGCCGCTCAGCTAAATCTTAACGCACGACAAGCCGAGCAGACACGCCAAACCATCGAAGCAGTAAGAACCCCCGAAGGCGAAAAGGTCTTTGAGCAGATGATTAAGGTCTCAGGTGAGATGGAGAGAAACACAATCGCCATGAGTGAGAATGTAAAGCTACTCACCGCGATCACAGACATGCAACTTAAGATTAGCTCTGCAACCACAAGCGCAGTAAACGGAATCGGGAAGGCGCTTGATAAACTCATGAGTTTCATTCCATGAAAATCAAGCTCTACACAGATGAGGAGATCTTTGACATCTCCAGATATACGACATCAGCGCAGGTGCAGCTAGGACTCTTCGCGCCGTACCAAAGCGCGATGATCGATTGCCAGATCCCTCTTGAGATGATCCCTCACGCACTACCACACCACAAAGACACCGCGACGATTGATCTTGATGCGTGGGTAGTCGTCTCAGATACCGTCGAGGCGACAGAGCGCGCGATCTTCTTAGGCCGACTCACAGCGATCTCCTATGGCGTAGAGGCGAGTAGCGCCAAAGAGAGCGCAGGTCTGATCAGCGCCCCGCTCATCTCGATCACTGCACAGAGCTTCTTAGCGCCCCTCTCAGAGAGTCAGCTCTACTTGAGCGCGAAACAGCGCTTATCAGGTCACATTTACGATGTTAGTGATTATGGAAAGCTGCTACAGCGAGCGATCAAGAGCGCCTTCAACACCTCTCGCAACGTCGGCAGTGTGTTAAGAACGCTCTACACTCAGCTCTCGGCGCCCTATCGACTGCCGAAGACGCTCGCAGGTGGCGCGAGCCTTGACGCAATCCCGATCATCCACAGCAGAGCCCGCGCGGAGCAGTTCGCGCCAGAGCGCGCGGAGCTCTTTCGATCAGTGTTTGGCCTAGCGTTAAACGCCTCGCATGTGAGACCTACGGGCGCACCTTGGAGCGCGCTCACAGCGCTCTTCGATTCAGACCCTAGTATCATTGAGCTCTATCCATCACTAGAGCCTCAGAGCGTAGACGGGCAGATCTCAAAAGCGCTCGGATCAACACCCGTGATCATGTATCGCCTTAAACCGTTTATCTTTGAGCGACTCAATAATCAAGAGGTTGATCCAGAGGCACCCCAAGTACAAGAGCACGCGCGCAACGTAAAAGCCCTCATTTCAGCTCATGAAATCCTGAAAGTAGGTTACAGTGTCAGATCTCAAGACCGCATTAATGGTGCATATGTAGACACACCTTTGAACGCCTCGCGAGGCGTTGACCCCTTCGGGATCTTAGGGCGCCCAACACTAGACCGCGAGGACATCGAGAGAGCAGGGCTCAGGTTATACCGTGGTCAGTGGCCTTTCCTGCCGACAGGACGCGGAACCAAGGCGACGAGCCTTAATCGAGAGCTGCAATACATCATCGGTTTAGTAGACAGCATCACGCGCGATAACCACCGCTATATCACAGGCACCGCGACAATCAAGCAGCGCCTCGACATCAGAGCGGGCCAATGGGTCAAGCTTCAGATCAGAGGCCCGCAGACATCAGAGCTCTTAGTGTGTTATGTCGAGACCGTGACGCACCGCACAAGCGCTTATTCAAATAGCGTAATCGAGCGACGCTCAACGCTATCATTTACGCGCGGATTCTATCAGCGAGGTGAGCCATGATTAAGAGTTTTGTAAATCGTGAGCGCGTATTTCTTCGCGTGATGGAAGTGATCGACAGATATATTGTGAATGGCACGCCCGAATGTGACCTAGTAGACGCTTCAGGCGTCATTTACACAGGCTGCACGATCATCTCTCTAGGTGGCTCAGACACCGACCGCATGAGCACACCCGCGCTCAACGCGGAGGTCTTGACGATCACACAGGGAGGAGGCGCCCCGTTTATTCTCGGAGCGCTCGCAGAGGGTCAAGAGTATCGTGAAGAGATCGAACTCACCGACGCGGGAGAATACCCCCCCGATCAAATCGGGATCGACCACAGCGAGATTAAGAGCGCAGGTGCCAGGATCATCGCAGGAGATGAGAGCCTATATCTCTCGCCAAAGACACGCATTCAAGGCGCGCTAGAGATCAGTGACGGATCAACACCGCTCCAACACATAGCCATTGCAGAGCCCACGATAGACACCCTTGAGACCTATCAAGCGAGGCTCGATGAGCTCAGAACCGCAGTGATCAGCCTACAGGCAGCGCTTGCGCAGGTTGTAGAGGCAGCATCAGCCGACGTTGTAACTGGCACAGCCACGAAGCTTTCTCTTGTTTCGTTGCCTGATGATATTGTATCGCCAATCTCAGCGCCTAATGATACAATAGCGTCAGAAATCGCAACGATAGAGAGGTGATCTCATGGCGCTCAACACAGGCATCTCGTTAGGAGGAGCGCTCGCGAGCTTTGCGAGGATCAACACGCGCTATCTCATTGAGTGGCATCGCGCAGGACAGCTTTATAAGAGCATCGCGCTACCTCTACCACCTAAAGCGCTCACGATCTCCTCAACCGCGCCCAAACAGATCACATACACATTAGGAGATCAGCCGATCAGAGAGCTCGGGCGCTATCGAGAGCGATCTATTGAGCTCTCAGGGAGCGCAGGATATGACGCGCGCCCCTCGATCACAGCAGAGGGCGCAGTGATCAGCGCTTTCGGCCCCGCGATCTTGATCGCCTTCAGAAGTTTCCTAGAGCAGTATCAAGAGGCAGCCGCGACAGAGGGAACCACGACCAGAGCGAACACCGCACAAGAAATAGGAGATCCAGATCTTCACGCGCTCATCTTCAGGGCGCTTGATGAAGATCTACATCTCAGAGTCGAGGTTGACGCGCTCACGATTCAGCGCACCGCAGACGGCGACAACCTCGCGCCCGCGTGGACGCTTCAACTCACCGCGCACGACACCGCAGAGCGCCCAGAGACAGTTTCGACCCTTGAAAGAGCTCTCAGCACAGTCACCAACGCGATGCAGCTCGCAGCCAACGCCACCGCGACCGCTCAAATCATCACAGAGAGCGCCAATGCGTATGTGAGACGAGGACTCGCACCCCTGCTCAGTACGCTTGATCAGCTCACCAACGCAGCGCGCGGAACCGTTGACGGACTAAGAGATCTCGCAGATATCCCCATCGACATCATACGCCAAGTACAGCGCACAGCGGGCAGGGTCAGAGCGCTTGTCACCTCGATCGAGGACGAGATAGTTTCATACGACGATGAGCTCAGCGCAGAGTGGGATCTACTCAGAACCACGTTAGGGCTTGCAGAGGACATCGAGAGCGCAGCAGAGAGCGCAGCAGTGAGCGCCCCTTGGTCTCTCTCAGATGTGTTGAGGGTCCTAGACCCGCCAACATTGCCGCATGTGCAACAAACACAGCTCACACCATCACCACCCCGCGACGCGCTCACCACCTATCGATTAAGGTTAGGAGAGGATCTAAGAACGCTAGCCAATCGACTCTTCAGAGCGCCTGAAAGGTGGCCAGAGCTTCAGAGCCTTAACGGGTGGTTATCAGAGCGCCACAACGCGCGCGGAATCCTCGCCCGCGAGGGTGATCTCGTGTTACTCCCTACGATTGGAGACACCGAATCACAACCCGTAAGAGATCAGCGCTCGCCTTATGGTCAAGATCTTTTACTCGACCCCGAAACAGGAGACCTACAGCTCAAAGCGCGCGACTTTACCACCGTGAGAGGCTCGCTCAACATCGAGCAGGCAGCGCGAAACAGGCTAACGACTCGACAAGGCGAGACACCTATTTTAGACGGTTATGGCCTACCTCAGAGAATAGGCGAGCGCATCACAGCAGAGAGCGCAGGTTATCTCAGCGCTCATATTAGAGAGCAGCTCACCAGAGACCCGCGACTAGAGAGCGTGAATGTGATAGAGCTATCTGACAAAGGCGATCATCTCAGCGCATCAGTAGAGTTTAGGGCTATAGCGGGCGCAGTGTTTAGCGAGAGGATAGTGATCTAAATGGCATATATACCTAGAGAGCGCGACGAGTTAGCGCGAATCTTTCTTGGCTCCATCATAACGCGAAGTGAGCTAGACGACACCGCGCAAGGGAGCGTGATAGATGTGCTCGCTCAGAGTATGGCCGCGCTTGCATCATCGACAGAGCGCAGGATCGCAGGCGTAAGAGATGCTTTCGACTTCCGCCACGCGACAGGCGCGGAGCTCGATGAGCGCTTAGCCGAGTTTCCACCTAACTCTATCAGCCGATTAAGCGCGACCACCGCGAGCGGATCACTCACAGTCACGCTTTTAGCGCAGGGGTCAGACCTCACCATCGAGGCAGGCGCGAGTTTTAGCGCGTCAACGAATCCAGAAATCATTTACAGCGTCAGATCACAGACAGTGATCAGCGCGGGCGCCACAAGCGCAGACCTCACCGTTGAGGCGAGCGAAACAGGGCGCGCAGGCAACATCGCAGCTCAGCGCATCGATACAATCCTCGACGCACCCTCTCAGATCTTGACCGTGACGAATAGCGCAGCGTTCACAAACGGACAAGAGGAGGAGACTGACAACGCGCTTAAGCGTCGCGCGCTGCTCTATCTGCAGAGCCTCGCAAGATCACAGCCCCCCGCGCTAGAGTTCGCCGCGCTGAGCCTAGAGGGAGAGGAGCGCATCACACTCGCCTCACTCTATGAAGATCCGAGCGTCGCGGGCATGAGCTATCTCTATATCGATGATGGATCTGGTACTTTAGGGCTCAGAGTCGAGACAGGGAACCGCTACACAGGCACCGCAACCGCAGAAGGCCCTACAGTCATCTATCACGACGCGCCCGCTGTTAATGAGCTCACGATCACTTATATTGACCCCGTGACGAGCCTAACGCGCGCAGTGAGCCCGCTTAAATATGTCAGTGTGCCAGAGCGTGGAGTCATCTATCTCGACGCCGACGCGATACCCGCGAGCGCAGTGTGGACACTTGGCGCTTATGAGATCTTCACAGGCCCCATCGCAGAGATACAGAGGATCATCGAGGGCGACCCCGCGAACCCCGCGAGCGCTCCTGGTTGGCGTGCAGCAGGAACGCGCGTGAGAGTTTACCCCCCTTCGATCATGAGGCTTGACGCAGACATTCATCTAACACCCGAAAACGGGTATGAGCTTGACACGCTATCACAGAGCGTAGAGACATCATTGATTGACGAGCTCAGCGCCTACCGCATCGGAGAACCTCTATTCGTCGCGCGCTTGACTGAGCTGATCATGAGCGTTGAGGGCGTGCGAAATATCCGGCTTTACGTCGCGGGAACAGGCGATGACGCCACGCCGCAAGCGCTTCAAGACCTCTACCCCGCAGCAGATAGAGTGATCAGATTAGGAACGCTCAGCATCATACCGAGCCCAGAGGAGACTTGAGACAATGGATAGAGTAAAGTTTGAGCCCCTTGAGCGCGCAGACCTTGAAGATATCAAGGCGCTCACAGACCTAGCCTATGAATATGATCAGAGAGCGCTTGGCGCGCTACTCGGAGCAGCCGACCTCAGCGCGAATGACGGAGGGCTCTTAAGCGGGCCGAGTCTCACATATGTACACGCGACAGGTCTCTTGACCCTGAGCTCATTTAGTTACTTAGAGATCACATCAGGAGGCGCCCCGCTCGATTCAAACGGGAACAGCCTCTCACCAGAGGCGCGCGTGATTCGATTTGATTCTAGCGTGAGCTCACATATTAATAGCCCCGTAGACATCAGCGCAGCGCGCACAGTCGGCACGACTTACACGCTCTATGCTCGATCAATCCGAGTCGCGAGCGACACGAGCGCGCGTAGACGTTGGGATGTCAGCAGCGCTCAAGAGGTGAGCTATTCACCCACCACACGCTATAGAGAGCGCGTAGAGTTCACCGCGAGCGCGAGCGCCCCCGCAGAGGCCACGAGCGCAGAGATAGGCAGATGGGCGCCCCTGCTCACATATGAGGTAGATAGCGGAGGAACGCTCACGCACACCTATATCAGCGCCCTAGATCATGCAGACGCGCGAGCCATTGCGCTCGCTCAACCCGGCCTTGGGGTTGACCGCCTCACTACTAGAGATTATCTCGTAGAGGCGAGCGCCCAGAGCACCGCGCATGGACTCCTAGGTCTCTTGAGCTCAGTCAAGCTCGCTCTCCACCGACTGACTAATCTAGGTGCATTTGATGAGCTCCACACACCCGCGAGCGCTGACACATGGTTTAGAGCACCTCCACTCTCTTCAGAAGAAATCAAACTCAGGATTGAGCGCCTAGAGACGCGAAATCAAGCAGTGCAAGACCGCGCGAGCGAGCTTGAGACGGTCTCTGATGTAGTGATCCGAGTGCAAGCTACATGGTCAAGCTCTGCAAATACCTCATATTCGACGATCGATGCGCCCCAAGGCGTAGGGATTATCTACGACGGCGCCGACATGAGCGGCTCAGACGCCCTAGGCGATGCGACTTTGAACAGCGCAGACTTCACTTTCGCGCTAAGGCGCCCCGTGGTCACACTCCCCACACCAAGCGCCGGTAAAGCTTGGAAAGTTTGGCGCCATAATATCCGCCCTCTCACCGCGCCTTCTATCCCCGACTCTCTCACCGACACTACCGCGACATCGCTATACCCGCTTGATTTCGACTATGGGATCATTTACGGCTCGGCCTCAAGTGATCCGCCATTAAGTACGGATCTTCCGCCTACGCGAAGCATTGTCAAGCAATCGTACACAATATCCCCCGCTACAGCCCCTAACACCCCGACCACCTACCCTCAAGCGATCCCTTTTATAATCCGCATGGACCCCGCTTTTGTGAGCTCAGAGCTCAGTTTCATCTATGACATTCAACTCACGATTCAGGAGGTGGACGCATGACGATCACAGCACACGCGGGATGGACTCTCGACCCTGTAGCTAATCCAGACCCCACAATTACTCACAGCCTGCCTCTCGCGGCTCAGAGTTACTCCGTATTTGGTGGCGCGGTAGACAGCGCAGACCCTAGCGCGAGCTTTACTTTCTCGTGGTCCATACTGCTACCGAGAGCAGGACAGACCGCGAGCCTATCGAGCGCCACCGCACAGAACCCCACGCTACAGAACGTGAGTGATACATGGGGTGATGTGCGCCTTTTCTTGGTCGCGACAAATACCGCGACAGCCGAGACAAGCGACAGCGACCCGCGCACCGCGCCCGCTAGCGCGTTCTGTACGTTGCAGATTGAGAGCGCGGCGCGCTCTTTACGCTTGCCCGCCATAGGCTCAAGAGATTGGTACACCGCGCTAGATACCATCACATCGACACTTGACACCCTCACCATTAACAACGGCATAGACACCGCGACCGTAAACGGCTCAGGCGAGTTGATCATCACGCTTGATGATGGCTCAACGGTTAACGCGGGCTCGGTTGTAGGACCCGCAGGTGCAGATGGCGCAGATGGCGCAGATGGTGCAGATGGCGCAGATGGCGCAGACGGAGCCGCAGGCCCTAGCCAGCGCCAACTATGCTACAGCGCACATGTAACCCATTGGTATGATTCAGACGCGCCCAACGTGCTGAGAGATGAGTTTAACCCGCAGAAGGTAGAGCCAATCGCGGGGCCTTGGCGCGCGCCCGTTGATCTCACGCTATTGCATATTAGCATCGCCACGCGCAACGCAGGCAGTGCAAACAACGCGGCCAGTTTTAACATTTTTGTGTGTACCCCCACAAATTGGGAATCAGACACCCTGACAAGCGACACCCAGACAATCACGCTCACAAGCCCCTCCAACAACGCGCCCACATCCTCTAAGCGCGCCTTTAGCCCCGCTATCTCAATCTCGGCGGGCTCGCTGTTTGGCGTGGAGATGAGCGCCCCCTCAATCAATGCTATGCACTCAATATCAGTCTCGATACAGGCGCAGGAGGCTTAACCATGAGAGGCTACGGCGACCCCGAGAGCGGAGGTCTCGGTTATGGAGATCCTGAGAGCCTCGCAGGTACAGTACAAGAGCGAGGATATGGTTCACCTACACAAGAAGCGCTGCTCTATTTAGAGCTCAGATCAGCCAGCGTACACCATCGAGGAGGGGCAAAGATTCAAGTCACAGGTCCGCTCTCTGATGAGCTCGCACCTTATCGACTCTCTATAGATGTTGATGGTGTGACCACCTATCTCTATTCAGGGATCGCAGGACAAGGCCCCAATCTCGTTAAGAGGCGCGGAGATCTTGAGGCGTACACGCCCCCCGCGCCCGCGGGCTCATATGTGATCACCCTCCATTGCGGCCCCGCTTTCCTCACCTCGTACACCATCGCCTCACCTCTGATCATCGAGCCCGACAATCGAGGCGAAGAGCGCTACATCGCGCGCAGATTACCCCCGAGTTTTTACAGCACAGGCGCGAGGTTTAACGGCTTCGACCCTCTCGACCTCGCGACGAGCACACCAGAGCGCCCACCCTACCTTCATCAGATCCTAGACATCTTCGGGCGCATCTCTCAAGAGCATGTAGGCAGCGCGCAGACAGTCTTAGCGCGCGATCATGTGAGAGGCGAGACCGCGCTAGAGCTTGAGACCTTGTTAAGTTTCCCTGATAATGGTCAGGTGAGCATAGCGGGCGCTCTCTACGAGTATATAATCTCAGGATCTCAGCTCACCTTGAGCGCAGGTCTTCAGCGCGACCTACCACAGCTCAGCGAGGTGATTTTGTATGCTCCGTAACGAAAGCCACATTAGAGAAGCCCGCGCAGATACTCAGATACACCGCGCACCTAGAGATTATTTAGAGCGCCTCGCGACGCTTTACGGTTTACCCCTCCAAGCGACCGAGACACCGTATCTATCACAACGGGCCTTCATTCATCAGACACTGTACAGCGTAAGGGGGAGCTATACCGCGCTGATCAATCAGCTCGCGGGCCTCTTTGCTCATCTCATCGAGCAGACCACCGCGACGCTAACCCCCGCGCCTTTCGCCCCTTACCTGACCTCGCCAGAAATCACGGAAGCATGGGGAGAAGAGCGCCTCATCAGAGTATCAGGCGCGCTTTATCATTCTACTCATTACAGTAGCGCGACCTCTCGCCTTTACCTCTCGCCCGCGCGCTCGCTTGCGATCACAGGCGCACCGACGAGCGGGAGCGCTC
>Ga0213866_10002882_pt1 | contig 11920 bp, 18 predicted proteins | sample PICome_11_FD_160079 | JGI IMG/M metagenome (GOLD analysis project Ga0213866, IMG submission 160079) | Coastal seawater microbial communities near Pivers Island, North Carolina, United States - PICO284 | ecosystem: Environmental > Aquatic > Marine > Coastal | place: USA: North Carolina... | reverse complement strand
AGCAACATCATAATCGGGGTAGTTTATTTCAAATTCGTCTGCGAATATCTCAGACTGAAACTCTTTGAATAGGTCTTTATATTCTGTAGGTGTGTTTTCCACCCCTCGTTGTTGACAAGGGATTGACTCAACAGATTTAAGGAGTTCTGATGGGTTCTGTACACACATAAAGAGATTGTAATTCAACGGATTGAAATCGTTATATACAATGTTCTTCAGATTTGGATACTCATCCAATTCCATATTATAGTAACACCAAAACATTCCTCCGAATGGTTCGACGTATGTCTCCATATCTTTTGGGTAATATGGTACAATCCACTTACCTATTTTACTTTTTCCTCCGATGTAGCTTAACATGATTCTTTTTAATTTCAGGGATTTGAAGAGTTACTGAACACAACAGAAAACCACCAGTAAGGTACATCATGTTGGGGTTCTTCTTCATGAAGAGTGAACTCGTAATAAATCCCGTACAACAAATAATAGTCAAAGGTTCCTTATTTTTCAAGAAAAAAGGAATCGTATCTGTAGGTGGTGGAATATTAAGTTTTACATCCTGTGAGTACAAGGAGGTGACCATGAAGAATGAGACGATGAATGTGGTGATTTTTGTCATGTCGCTAATATAAGACTAAAAACTTAACATACAAAATGTTTCCAATGTTAACTAAATGTTATATTTATATTATAGGAACATTTCCATAAACAACAAAAATCATTAACATGAAGTATTTATTCGGATTATTTGTTGTTGCTTGTTTAGCTAGTTGCACAACCACAGAACATTGTGCTAAGACGTGTGTTAAAAAAGAAGTGAAGTCAGAAGCTAGTAATTCACAGGTAACGGTCTTTGGACCTTGGGGAATTGTTTACGTTAACGATGGTTTCTAACCTTATTATATTTTACTTATAACAATTCTTATAAGGTCTACAAGACGCTTTTTGAGAGAACCCCATGTCTTTACATGGGGTTTTTTCACAATAAGATTTACTCATCTTACGAGAACTCTTACTATTACTCTGTTCTTTCTCCTCTAAGTAGGATTTAATAACACGTCTAATAACATTATTCATCAAATATAAATACCATGGAAGAAGAAAAAAAAGAATGTGAAAGCTGTTCAAAAGGTATGAACGTAACACAAAAAGGAATGTTCATACTATCGTTCTACATATTATTATCATCAATATATGGGAACTATGTGATTGTTAAGGAATTATTGAGTTTATTTTAAAGACTCAATAATTTCTTTTTTATCCTCCTCACTTATTTCTTCATTAACTATATTGAGTTTAATATAGAAATCTCCTTTACCTTTTTGTGTATCATACCCCTTACCTCTTAATCTTAGAGGTTTTATCATTTCAGTATTATGCGGTAAATTTAAAGACAAGTCACCATCAGGATGGGGAAGCGTAATAGGTTTTTTCACAATTAAATCCTTTAGACTAATCCTTTTAGTGTAGACTAAATCGTGATTTATCTTTTCATAACCATCATGGTTAATTACTTCGACTTGTAATATTAAGTCACCTTTACCGACATTTGGTGTGTAGTCCCCTTTACCTCGTATTCTTAGGTAGTCTCCATTATTTACGTTCTTGGGTATCTCAGCATTTACCTGTTCCATATGTTTCTTTTTACCCGAACCACCACAATTGTAGCAAGGATTGATTACAACACTACCTGTTCCATGACATTTATCACATGGAGTATCTATAACTTGTGTGAAAAAGGCTGAACCAACTTTTTTTCTTAAACTACCCCTACCATTACAAGTATCACATACTTTCTTATCTCCTCCACCCCCACTACACACTTTACATGTTATATTACTCTGAAACGTAACTTCTTTTTTTACACCAAAATATGACTCTATAGGTGTTACTTGTATTTTTACGACTTTATCCTTCGCCTTTGGTTTTCTTCTTTGATTAAATCCTTTAACAAAATCTTCAAAGGGATTAAACCCACTCCTACCGAATGGGTTTGGGTTATCGTACTGTTGTCTTTTGTTGTCGTCACTTAAAACGTCATACGCCTCTGCAATCTCTTTAAATTTTTCACCACCTTCAGGGTTAACATCAGGGTGATACTTTTTTGATAATTTCCTATAAGACTTCTTGATTTCATCTTTAGTTGATTTTTTATCAACCCCTAATATCTTATAGTAGTCTTTCATCTAATGGAAAATTATATAATAGTTTTATTTAAGAATAAGAAAAAGAAAAAAATTATCAAAGGTTATGCAACAGAGAAAAATGCTAATCTTAAATTTGATTCTTTAATCAAAGATAATAATATACCTTTTGAGGTTTTATACGAAAACTCAGAGCGCTCTAAATATGAGATTGCACTTCTTAGTCGTAACGATGATTATCAAATACCTTTATTTAAAATGGATGAAGTAGGTAGAAACAATTCTGTTCATATGTCTGATGAATCTGAATATGTTATAAAGAGAATAGATGACTACAAGGTCGAAGAAATGATTTATGATTGGCAAAAAGAATGTAGAATAAATTTTTTCGACTTAATCTCAATTTACCTACCAAAAGACTCGGTAAAAGTAGTATCTAAGTTACACAATAAAATTGTGATTCAAAATGATGACGACTTTAAATTATTTAGTCTTAAAAATGAAGAAGACTCAGAACGTTTACTACAAACGATTGAGTCTTACTTTATTTCTAACTCCCGTACTGATTCTATTTTTGTTAGAGACGAAAGTACTGTAAATAGAAAGTGGATGTATAATGTTTTAGAAAAACAGGGCTTTAGTCGTAAGAAGTTATACCGACAAAAAACTACTTTTTCAAAACGAACTTATAACTAACTTTACCGAAGTTGATATAGAATTTTTCAGAATTCCAGTCTATTTCTCTGAAGTTTCTAAGTACTTTGTCATACTTGTCTTTACCTAGTTTGACTCTTACTTCGATAATTTCGTCATCAAAAAAATCATTACTACTTTCTAAACGTTCAGCCACCTCAGCTAAAACTGTTAACTTATCCCTAAAGTCTTCGCGATTCGTTGCCATAATGTGTATTTAGATTCTTTTTGAATTGTATTAGTTATTTTACTATAATCAGAATTAACTATTTCTGAGATTATATTTTGCTTATGTTGGTTGAGATTCTTCAGATTTTTCTTCTTCTCTAATTTCAACTTCTCCATCTCCCTCTGTAGTTCCTTGTCCATTTTCTTCAGGTTTTGATGTTATTAATGAAAATTCATCTAAATCGAATTTAAGACCTTTCAAACTATCTAGTTTCTGTTTTTCAAAAATACTTTTTAGTTCTTGAACTTTGTCTTTGAAAAGTTTCTCTTTTTCTTCTCTCTCCAAATTTGATTTAATTATATTGTTAATCACATTCTCAACTTTATCAATTGATTCTTCGTTGAATGGTGTCACAAAAGATATAATTAATTTGTCACCCTCTTGACTATCATTTTTAATAACTTCAACGTCTTTAGTCTGCTGTTTCGTTATTGACCAGTATTTTGAGAATGACATATCAAAACTAACGTAATCTTTGATTACCCTAACAGATTTTAGGTATCGTCTTGTTGATTCTATGAATTGATAATATTTCATATAATGATGTGGATAATTAATGTTAATAAAAATGAAAGACATATTCCGTAGTATATGAGAGCACCTCTTCCCAACTCAAAAGGTTTGGGTGGTGTTGAAAGAAGTGCTCTCAAAAAATTTACCATTAAATTGACTATGGATAATACCGCGAATACCGCAATAAATGTTATAATATGTTGAATCCAGTCAGTCACTATTATCCTTTGTTTCTCTCTTCGAGGATTTCCTTTCTTAATTCTTGTAGAAGGTTCTTTAACTCTTGTGCCTGCTTTCTTGCTCTTGTCCCTGCAGACTTATTACCTCCGTAGAATTTTCCAGTGTCAACCGACAAGGTTTCAACCAATGTCTTAATTTGTTCTAAAGTTTCCATTGTTAAAAATTTTAAATTTATTTATTTAGATAAAAATCTAATTTTTTTACGTTTATAGTAAATAGATAAGTACTTTTTTAAATTTGTAAAGACCTTTCAAGTGTTTTATACACATCAGTAAACATCTCTAAATCAGACTTACTAGTCGGTCTTTTACGATTAAATAACTGTTTCATAAAGTCATCTAACGCCTCCCTCATCATTTCATCTTCCTGATTATAAAATACTTCAAAGAAAAATTCTTGAAAATATTCGTAATCGTCTTTTGAGAATTTAAATACTATATTCTCTTTTTTGAAGTTATCTACTGTTTTGTTCCAACACCATTTATAATGTTCTAACTTATCTTTTTCTGTCATTCCAATACGTGTTTCATTCGCATCGTGATAACTGTCACCGAGGTAAGTATTTCTTATCAAATGATAAAAAGAAAAACAGTAATCTTTAAATAAATCAGTCAGTTCAGGAATAATATTATGCGTCATATTCCATATTAGTACGTCTTCAGGTTTCATTGGTTCAGAAAGCCACTTAAAGAATCGGTCCGGGTTATACTTACTCATATAAGTAATATAACACGGACCAATAAAAATTGAATATTATGTAAAATTATTGAGACTTATAGTTGTGAGAAATGAGATTTTTCATTCTATCTAAATCTTCGTTAATTTTAGTTTGTTTTTTATCTTCTTTTGACTCAGCTAATCCGTCCATAACATCATCATGTGTATTCTCACCAGAGTAATCAAACACAGGTTGTGGTGCTTTTTCGTATGACTGATTTTTAACTTTGTTAAGTACGTCAAGGTCTTTTCTCCTTTTAACTGATTTGTTAACATCGGTAGCAATTGCATTTGCATATTCATCACTATTACCTGTCTCAGAAGAACCGACTATGTTCTTATCTAACCAATCCTCATCTGGTTTGATTTGGTCATATGCCAAATTTTCCATTCCACCTGAACGAGCAATTTGGTCAATATACTCTTCAACACTATCTGATGGTGTATAAGCTTTTTTTTCCATTTTTTCTAACTCACCGTTACCTTTTGGGAATACTTTTGGTTCAACCTCAATCCCTTTAGCTTTTGTTGGTTTTAGATATGCCCTAAACTTATCCATAAGTTCTTTGTGATACTTTTTTGTTTCTGTCTCTGAAGTCTTCATTGCTTTATTCTGTGAAGTTACTCCTGCTATTTTACCTCCTCCTGAAATTTTTTGTTCTTCAATAATCTTTTCAATGAGGTCAATCATTTCCTCCTCACTTAATTGTACCGATTCGTTTTTAACCTCTTTTTCTTTTTTCTCGTCACTCTTGACATCTTTTTCCAACTTATCTATTTGGTCTTCATCGTCTTTGACTGAATCATCTTTTACATCACCTACGATTCTTTTAGCAGTATCCATATCCATTTCAACTGGGTGTTTTTCACCACCAAATTCAAACTCTTTTTTACCGTCAACTTTAGCTAATGCCGCGACATAATTAAATGAATCTTCACCTAACTCTTCTTCCCCCATTTCTTTTCTTTGTTTTTTAATGTCGGAATCAACACCGATTACTTCAGAGTCTCTACCATCAAATTTACCTCTCTCCTCTTTTCTTCTTTTTGCAATTTCATAATACTCTTCCATCTCATCAATTTCTCCTGAAACAGATTCTGTAATTTGTTCGGCTTTTTTAGCGACCTCTTCAGATAGTACTTTATCTACTATTCCGTCAATCATATTTTCAATTTCTTTATTCATATCGGTACTTTTATAATAAATATTAGTGTTTTCTAAAATAACACCTTTTATATAATCTTCGTTTAATTTAAATCTATTAGATATATTTTGTATAGCTTCTTTAACAAGATTATTCTCAAAAAATTCTAAAGCCTTTATATCTCCCTGATTACAGTAGGGAAATGTTTTACATTTGTTTTTTATCTTAACAAACTTACCTCCAGGTCCCCCATACTTTGGGAAATTCTTGTCCGTTACAGACCTTAGTTCCTTCTCCACGGTATCTGGGTTAGAAAGTTTTAGTGGGTCTTTTTTTGGCCCTCCAAATGGTGCGTCATAAACACCTGCAGACGCTGAGGTAGTTGCCTCTTTAGATTCCTCCTTATGTGGTTTAGATTCTATACCTTCTAATTTATCATAATAGTATAAATCTTCATATATATGGTCCATAGCTATTTCAGTCGCAATGGACATGTTTGAGGTATGTTCCATTTCTATATTAACGCCTTTTTCCATCTGATTAATTAATGTTTCTAAATCAGTGTTTTGATGTTTTGCTAAATCTTTTAATGTCATTCCATCAGATAATCCTCCTGGTATTTCATCTTCATTAACAAAACCACCCTCAGGTTGTGTTGTCAATTTAGTCTCAGTATCTGGTTGAAACAGGTTGTTCTTTTTGGGTTCACTGAATAGTGGAGCTTCATACCCTCCTGCTGAACCAGCGCCTGTAGCTTCCTTAGCCTCTTCTTTTTTCTCCTCACCTTCTAACTCTTCGAAAAACTCATCGTAGTCCTCGTTAGTGACTGACTTCTGCGCTTTATTTAAAGATGTCATCATGTTTCCAATATCTTCACCGCCTTTAAAATTAGGTAATTCATTTTTAAAAGCTTTAGATAATCCCTTTTCAAAATCACTACTTACACTCATTATCTTACATTTTTAAGTGATGGTTCCCAGAAACTTCTTCTAGTCCACATAATTTTATAAAATTCTTTCATGACTTTGGTTACGATTTCATTAACATCTTTTTGAATCTTACCTCTTCTTATCTCATCTCTAATCTTTTCAGTTATTTTATTTTCAAACTGTCTCAATGTATTAGAATCTAAAAAGTCTCTAACCTCGTTTCTAACGATAGTCTCTATTTGTTGTATGTCTGAATTACTTAAAGCCATTTTCTTTATTACATAAATATCACTTATCTAATATTTTCCAATGTACGCTACCTCCCATTGAAAAATTATTTTCGTTGTCTGTACCAATCCCAATAAGGAAAGTATTTCCTTTCTTTGTTCTTATCACTCCTTCTAACCCCATCCATGTATATCTATCCATCGTAGTTCTTACACCTAAACCTGCGTAATATTCTCTTTCATTCTTTTTTTCTATCAATGTTATCGTCTTTGTGGGTATTTGAATGTTAATAGTTGGTTTTCTATAAAGTATCCTATTCTGTGAAAGTGTGTCTAATATTGTAATGTACCCTAAAGTATCAATCTGTATAGTATCTAAGTAAACATACTTTTCAAAGTAGTCCTTTAATATTTCTAACGTGTCAACTTCTAATACTTTCTGAATTTCAACAGTATCTCTCACTACTTTAGTTCTCCATTTAGGTATGAACTTTTCTTCTACTACAGTTACAGTATCAGTTAGTGTTATCGTTTCAGTAACAACTGTTGATTCGTTAGCTTCTACATTAACGTCTCCACTTTCACCACTACACTTACTTAGTAATATAATAACGATTACGAGTACAGTAATAATTGTACTCTTTATTCTTTCAAATAATGTTTTTTTGTTTTCAGACTTCGTCATCTATTGGGTTAGTTTTCTTCCTTTGTGCAAGAACTTTCGCCCACTTTGATTTAAACTTATCATAAAAAGAAGTTAGTTTATTAATTAACTCAACTAACTCCTCATCCAACTGAATCATATCTCCGTTGATGTATACTCCGTTCTTTTCTCCAATGGAGAAGTAAAACTCTATGTCTTCATCAATTACTCTACCTGACCAATCAACATTTTCAGGATACAAATTTAAAACACCAAAGTCAGATAAATCTGATACTTCTTCAACAAAATCATCCATCGTTTCTTGAAAGGACATCTTCTCGTCCGTTGATAGTTCTAAATCTGTTTTATCTTTTCCGTGTAATGTTATCACTCCACCTGACACTCTATAAGATTTACTCTTATCCTCCTGTGGTTCTGTTTCCATTTCAATTTCCTCTTCGGTATCAGCCGCTAAATTATCAGGTTTAATATCCATTTCTTTAATTAAACCTTTTTCAATCAAGGTCTTCCTTGATTCGTTTACTTGCTCTGAACTGAGCATTTCTCTACTACTCTTTAGCAGTCTCTTTATTTCGTCGTACTGATTACTCATGGTCTTGTTTTTCTATAAATATATCGAAATCGAAAGCAGGATTTAAATCTGTAAAATCTGAGTCATAATTACTCCTCGTAGATATTCCATTGAACTTCTCAATCTTATCTACTTTAACGTTATGTCCTATACTACTTTTTGGTATGTTATACTCGTCACAAATTAAATCAACAAGTTCTAACATACTATTTATTTGTTTGTCGGTATATGGTTGCCAAAAGTGGTACCCTCTCCATTTTCTCTCATATACTTTCCCGTTGAATTCATTTCCAATCCAATTAACGTAGTTGTTTTTTAGTGGGTTTTTTCTTAACCACCCTAAATTCTCTAAGGATATGATAACACTTGTTTTATTATATGATGTTATGTCTAAATAATCGGCATATGTATTAGTCGGTATCAAATTGTAAATTTTACCGTCTCTATCAATTATAAAGTGTGGTAACTTTTTGTTGTTACCGTTGTATCGGTATTTCAGTGAGGATATATAGTCTACAACATTTCTTGAAGTGTGTGTAAGTACTATTTGTCTTTTCCTTTTATATCTTCCTATCGGTTTGAATCCACCAATGGTATTAATTAGAGTCATCTCTTTTCTTATAGACTAATCTTTTATTATTTTGTTGTTGTTCAATCACAACAGGTTCTACTATATCTCTTTCGTCAATAATTGGTCCTTTATTTTCTTCCTCTTCTTTCTCTTCTTCTTCTGTGTTATGTATTTCTACATCACCGAAGACATTTTCTACTTCATATATATTAGATGTCTCTACTGTTTTATCGTAATTCTTTTTCGCTCTTTTTAATTCTTCGTTTGGTTCTATAATCTCTTCTTCAATTATAGGTTCTTCCTCCTTAAAGTCATCAGTTTCTTTGTTTTTTGAATTTAAACTAAACATGAAGTTAGCAGCAATAACTAATGATATAGCCAAAGGGTCAAATACAAATATTATTATTAGGAGTAGATAATTTATTATTCGGTCCATACCTAATCCTGTTAGACCTGCCAAATATTTAAGTGGTCCTAACTCACCAGCAATTTCACTACCTGACTGTATTTCTACAATCTCAGTTTCATAACCAAATAACTCTTCGTTTAATTTATCTACTTTGGTGTTTATCTCTGTTTGTCTTTCTATTGCTTGGTCTAATTGTTTTTCTAACGCCTTTCGTGTTGAACTTGATGTGGTCGTTATTATTTCACCAGTCTCTTTATCTTTATACTGTATTACATTGTTGGATAAACCTTCACGTAATGAGGTTACCGCCTCATTTATTGATGTCTTCTCCTCATTATATACGTTAAGTTGTTCTCTTACGTTATCCCGTTTTGTCTCTACAAGTGCGATTTGTGCATCAACATTACCCGCTAACGCCGCGGTCTCTTGATAAGCCGCAGATAAAAAACCATAGATACCCATAGAAGTTATTAAGACCAAAACTATTGCCGCAGTAGTAAGATAAAATCTGAGTAATTTATTTATCTCGTCCCAATATTGATATAGTAAAGACGCGATTACTAATTTAGCAATCTCTAATGAAGATGCCATAATTAACACCTCAAAGCTAGCACCCGCGAACAATTTACTCAATCCTGTGACTGAATAAAATGCCGCAGATAAACTAACTGATAGTGCCGATAACGCTACTATAAATGGAAATATTAACTTTTTTAATTCACTAAAAAATTTCATTTAATTATTTTTGATACCTATAAATAGCTAATGGTATCATAAATAATCAAAAAGTGAACCGCTCTCATTACGAAGCTTACGAAGTGCTTTCTCCTTGATTTGACGTACTCTTTCTTTTGTAAGCCCAAAGTCGTTACCTATTTCTTCAAGAGTTTTAGGTATACCAGACATACCGTAATAGTCTTTTACAATAACTTTCTCTCTATCGTCCAATGTTGACATAATCGCGGTTAATCGACCTTTTAGTGCGCTTCCGTCATTGAATTGCGCGTCAGGTCTTTCTGAGTTTTCATTTTCAATAAGGTCGATGAGTGTATCACCTTCGTCATTAATGTGATTGTCAAGTCCTGTAGTTTTAGGAAGGGATGTAAACTTACTACTTAGTTCTCCACCGGTCTTTTGAACTTCTTTCTTAGCCTTATGTAGGTCTTGTACAACATTGACAGGAAGTCGGATGGTTCTTGAGTTCTCATTAAGAGATTGTAGGATGGATTGTTTAATCCACCAAACCGCGTATGAGATGAAACGTAGGTTCTTTGACCAATCAAAGTTTTTAATTGCTTTCATAAGACCGTAATTACCCTCAGCGATGAGGTCACTAAGGTCTAAACCTTGATTCTGATATTGTTTTGCAACTGTAATAACGAATCGAAGATTACCTTCAAGTAGTTCTTGATACACTTCATCTTTTTGTCGCTGTGTACAATTTTCTGATGAGATAATTTTAGCTAACTCCTTTTCTCGTTCAGGAGTCATAACTTTAATCTTACGGATGTCTTTGAGGTACCGTTGTATCTCGTCTTGATTGATAGGGTTGGTTGATACCAAATTAGTCTTTTGCATACTCATCTAAAATTTGTTTTTCGAGGTTGGTTAATGAATCGATACCCATTTCTTGAATCTTTTCCAAAATGTCATCGATAGAAGGTTTTTGTTGTTGTTCTTTTTTGTTTACTTGAGTCATAATATTTTCGAACATCTTATCCATGTCTTCTTCTGACAATATATCGTCAGGTAGAAGTGAAGATGCTATATTGAATATAAACTTGTCCATGATATTAGACTCAGGTTTTTCTTTTTTGGTTGTCTCTTCAAACGTTTGATTTTCTTCGTTAAGGTCAAATAAGTTTAATTTCATCTCAGGTGGCATATGTGCATACATCGCTCTTGGAGTTTCAATTAAGAAGTATTGGTCGACCGCCTTTTCTAGTACAATATGAATGTGGTCCCTTAGTTCATAAAAACTAAAGTAACTACTGAAGTTCACTACAATACCAAAGTCTCCGTAGTTGTATTTCAAATACGTATCAGGGTCGGAAAATGCCGATAGTTGTATCGCAATTAATTCAACAATCTTATCTTTGTCTTTATAATCACCGTATATGAAAATCATATACTGTTTTGGTTCTTGTGATGTATCCATTTGTACTTTTTATTATATCAATACCTATTACAAAGATAGTTTTTTAAAGTTTAACTTCAAAACGATTTTTCATCCTATCGATAGATGAAGATGGAACATTATGAACATTAGTTCCATTGTGTCGATTTTCCACAACCAAACTATGTACCATATATCCATTATGTTCCGCCATTTTCAGATAAGGACTTATCTCCCATTCTTGAGTAAACGTATTAGAAACAACAATTTTACTCACTTCTTCATCCATCCACTCATTTACCATCTCTTGGCACCATTTGTGAGCATCGGGTAACATAGAAGGGTCAAAAATATATTCATCATCAACAGTGAAGTACATGTCAGCTTCAATATTATAACCATTAGGATTAATCGATTCTGCAATGGTACTCTTACCACTACCAGGGATTCCACGGAGGAGGAATAATTCTTTATTCATTTTCTTTTTTGATTTTAGAAAGTTTATTTATCCTTTCCTGTTTTTTTTTCTTTTCATATTCTTCACGACTTTTCCAATCGCGGTCCATTCTGATATACATCTTATTATCCATCACGCAAATTTTACTTCGGTACTAACAGTGTGTACAACTTTCTTAACACTATCTTCATTAATCATACTAATGATTCTCTGAGTAAATTGACTTTTAGTCTCTTCGTACTCATTCTCAACAGGAAGGTAAGACCCACCATAACGATAACCAATCTGAAGATTA
>Ga0213866_10002880_pt1 | contig 11925 bp, 8 predicted proteins | sample PICome_11_FD_160079 | JGI IMG/M metagenome (GOLD analysis project Ga0213866, IMG submission 160079) | Coastal seawater microbial communities near Pivers Island, North Carolina, United States - PICO284 | ecosystem: Environmental > Aquatic > Marine > Coastal | place: USA: North Carolina... | reverse complement strand
GTGCGCGATGAAAGTGAAATTCGCGGCCACCGGCGCACCTATATCGGCTCCATGCCGGGCAAGGTGGTGCAATCCATGAAAAAAGTGAAAGCGGTTAATCCGCTAATGCTGCTTGATGAGATTGACAAGCTGGGCTCCGATTATCGCGGCGACCCGTCGTCAGCGCTGCTCGAAGTTCTGGATCCGGAACAGAACAGCACATTTGCCGATCACTATATGGAGGTTGATTATGACCTCTCCAATGTGATGTTTGTGACCACCGCCAATTCGCTGAACATTCCCGGCCCTTTGCTTGACCGGATGGAAATCATTCGCATTGCCGGTTACACGGAAGATGAGAAAATCGAAATCGCGCATCAACATTTGCTGCCACAGGCGATTGAAGAACACGGGCTGCGTCGCGGCGAGTTTGAAATCAATGAAGATGCGATACGCAAACTCATCCGCAATTACACGCGCGAAGCCGGTGTGCGCGGGCTGAAGCGCGAGCTGGCATCGCTGAGCCGCAAGGCGGTCACCGAAATCATCAAGGGCAAAGCCAAGCAGGTGAAGATTACACCGGATAATCTGGCCGATTTTGCCGGGGTGGAGCGCTTCCGCTTTGGTATTGCCGAAATGGAAGACCAGATTGGGGTTGTTACCGGATTGGCCTGGACAGAAGTGGGCGGCGAATTGCTGACCATTGAAGGGGTTATGCTGCCCGGCAAGGGGCGTATGACCACGACCGGTAAATTGGGCGATGTAATGAAAGAATCGATTAACGCCGCATCATCCTATGTGCGTTCGCGCAGCACCATATTCGGCATTGAGCCGCCCTTGTTCGAGCGCAAGGATATTCACGTCCATGTGCCGGAAGGGGCGACGCCGAAAGACGGCCCGTCTGCCGGCACGGCTATGGCGACAGCGATTGTGTCAGTGATGACCGGTATTCCCGTCCGCAAGGAAGTGGCGATGACCGGCGAGGTGACATTGCGCGGTCGGGTGCTGCCAATTGGCGGGCTGAAGGAAAAATTGCTGGCAGCTCTGCGCGGCGGTATTGCCAAGGTTCTCATCCCCAAGGAGAATGAAAAAGACTTGGCGGATGTCCCTGACAATATCAAGGAAGGGCTTGAAATCGTGCCGGTTGAGAGCATGGATGAAGTGCTGTCTCATGCCTTGCAACATGTTCCGTCGGCGATTGAATGGGATGAAGAAGCCTATTATGCGAGCCGCCAAGTGGCGCCCGGAGACGGTCAGGAAATCCCGCAAGCCCATTAAATTCGCCGATTTTGAGCTTTTTTGGCATTTTTTTGCGGAAAAGTGCCATTTTCGGGTGTTTTTCTTTGACGAAAACATGAATCGGCGCATAGGTTGAGAGGTCAATATCTGTTAGCCTTATGAGGAGGGGTTTAGATGAACAAAAATGATTTGATCAGTCAGGTCGCCGATGATGCCGGTCTGTCGAAAGCCGATGCCACAAAAGCCGTTGACGCTGTGTTTGACAGCATTTCGGGTGTTTTGAGCAAAGGCGGTGAAGTTCGTTTGGTAGGCTTCGGCACTTTCTCCGTTGCCCATCGCAAGGCGACGACAGGCCGTAACCCGCGCACGGGTGAAGCCATTCAAATCGCTGCTTCCAAACAGCCCAAATTCAAAGCCGGTAAAGGCTTGAAAGACGCCGTTAACTAAGCACCGTCTTAATGCGGTAATAATGGGCGCTGGCCTGAGATTTATTCTCGGTCAGCGTCTTTTTTTTTGCTTTTTTCCGGCAGATGCGCTAAACGCGACCGCGAGGGCGGTTAGCTCAGCTGGGAGAGCATCTCGTTTACACCGAGAGGGTCGGCGGTTCGATCCCGTCACCGCCCACCATTTGTCACTGCATCATATTTTCCGGTGTGGCGGCAATCTTGACTTGACAGCCATCAGGGTGGCGCGTAAGTCAAAAGCCACTTGGAGCCAAGTGCTTTGGGGGTGTAGCTCAGTTGGTTAGAGCGCTGGCCTGTCACGCCAGAGGCCGCGGGTTCGAGTCCCGTCACTCCCGCCATTTCTTTTAAAATATAACTGTCCACACATTTTGCGTGTGTTGTGGCCTGTCCGTCGGGCAGAATCGGATAGCGTCTAAACAGGCGGGGTGCTGCGTCAACAGGCGCCATGTTTTGGGATTTGGTTTGTGTTTGCCGGTTGTAAGTGGTTAGCGAATAAGCGGTTTGTTTTTGGCGCGCCAATTGGGTTGATTGCCGCGCTGGCGCTTATTTTATCATCGCTCGCTTTACCGGCTGAAGCGCAATCGCAAATCTCGCAAACGCGCACCATCACCGCCATCAATAATGGCTATTGTTTTTTCGACATTGACAATAATGGCGTGTTTGACGCCAATGACTATCCGCTGACCGACCCGGTGATTAACAATAATGATGTGCTGGTCAAGGACACCATTACCTATACCGGAACCGACAGTGAAAATGTGACGACAACAAATATCCTCAATCAGGGCGTCTTGCATCGGCCGGATGTTTTGGGCGCGCTGGCAGCCGGTCAGAATTATAATATCAACATCACCAATATCTGTGTTGGCGAAACCAGCCGCACGGATACGATTGTCACTGTTACTGATGATGATGACGCGGTCGATTCCAACGGCGACGGTAATCCGGCCAATGACCCGGACACCAGCACAACAACCACGCAGACCGGCACGAGCGACGATACGGCGATTTACGATGATGACGGTTTTACCTTTGGCGGCAACAGCGTTATCGATTTTACCGGTCAGCTCCTCGGCAATGTTGAGTTTGACTCCACCATTACCGATGCCAATGGCACGGCATTTGACGATGATGTGACATTCACCCTTGGTGACGGCTCGGAAATTGCCGGCAATCTGGATTTCGGCACTGGAGGCAGCAGCAATGTGGCGGTCAGCGATGCGGTTATCACACTGAATGGCGAGGTTACCGGCGTTGGTCTGGCCGGTGCGTCAAATATCGAATTGACCAATAATGCCGAGATTTCGCGTTCCCTGACCGCCGGCAATATATCGGAAGGGCTTGACCTGACCAATACGGCAGCCATTGGCACGCTGGATATATCCGGCAGTGACACGGTCAATGCGTCTTTGACCAGCACCAGCGCCATTGGCACATTGACCGCCAGCAATCTGGGCGACGCGGCTTCTGTTTTGACCAATGCCGGCACGGTCAGCATATTGCGCGCCCTCAACAATCCATCATTGAGCATCATCAATAGCGGCACAGTTTCCGCACCGGTTGATGGCGCGGTTATTCTCGGCGGTGTTGATATTGTGTTCAACAATACCGGCACGCTGAATGCGGCATCGGGCGGCACAGTTGATTTAAGCGCGGTGACAGGAACGGCGCAGTTCAACTCATCCGGCACAGTTAGCGCCTCAACCACCGATATTGTGCTGGCGGGCGGCGCGACCGGCAATATCAACATTATCAATACCGGCACGATGTCAACGACCAATAGCCGTGGGTTGACGTTGACTGATATTGGCGGTGCGGTTTCTTTTATCAATGGCACGGACACAGTGCCGGGCGGGGCAGTATCATCGGGGGCGGGACGGCTGAGCGTATTTGATACGGCGGTCAATGTGTCCGACAGCGAAGCGCTGGGCAATGCCGCCTCACAGGCCATGCAGGCAACCATCCGCCAAGACAGTGCCAGCAGCCGCATCGAGGTGACGGCGGAACATGCGATTCTGGCCGATAATGTTGCGGCGCTGACTTTGGTCAATCAGGGGCTTATCAGTGCCGGCACAAATAATGCCGTGCAGGCTGATAATGCGGGCAGTGTGACCATTGAAAATAATGGCGCCTCGGCGCGTATCAGTGCCGGTGACCAGTCAGCCATTCGCGCACCCGGCCTGTCGGGCGAGTTTTCCCTGACCAATGCGGGACTTGTGGAAAGCCGCAATGCGACGCTGTTTCTGGATGACGCGCAAGGCGCGATAAGCCTGACCAATAGCGGCACATTGCGCGCCACCCATCAGGCCGACAGCGCCGGGTTCGACCATGATGATGACCCGCTATCGGCAGCGCTTGATGATTTTGTTGTGCAGGCCACGCGCGCTGCCGGGGCGACCGGCGGGGCGGTGACGGTGAGCAATGAAAGCAACGGGACAATATCCATCAATTCGAGCAATGCGTTGCGGCTGAGTGATTTCAGCGCCACCAATGATACGGTGACGCTGACCAATGCGGGCAGCGTCACAGCAGGCGCGCTTTATGCGTTGCGGCTGGATGATATTCGCGCCCTCACCCTGACCAATTCCGGCACAATGACGGCAGCCAATGAGGTGATGACGGCGACCGATTTGGCCGGTGCGGTGACTTTGACCAATTCCGGCACATTGCGCGCCACCCATGCTCTTGATGCGGCTGATGCCACCACGAATTTCGCCGTTAATCTGACCGGTAATGCCGGTGATGATGGCGGTGCGGTGAGCCTGACCAATAGCGGCACGATTGCGATTGCCTCGGATAATGCAATAAGGCTTAGCGGCTTTAACCGCGATGATGATGCGGTGACTTTGAACAATAGCGGGCAGATTACCGCCGGACGCGACGCGGCGGTGAGCTTGGCAGCCAGCAAGGCTGTGACCATTTCCAATAGCGGTGAGACCGCACAGATTACCGCGACGGGGGATAGGGCGGTTGATATTGCCGCCATTGACGGTGCTTTGAGCCTGACCAATAGCGGCACAATATCGGCGGCCAATGAGACTTTCGACGCGCAGGCCATTGCCGGTGCGGTGACTTTGACTAATTCCGGCACGCTGCGCGCCACGCATGCGCTGGCCGATGCCGACGCGACAACCAATTTTGCTTTGCGGCTTGCACGGCTGGATGGTGCGGCGGGTGGTGCGGTGGCCGTGACCAATAGCGGCACGATTTCGGTCAATTCCGACAATGCGGTTTTATTGTCGGGTTTTGATGAGACCGCCGACAGCGTCACCGTGACGGCTTCCGGCACTATGTCGGCAGGCCGCGACAATGCGCTGCTGATTGACAGCGTCAATGACCTGACTCTGACCAATAGCGGGACAATTTCCGCCGGGCGCAATAATGCGTTTTCTGTCATTTCGACCAACAGCCTGACCTTGAGCAATAGCGGCGAAAATGCAGCGATAACGGCGCTTGGCGATGATGCGGTCAATCTTGGCACTGTGAACGGCGTGTTAAGCCTGACCAATGGCGGCTCGATATCGGCTGCCGACCGGGCGGTGACGATTGGCACTTTGACGGGCAATGCGACCATCACCAATAGCGGCACAATCGGGGTAACAGCGGCGGATGCCGAATATGCACTCAGCATCACCAATGCCAGCGCGGCGGTGAGCCTGACCAATAGCGGCACTATTTCCGCCACCGCCGACCGCGCCATAAACCTGCAAAGCGTTACCGGCGACTTGACCATTTCCAATACGGGCAGCCTGACTGCCGCCGGACAATATGGGCTGCGCGGCGGCACTGTCGGTGGTAATGTGTCTATTACCAATTCAGGCACATTGACGGCGGCGACCAATGCCGTGCATACCGATGCGCCGGGCGGCAATTTCACCTTGCTCAATAGTGGCACGCTGACCACTTCCGGCGCGGCTTCAAGCTATCTCGTTTCGGCAACCAATGTGACCGGCACTGTGTCGCTCACCAATAGCGGCACAGCCTCCGTTGCCGGTGGCACGGTGATGGATTTACGCAATGCGGGCGGCACGGTGACGATTGACAATTCCGGCACCATCTCCTCACTGGGCGGGCGGGTTTTCGATATACGCAATGCCGGTGGCGCAATCACATTTGGCAATTCGGCCACGCTGTCGGCGACCACGGCGCCAATTGTCGATGCCAATGCGGCGGCGGCCGGTTTTACCTTTGACAATAGCGCTGCGCTGTCGGGTTCATCCATGCTGGTTGATGCGCGCATTGCCGGTGGCGCGGTTTCGCTGACCAATGGCGGCAATATCACCTCAACCGGCACATTTGCCCTGCGCGCCGATGCGGCACCGTCCACCGTAGCGGTTAATAATAGCGGCACAATCGCCGCGCAAGCCACGGCGCTGTCTCTCTCCGGCGCGACCGGTGCGGTCGGCATCATCAATAGCGGCACATTGCGTGCGACAGCCGCCACAGCCTTGGACGCCTCCAATGGCGGGGCAGTGACATTGAGCAATTCCGGCACTATCACGGCGGCCAGCAATGCCGCCTTGTTTTCTGATGCCACCGCCCTGCAAGTAACCAATGCTGCCAATGCCAGTATGACCGCTTCCGCCGGTCATGCGTTGGTGGCTGACAATATCGACAATGCGACCCTGACCAATAATGGCACGATATCGGCCACTGGCGGCACGGCGATATCGATGACCGGCGATGGCGTGGAAATCGTCAATAGCGGCACAATTTCCGGCAATTCCGTGGGTATATCAGTGGGCAGCGATGCGGAGATTGTCAATCTCGGCACGATAAATGTCGGAACCGCAAATGTCGCCGTGCAGTTTGCCGGAACCGGCTCGGTGCTGCAATTGTCGCAAGATGCCAAGCTGATAGGCCGCCTCGTTGCGCCGGCCATTGCCGAGGAAGCTGACCGCCATGAGCTTGTGATAAATCTTGATGCCGGTTTGAGCTATTATTATGACTTTGACGGGGCGGGGATAAAATTCACCGATAATCGGGGCGGCGACCGGCCACAGGCTGTCGGCTCGGCGCACGGCGCATCAGCTTCTCTCGCGCGGGCGCAGGATTTGCTCTTGGCGCGGCGTGCCATATCATTGGTGCGCGGTTATCACGAAAGCAGCCCGCTTTATGATAACCGCCAGCTCAATGCGGTTGCTTGGCGTGGTGACAGCGTGCAGGAAGCTTCAGCGACGGAAGCCTATCATTTGCGCGACAAAAGCGCCGGTTGGATGGGAACCACTTTGCTTGGCGCGCTGCCCAAGCGGCGCTTGCAATTTCTTGTGGCGCAAGACCGGATAGACGCGGCGGTCAATCTGGATATGCAGAAATTCAAATCAGATTATGTCGGCTTTGGTCTGGCGGCGCGGACGCTGGCCAGCTATCAGGGGATTTACCTGTCGGCCTTTGGGTTGATGGGTGTGTCGAGCAATGAAACCCAGCGTCGCATGATTACCAATATGCGCGCCAGTGGTGAATTGACCACCAGCGCCTCCTATTACAGCGCGCATTTGGATACGCATATGTCGTTGAATTATGCGCTGCGGCTGACGCGCGGCTTGCAAATGGATGTGCGTGTCGGGTTGGGGCTGAGTGGTGTGCAGCAAGAAAGCCATGATGAGGGCGATTATTACCGCCATGACGGTCATTTATTGATGCAGGGGCTTCTCGACAGCAATTTGCGGCTGTCTTATGACTGGAACGAAGGATATCTGCCCAGCCGCGAAGTGGCGTTTCTCGACATTTCCGCCGGTTATCGCGGCGTTTTGGCCGGTGACACGCGCGACTTCCGGTTTCTTGACGCCAATGTGACACAAGGCGCCGATGCCCGCTTCACCGACTCCGAGCGCGGCGAGGCACTGTTTCGTATCGGCCTCGGCTTTGAGCGCACCATGATGCGCGGTCTGGTCTTGTCGATTTCGGCAGCGCGCAGCGGCCATGCAACCGGCTTTGAGTCTGATGATGTTTCCGCCGGTTTGCGCTGGCGCTTTTAGGGTCTCGTCAGCGATTGGGGATTGACCAATCAAAGCCTGATAATCAGCCCTTTCGGCAGGTGATTTTACATGCGACAGAAAAACCTTTCCGGCGCGGTGATTGGCGCTTGCATTGCGGTTGGGCGTCACTATACTCCGCCAAGAATTTCCCGATACGGCGTTTGTGAAGCGAACCGGTCGGGACAGTGCGAAGCAGGGGTTTCCCGACCCTCAAGAGGCTTGTAAATGATGCAGGAATTACTGGCAGGCTATTATCCTATCCTGATTTTCATGGCGCTTTCCGCCGTTATCACGCTTGCTCTTTTGGTTGTTCCCGCCCTAGTCGCGCCGTCAGCACCTGACAGCGAAAAAAACGCGCCCTATGAATGCGGTTTTGAGGCGTTTGATGATGCGCGAATGAAGTTTGATGTGAAGTTTTATCTGGTCGCCATTTTGTTCATCATTTTTGATTTGGAAGTGGCGTTTCTGTTCCCATGGGCTGTGGCCTTTGGCGATGTTGGCCTGTTTGGCTTCTGGTCGATGATGTTTTTCCTCGCCGTGTTGACTGTTGGTTTTGCCTATGAATGGCGCAAAGGCGCGCTGGATTGGGATTAGAGCATGTCGGAAAAAGAAATCATTGATGTAAGCAATCTTCCGGCACCGGAAGCTGACCCATATTACGCGCAAGTTTCCGATGAATTGGCCGATAAGGGCTTTGTGCTGGCGTCTTCTGAGGATTTGATTAACTGGGCGCGCGCCGGTTCCCTGCACTGGATGTTGTTTGGTTTGGCCTGCTGTGCGGTGGAAATGATGCATACTTCCATGCCGCGCCTTGATGCTGAGCGTTTTGGCTTTGCGCCGCGCGCGTCCCCGCGCCAGTCCGATGTGATGATTGTCGCCGGCACGCTGACCAATAAAATGGCACCGGCGCTGCGGAAGGTTTATGATCAGATGCCGGAGCCGCGCTATGTGATTTCAATGGGGTCATGCGCCAATGGCGGTGGCTATTATCATTATTCCTATTCGGTTGTGCGTGGCTGTGACCGGGTTGTGCCGGTTGATATTTATGTGCCGGGCTGCCCGCCCACGGCCGAAGCCCTGCTTTACGGGGTTTTGCTGCTGCAAAAGAAAATGCGGCGTACCGGAACCATTGAGCGATAGGGCAGGCGGATATGCAGGATATGGACAAGCTTGTTCAGCACATTGCCGGTGAACTCGGTGAACGCCTTGCCGGGCATGAAATACACCATGGCGAGGTAACGCTTGAGGTAAATCCCGGCGATATTGAAAGCGTGTTGAAATTTTTGCGCGATGACCCGGCCTGCGCCTTCACGCAATTGCTGGATATTTGCGGCGTCGATTACCCCAGCCGCGTGCGCCGGTTTGATGTCGTCTATCATCTTCTCTCCATGACCAAAAATTGCCGCATCCGCGTCAAATTGCAGGCCGGTGAAGAAACCCAAGTGCCAAGCGTTGCGGCGCTCTTTGCGTCAGCCAATTGGTATGAGCGCGAAGCGTTTGATATGTATGGCATATTGTTTTCCGGTCATCCCGATTTGCGCCGTCTGCTCACCGATTACGGCTTTGAGGGCTATCCCTTACGCAAGGATTTCCCACTAACCGGCCATGTCGAAGTGCGTTATGATGATGACGCTAAGAAAATTGTCTATGAGCCGGTCTCGCTGGTGCAGGAATATCGTGATTTCGATTTCGAAAGCCCGTGGGAAGGCGTTCACAATCTGTCGGTCTTGCCGGGCGACGAAAAAGCGTCGGACGACGCCGCCACTGATGGTCAGGAGAGCTAGTCATGTCATCTGCTGAAAATCTGCCGGAGACCGAAGACCGCAAATTCACGATTAATTTCGGGCCGCAGCACCCGGCAGCGCATGGCGTCTTGCGTCTGGTGATGGATTTGGATGGCGAGCGTGTCGAACGAATTGACCCGCATATCGGCTTGTTGCATCGCGGCACGGAAAAGCTGATTGAGAACAAAACCTATCTGCAATCCGTCCCTTATTTCGACCGGCTTGACTATGTGTCGCCAATGAATCAGGAACATGCTTTTGCGCTGGCGGTTGAAAAATTGCTGAATGTGCAAGTACCGCAACGCGGGCAATATATTCGCGTCCTGTATTCGGAAATTGGCCGGATTCTCAATCATTTGATGAATATCTGCACGCAGGCGATGGATGTTGGCGCGCTGACACCAATCACATGGGGTTTTGAAGAGCGCGAAAAGCTGATGATATTTTACGAGCGCGCCTGCGGCGCGCGCCTTCATGCGGCCTATTTTCGCCCCGGCGGCGTGCATCAGGATTTGCCGCCCGAATTATTGCAGGATATTTACGATTTCTGCGACCCGTTTTTGTCGGTGCTGGATGATATTGAGGGCTTGCTGACCGATAACCGGATTTTCAAGCAGCGCAATGTCAATATCGGCATTGTAACGGCGGATGAAGTGGCAGCTTGGGGGCTGACCGGTGTGATGGCGCGCGGCAGCGGGCTGGCTTGGGATTTGCGCCGCGCCCAGCCTTATGAAGCCTATAATGATTTCGATTTTGACCTCGCCATTGGCAAAAATGGTGACTGCTATGACCGCTATTTGGTGCGGGTGGAAGAATGTCGCCAATCCGTGCGTATTATGAAGCAATGCCTCGACAAAATGCCCGACGGGCCAGTCTCTGCGACAGATGGCAAAATCGTGCCGCCCAAGCGTGGCGAGATGAAACAATCAATGGAAGCGCTGATTCATCACTTCAAGCTTTACACGGAAGGTTATCATGTGCCGGAAGGCGAGGTTTATGCCTCGGTGGAAGCACCCAAGGGCGAGTTTGGCGTTTATTTGGTGGCTGATGGGTCGAACAAGCCCTATCGCTGCAAAATTCGCGCACCGGGTTTTGCCCATTTGCAGGCGCTTGATTATCTGAGCCGCGATCACATGCTGGCCGATGTGTCGGCTATTTTGGGGTCGATGGATATTGTGTTCGGGGAGGTTGACCGATGAGTTTGCGCCGCCTTCACGCCAAACAGCCCGACAGTTTCGCCTTCTCGCCGGAAAATGAGCAATGGGCTGATGGCCAGATTGCCAAATATCCCGAAGGGCGACAGGCCAGCGCGATTATTCCGCTTTTGTGGCAGGCACAAAAACAGGCCGGTGGCTGGCTGCCGGAACCGGCCATTCGCCATGTCGCTGACCGGTTGGATATGCCCTATATGCGGGCTTTGGAAGTGGCGACATTTTACACCATGTTCAACCTGTCGCCGGTCGGCGAGCATTTTGTGCAGCTTTGCGGCACGACCCCATGCTGGCTGCGTGGCGCCGATGATTTGAAAGAAGTGTGTCGCAAAATGATTGGCGAACAGGGCGACATAACTGAGGATGGCAAGCTGTCTTGGCTTGAAGTGGAATGTCTTGGCGCTTGCGTCAATGCGCCTATGGTGCAAATCAATGATGATTTTTATGAAGATTTGACGGCGGAAAGCCTTGAACAAATATTGAAAGCGTTGCGCGCCGGTGAGGCGGTCGATACAGGCCCGCAAAACAGCCGACACGCTTCGGAGCCGGAAGGCGGTTTGACTGTATTAAAGGGTGATGGCTGATGTTACGCGATGAAGACCGCATATTTACCAATATATACGGGCTGCAAGGCGGCGATTTGGCATCAGCCAAGGCGCGCGGTGATTGGGACAAGACGGCGGCGCTGATTAAAAAAGGCCGTGACTGGATTATTGAGGAAGTCAAGGCGTCGGGTTTGCGCGGGCGCGGCGGAGCCGGATTTCCGACCGGTCTGAAATGGTCATTCATGCCCAAGGAAAGTGATGGGCGACCGCATTATCTGGTGGTCAATGCCGATGAGTCCGAACCCGGCACTTGCAAAGATCGCGATATTATGCGCCATGAGCCGCATAAATTACTGGAAGGCTGCTTGCTGGCCGGTTTCGCCATGGGTGCCAATGCTTGCTATATTTATGTGCGCGGTGAATTTGTGCGCGAGCGCGAGGCGTTGCAGCGCGCTGTTGACGAAGCCTATGATGCCGGCCTGCTCGGCAAAAACGCTGCCGGTTCCGGTTGGGATTATGACATTTATGTTCACCACGGGGCGGGCGCGTATATTTGCGGCGAGGAAACGGCGCTGATTGAAAGCCTTGAGGGCAAAAAGGGCATGCCGCGCTTAAAGCCGCCATTTCCCGCCAATATGGGTCTGTATGGCTGCCCGACCACGGTGAATAATGTCGAAAGCATTGCTGTTGCGCCGACCATTTGCCGTCGCGGGGCAAGCTGGTTT
>Ga0213866_10002879_pt1 | contig 11927 bp, 9 predicted proteins | sample PICome_11_FD_160079 | JGI IMG/M metagenome (GOLD analysis project Ga0213866, IMG submission 160079) | Coastal seawater microbial communities near Pivers Island, North Carolina, United States - PICO284 | ecosystem: Environmental > Aquatic > Marine > Coastal | place: USA: North Carolina... | reverse complement strand
ACGGCTTTCCGGGGGTCGTGGTGGGCCAGTCTTGCCGTCGTCCTCACGGCGCTCTGCGTCTATGGCGGGATCGGTCTCGTCTTCGGCCCCGGGGTCTTCCTCGTCTATATTGTCGGGCCGTATCTGATCTACAGCACCTGGCTGACCCTCACGACCTGGCTGCACCATGTCTCCGAAGAGGTGCCGGTCTATGATGCCGCCCACTGGACCCCTGTGAAAGGCGCCCTCTGTACGGTGGACCGGGATTATGGTCTCTTCGGATGGCTGACGCACAATACGGGGCCCTATCATGTCGTGCACCACCTGTTCCCGCGGATCCCACATTACCATTTACGGGCCGCGACCGAGGCCATCGCTCCGGTCCTTGGCCCGTTCTACCTGATATCAAAGAGGTTTATCGTGTTCGACCTGATCCGAAGTCTGCAGAAGTGCCAAATTGTCGTTCCAGGAAAGGGGTGTTTTGTGTATCGGTCCGCGCGCCGGGAGGCATCGTCTCGGGAGGCCCGCACATGAGTCAGGTTGACCTCACTTTTGGCCCGGCCGTGTCGCTGCAGCGCACCGGCGCCATCGCCACCGTCACCCTCGATCGGGGAGACGGCCGCAATGCCCTGTCGCGGGCGGTGCTGCGCGACCTGACGGCGGCGGCCGACTGGCTGTCCCGGGATACGGTTTCGTCTGTCGTCGTCCTGACCAGTGCCGGGGCGTTTACCGCCGGGGCCGATCTGAAGGATCCCGAGCGGGGGACAGAGGGGGGGATAACGCGGGTCGAACAACGACAATTGATGCGGCTGGGACCGGACATGTGCGCGGCATGGGAGCGGCTGGAACAGATCACCATTGCGGCGATTGAAGGCTATTGCATCGGCGGTGGGGTCGCGCTGGCGGTGGCCTGCGATCATCGTGTGCTGGCAGAGGGCGCGCATTTGCGTCTGCCCGAGATCCCGCTCGGCATGAATATGAGCTGGCAGACCAATCCGCGGACCGTGGCCCTGATCGGCCCTTCCCGGGCGAAACGCCTGACCATTCTGGGTGAGAAGCTGGAGGCCGCCACAGCTCTTGACTGGGGTCTGGTGGATGAGGTGGTCCCGGATGGGGACACCCGGGTCGCGGCGCAGGCGCTGGCCGCGCGCTATGCCGCTGTGCCGCCCCTGGCCCTGCGCATGACCAAGCAGGCGATCAACATGGCGGCCATGCCGCTCGCACAGGCCACCAGCTTCATGGATCGGGATCAGTTTGCCTATGCCGCCACCAGCAGCGATCAGGCCGAAGCCATTCAGGCCTTTCTTGACAAGCGCACCCCCCGCTTCAAAGGGGATTAGGTCAGGCGGGCCAGAGACGGCCCCATCGCCTCAGACGTCGAGGGCCTCTGCGAATTTCGCGTTCTCCTGAATGAAGCGGAAGCGCAGCTCGGCCCGCTTGCCCATCAGGGTTTCGATCAGCTCCGCCGGCCGGATCTCTGTCAGTTCGTCGAGGCTGTCGGGCAGGGTGATCCGGGCGAGGCTTCGGGTCTCGGGATTCATCGTGGTTTCCTTGAGCTGGGAGGGGTTCATCTCGCCCAGGCCCTTGAACCGGCCAAGCTCGACCTTCTGGTTCGGCTTGAACTCCAGCTCCATCAGGAGCTCCTTGTCATCATCATCCATCGCATAGACCGTCTTACCCTTATAGGAGAGCCGGTACAGAGGCGGCATGGCCATGTAGAGTCGGCCACTTTCGATCAGGCCCGGCGTCATCTTGAAGAAGAAGGTGATCAGCAGGGCTGCGATATGGGCGCCGTCCACATCGGCATCGGTCATGATGATGATCTTCTCATAGCGCAGATCATCGAGGTTGAAGCGGGATCCTGTTCCGGTCCCCAGAGCCAGGAGCAGGTCTGAGAGTTCCTGATTCTTCTCCAGCTTATCAGCCGTCGCGCTGGCCACGTTCAGGATCTTGCCGCGCAGCGGCAGGATCGCCTGGGTCTTGCGGTCGCGGGCCTGTTTGGCCGACCCACCGGCGGAGTCGCCCTCGACGATAAACAGCTCCGTATCGCCCTTGGAGTCGGCACAGTCAGCCAGCTTGCCCGGCAGGCGCAGCTTCTTGGTCGCAGATTTGCGGGCCACGTCCTTGGCCTTGCGCCGCCGCGCCCGTTCGTCGGCCCGCTCGATCGCCCAGACCAGCAGCTTGTCCGCTTCTTTCGGGCTGCCGGCCAGCCAGTGGTCAAACCGGTCTCGGACCGCGGTCTCAACCAGGCGAAAGGCCGCTGTCGTTGACAGCTTGTCCTTGGTCTGACCCACGAATTCCGGATTGCGAATGAACACCGACAGGAGCAGGCCCGAATGGCCCATAATGTCGTCTGCGGTGATGCTGGTGCCCTTTTTCTGGCCCGTCAGCTCGGCATAATTGCGCATGGCCTTGGTAATGGCCGACCGGAAGCCGGCCTCATGGGTGCCGCCATCGGGGGTCGGGATGGTGTTGCAGTAGCAGCGGGAGAACCCGTCATTGTCGCCAAAGCCAGCCGCGGTCCAGGCAATGGCCCATTCCACCTTGCCATCGTCCAGCTCCACGAGACCGGAAAACATCTGGTCGGTGATCGTGGCTTTGCCCTTGAACACCTCCGCGAGCTGATCCGCCAATCCGTTAGGATAGGACAGGGTGATCTCTGCCGGGACCTTGGAGTCCTCGCCCAGCAGGTCGGGCGCACACCGCCAGCGGACCTCGACCCCGCGATAGAGGTAGGCCTTGGACCGGGTCATCTGGAACAGGCGGGCCGGTTTGAAATGCAGCTTGTCGCCGAAAATCTCTGCGTCCGGTTTGAACCGGACGGTCGTGCCACGCCGGTTCGGCGCCGTCCCGACCAGTTCCAGCGGCGAGGTGACCTGGCCGCGTTCGAATGTCTGGGCATAGAGTTTCCGGTCGCGGGCGACCTCGACCTCGACCCGTTCGGACAGGGCATTCACCACAGAAATACCCACGCCGTGCAGACCCCCGGCCGTTTCGTAAGCTTTGTTCGAGAATTTGCCGCCGGAGTGCAGCGTGGTCATGATCACTTCGAGGGCGGACTTGCCCGGAAATTTCGGATGTTCACCCACCGGAATGCCGCGGCCATTATCGCTCACCGTGACGAAACCCTCGCCATCCACATCCACCTCGATCCGGCTGGCATGGCCGGCCACGGCTTCATCCATGGCATTGTCCAGGATCTCGGCAAAAAGGTGATGGTAGGCGCGTTCATCGGTTCCGCCGATATACATGCCTGGGCGCTTGCGCACCGGTTCGAGGCCTTCGAGGACTTCAATATCCTGGGCGGAGTAGCCGGATGGGTCTGACGTCATGTTTTCAAACAATTGCGCTTGTGTTGAGGCGGCCATAATCGTTCTCTTTCCGTAAGCCCATTCGTGAACCGATTCCAAGGACTTCCATCATGGCGATTAGAATTAATAGTCCATTAACTCTCCCGTCCGGGGTGGACCTGCCCAATCGCCTCGTCAAGGCCGCGATGACGGAAAGGCTGGCCGATGCCTGCAACCGGGTGACCGAGCGTCATGTGCGGTTATACCGGCGCTGGGCCGAGGGCGGCATTGGTCTGCAGATCACGGGCAATGTGCAGGTCGACCGCCACAATCTCGAAGCGCCGGGCAATGTGGTCCTCGATGGTCCGCCCGATCCGGAACAGGCCGGCATGCTGGCCCGCTGGGCGGAGGCCTGCAAGCTTGCGGGCGGTAAGGTGTTCATGCAGCTGAGCCATGCCGGCCGCCAGACCCAGAAAATGGTCAACCCGACCCCCGACGCGCCGAGTGCGATCCCGGTCGACCTGCCTGGCGGCCAGTTCGGCCGGCCCCGGGCCATGACCAAAGACGACATTCAGCGTCTGATCACCCGCTTTGCGGGTGCCACGCGGGCGGCCCGCGAGGCGGGCTTTGATGGGGTTCAGATCCATGCGGCCCATGGCTACCTGCTCAGCCAGTTCCTCAGCCCGCTGGCCAATCAGCGCGAGGATCAGTGGGGTGGCGGTCTCGAAAACCGGGCCCGCCTCCTCATGGATACCCTTAAGGCGGCCCTGTCCGAAGCCGGGCCGGGCTTTGGCGTGGCGGTGAAGCTGAATTCCACCGACTTTCAGAAAGGGGGCTTCACGCAGGCCGACTCGATGCAGGTGATCGAGTGGCTCAACCCCCTCGGGCTCGACTTTATCGAAATTTCCGGGGGTAATTATGAGCAGCCCCGAATGATGGATCTCGATGGGCTGCAGCCGGTCTTTGAAGAGGGTACGGCGCACAGCACGCGAATGCGGGAGGCCTATTTTCTGGACTATGCGGCGGATGTTCAGGCCCGGATCGATGTGCCTCTCATGGTGACGGGCGGGTTCCGCAGCCGGGCCGGCATGAATGGCGCGCTGGCCACAGGGGAAGCCGATCTCGTCGGCCTTGGCCGGCCGCTCTGTGTTGATGCCGACGCGCCCGCCGACCTGCTGGAGGGCCGCTGTGACACCCTGCAAAGCTGGGAGAAGATCCTGCGGATCGGGCCGGGCGTGCTCGGGCCGACCTCACCCCTCGGGCTGGTCAAGGTTCTGAATGGCTTCGGGATGCAGTCCTGGTTCTACAGCCAGCTACATGCCATGGCCGACGGCCGGCCGGTCAATCGCCGGCTCGGCGTGTTCCGGGCCTTTCTGAAGATGAACGGGCTCGACGCCCGCATGGCCAGGGCCTATCGCGCCGCGCTGGCCGACTGAGCCGTCCAGGCCTCTGACAGGTGGTGATAGGAGGCGATGCGGGCCTCGAGACTGTCGGCGACCGTCAGGATGAGGAATTCATTGGCCCCGGTCTCTGTGGCCAGACGGTTCAGCCGGGCAGCGACACCGGGCCCGGTGCCGGTGATCACGCGGGACGGCGCCTGCAGCGGCGCGGTCTCCAGATAGGCCCGGGACGCGGCCGCGCTGTCATACAGGGCAAACTGTCCGCGCCCGCGTTTGCGGGCCCAGGCGGCCATAGTGGCCGACAGGGCATCGGCTTCCTCCTCTGTCTCGGCTGCGAGCGCCACCAGGCCGATGGCAGCATAGGGCTTGGCGGCAAAGGGCGAGGGGGTGAAGGCCTGCCGATAGGCGGCCAGTGCGTCGCCCGCCCCGCCGGGATTGAGGAAATCGGCAAAGGCGAGCCTCAGGCCCATGGCGCCGGCAAAGGCGGCACTGTCAGCCGAGGAACACAGCATCCACAGGTCGGGGCGCTGGCCAGCGGGGTTGGCGGCGATGCCGCGGGCCCGGTGGGTGTCGGGAAGCGGGACGCTGCCCTCGCTGTCCAGCACCCAGTCCATCAGCATGCGCAGCATCTGGGGAAAGGCCTGTGCACCCGGACCCAGAAGGGCGGCGGAGGCGCGCGGGTCTGCGCCGGTGGCCCGGCCGAGGCCAATCTCGATCCGGTCGGGGTAGAGTGCGCTCAGTGTGGCGGCGAGTTCGGCGACTTTGAGCGGGGAATAATTCGGCAGCATGATACCGCCCGAGCCGATCCGAAGGCGCCGGGTCCGGGCGGCGAGGTCGGCCATCATCACCTCCGGTGCCGTGCCGGCGAAACTGGCGGCATTGTGATGTTCCTGGACCCAGTAGGCCCGGTAGGCCATCCCATCGACCGCTTCGGCAAGGGCGCGTGTCTCGTTCAGTGCGTCGGCCGCGCGCCGGCCGGCGAAGACCGGTGAGGGATCGAGAACAGACAGGGCAGCAGGCATGCCCTTTGTCTAGAATGGCTTGGGGGCGGCCAGCAAGCCGGTTTAATCGCCGCGCCGGCCGAGGTCCCGCAGCGCGCGGCCAATGATCTGCTGCTCAAGGCTGGGCCGGGCGGTATCCTCCGACTCTTCCGACGGGGTGTCCGCCTCCGGCGTGGGGCTGAGGTTCGGGGTCAGCCGCCGGGTGAGTTCATTGGTCAGCCGGTCCTGCAGCCGGGATCTGAGGGCATTCTCCACCACGCGCGCATCCGGCGCAAAGCCCGGTGCGGTCCATGGGCCTTGGATTCGCAGGGGCACTTCCAGCTGTCCGACCCCCAGCGTGGCGGTCGTTCCGGCCTGATCGATGGTCACCCGCGGGGTTAGCTGTATATCGAGGCGTCGGCGGCCCAGGTCGATCTGGCCGGTGCCGCTCACTGACAGGGTCGCGTTGTGGAAAGACAGCTCGTCAATCTCGGCGACGCCCTGGGTCAGGCTGAGCTTACCCACCAGTTGGGTGAAATCGGTTTCCGCACCCCGTCCGAAGGCGGACCCGAACGAAGACATCCCGAAGGTGCCATTTCGGATGTCGGCCTGAAGTGTGCCGGCGGCCCGCACCATCTGGGTCATGTCGACGCCGCCGAACAGGCCGTCATCAAGCCGGGTGTTGACCGTTCCATCAAGCGCGCTGACCAGGGCCTTGAGGCTGTTGCCGCGGGCGCGGAGATCCAGAGAGACGTCACCGAGACCGCTCACACCGCCAAACCCCGTCAGGTCCCGAAGCAGCTGGCGGGCAGCAATGCCACTGGCCTCTGCGCGGAGCTGCAGGTGAGGGACCGTGCGCGACGCATCGAGGTCGATATCCCCCGACCAGGCCCCCTCAAAGGCCCGGAAACCCGGCAGGGTATCATCCGGACGGAAACGTATCGTCAGGCGCCCCCGGTCCAGCCCGACCTGAACCCGGGCCTGTTCGAGGTGGATCTCGTCAAGGATCACCCGGTCAGCGGTGAGGTCGAGGTCCGCATCGACCAGCTTCAGCCCGTCCAGCGCCAGCGGGTCGTCGCTCCAGTCCTTGTCGAGGCTCGGCGGGGCCTCCGACGCCGCCGCCTCAGCGCCGAAAAACGGGGTCAGATCGAGGGTCGGAAAATCAAGCGTGGCGACCAGTTTCGGACGAGGGCCGTCAAGATCGGCCCCTAGAAGTCCGCTGCCCTGCAGGGCGTCGAGCGCGAGGCGTGTCTGGTTCAGTCGCGGACGGCTGAGCGTGCCGCCCAGTGTTCCGGTAAGCTCGAAGGCGCCCAGCCGCTCCCCCTCGGGCAGGTCCACGTCGAGCTGGCCGAGCAGGCCGCGCAAATCAGGGCCCGACAGGCTGAGCGTGCCCTGCAGCGGGCGATCATAGGCCAGCGAAATCCCGCCATCATAGCGGGTGGTCAGCCAGTCGCTGGACTGGCGCAGGCGCAGCTCGTGGAAGACCGGGGCAATCAGGGCTCCGTCGATCTCGCCGGACAGGTCGAGCTGACCGATCAGTTGCAGCGGACCCACCAGCGGGTGATCCGGGGGCAGAAGATCCTGCCCGTTGCGGGCCTCGATCTGGAAGGCGCCCCGCAGGCCGGGGATCTGCCCATTGATCAGCGTGCCGTCATAGGAGAGGGCGGCGTGGTCGGTGTCGACCTCAAGGGAAAGCGGCGTGGTTCGGCCGGCGATCAGGTCATCCACAGAGCCCAGCCGGATATCGTAGGAAAAGCCTTCCTCATTGATCTCGCCCCGTCCCCGGGATGTCAGCGGCGCCCTCAGGGACCGCATACGGGCCTCGGCTGAAAAGCCGGTGAGCGCGATAGTCCGGCCCTCGGTGTGATTGGTGTAAAAGACATTGGCATCGACCAGTCGCCCCCTGTCGAGGCGGGCCTCGCCAGATCCGCCCCCCGAGGGGGAGACCGCCTCATCTTCCGTCTCATCGGCCTCGGGCCCGGCACTGCCCAGCATCCAGTTCGCCTGACCATCGGCACGTTTTTCCAGCCGGATGGTCGGGGAGAGGAGGCTGATCTCGCCAATTTCGACCGTCCGGAACAGGAGCGGCAGCAGCCGGATCCGGGCCCGGAGTGCGCCGGCCTCGATCATATTCGGGTGGCTGAACCCCTCGGGATTGGCGACGCGGATCCCTTCGACCCGGGCCGACAGGGTCGGGAAGACAGACAGGGCAACCTCGCCGCTGAGCGTGACCTCGCGGTCCAGGGCCGAGCTCGCCAACGTCTCGATTCGCTCACGATAGACCGAGCTTGGCACCAGGCCCGGCAGGATCAGCATTGCGCCGACCAGAACGGCCAGGACAAGCAAGAGGCAGAGAAGAAGGCGTTTCATGACAGTCCAACGGGGTCCATGGTGAATGACTCTGACAGCTTAGGTGCAACTGATGGCAAAGTCATGGCAATTGCGGCTTGACCGAGCTCAAGCCCCTGTCTAAATCACGCCTTCCGCCGGTGTTCCGGTGGTGGAGAAATGCGCGGGTGTAGCTCAGTTGGTTAGAGTGCCGGCCTGTCACGCCGGAGGTCGCGGGTTCGAGCCCCGTCACTCGCGCCATTTCGCACGAAATGGCAATCGCACAAGTTCTTAAAATAAAACGGAATGATCGGTTCCGTTTGGGTTTCTTTGCCTAAAATGGCCGGAAATTGTGAAACAACTTCTTTGCAACCTCGTTGAAGCGACCAAACTCGGATCGATCGATGAGAGGGATTCAGCCACATTCCAATCGAAGCTGCCCTCATAAATATCGATTTTATGATATTATCGCGCCGCGCGGTCTACACGCATCGGATCATCGAGCGCGATCCTGACCGGCTCCAGGTCCGCAGGCCCAGGCGCGGTATACCGAACATCCGAAAAAGGTTCCGGTCCAGGCCCACCTGGGTTGAAGAACGCATTGTATCCACCGTCTAGAGCAGGAATTTCCACAAAGGTGATGTTGCGAGCCGCAGCTTCGTCACCCTGTAGGATAATATCAATATAGTTATCCCGGTCTTCTTGGTAACAATCGTCGTACAGCACACCCTCAGCAGGGTTTTCGACTTGTCCGAGATCAGCCAAACCTAACACCCTTAAAGTGCCACCTTGAACGGCATAGTCTCGATTTACTTCTTCCAGCAAGACGGTGCCCCCGCTCGCACCCACTGCGTGAAGTCTGAAAAAGTCTTCATAACGATTTGGGCGAAGGCCAGTAACACCATCAGGTGAAAACCCACCAGACGTCAAAACGCGCAGTCGAAAGTCTCCACCGCCGTATAGGGCCAGTTCATCATTTGGGATGGCACCCGCTTGATTCAGAAAAGGCACTCCGCCCTCCCCAGGCAAGGATGGGTCCACTAAATTGAGTTTAGCGCCGACCAAAACAGGCCCGGAGTCATATGGTGTCTGATCGGTCGTCCATGATAATCCCACCGCGTTAAATTCTTGTCCACCTGGACCAATCAGCAATAATGGGGTCGCATCTTCGACGATATCAAGGCGCACCGGATAGGCTGCATCCGCCTCGTCACGTCTACCGCGATTTCCAAAATCACCGAAAGCCACGACGATGTTACGTTCGTTCAATTCCCAGTTCGGCACCATTGTTACGGCGTTTGGGAAGACAATTTCGCCGGTATTTAACGTGAATTGAAAGTCGCTGACGTCTGCAGTCTCTGTGGCGACAGGCCAACTGAAAACGATCGGCAATCCGTCATCAAATTCGATATGCCCTTTTGAGCCGGCCTCACCAGTCGCCTCTGCCACAGCGCTCGTTCGATCGAAAGCGCCGGGCTCATTACCATTTCCACACACGACAGATCCATACCATGTCCCACCCGCGTCTCTCACAGCTTGTTCTGTAATTTCAGGAATTCCTACGATATTGTCGAAGCCCATTCCTGCCGATAGAATGAGCGGGTCATTGCTCCAGTAATCAGCACCAACCAGCGCCCCATTGTGAAGCGCATTCGTGATCAGTGTCTCGGGCGCTTCAGCTATATTGATGACCACGGTATCTATAACAGTGTCGGTGCCATCGCTAACTGACAATTCCAGCTCAATGCTTTGTGGTGAAGCAATGTCAGGCGCAATGAAGGCCGGATCCTCAATCGTCGGATCGTTTAGCTGGATAAACGGACCGGATAATTTAGCCCAAGCATACACCAAAGTGTCTCCGCTATCTGGATCGCTCACGTTGGCCGCCAATTGTACGGTCTCATCCTCTGAAACGGACTGATCCGGACCGGCATATACAGTCGGCGCCGTATTGGCAGGCGGTGGTGGTGGCGGCGGTGGAGAGGCTACTGGCGGCAGCGTTGGAACCGATGAGGCTCCGCCACCATCAGAACACGCGCCCGCGAACGCGCTTATCAAGACAAGACCTGCCATCATCTTGACCCGTTGCTGGATTTTGAATGCGCCAAGACGGGAGGAATTTGCTGCTTCAGTCATGTAAATCACGCGGAACCTTCTGAATTTCTTGCAAAGTTCAACGCGTCAGCCGCTCCTATCCGTCGCAACTCATGTAAAAAATTGCATAGGGTTTATTATGCGACCGGTGCCTAACCGGAATTTATATGTTGAAGCGTGTCGCTCGCGCCATGTCTCTCCTTTCCAGACCCTGGATCTGACGCCGGGGATCTGTTCGGCTATTCTGCCAAAATCCAGCGAAACGCCTTCCCGGGATCTGGTCTGTGTGACTGCGACCCGGGGACAGGATGGCGGGTCTGGTGGTCTGGCGTCTGACTGGCGGGCGTGTGACGGCTGGCTGGCGTGGCGGTCGGCTGATGATTAGGGATAGTTTGGGCCTGTTGATGTACAGGCCGAAAAGGAGCCGCCTGATGTCCCTGATTGCGGATGCTGCGAAAATCAAACGCTGGCGTGAAGAACGCCACTGGTCTCAGGAGCATCTGGCCGATCTGGCCGGTCTCGGTCTGCGGACGGTACAGCGTATCGAAAGCGGCGAGGCGGCCTCCCCGGAGTCTCTCAGAGCCCTTGCGGCCGCCTATTGCGTCGATGTCACGGCGCTGTCGTTTGACCCGCGGGGGCGTGCGGCTGATGCGCTGCGGCAGAAAAATGCGCGGGCCCGCGCGGCCCTGCGTCTGTCTCTCTGGATCCATCTGGCGGGCTTCGCCATTGGCGTCGCGGTTTTTGTCGGGATTAGCCTTGGCGCTGGGTATTTTGTCATGCTCTGGCCCCTGATCTGGTGGACTGTCGGCGTGGTGGCGCACGGCGCGACGCTAATGATCATCGAGGCGGTGACCCGCTATCAGGATCGCCTGATTATGGCTGGGGGACATGTCGACGCGTAGGCGAACCTGTCTTCCGTGTCAGCGCGGTTCAAGCGATATGGTCATGCCGAAACTTCGCCCATGGTCCAGCTCGCGCGGGTCCGTGGTCGAGCCGTTGAGGGTGAGCGCGAATTTTCCAGCATGATGATCCGAGTCGACCAGCGCGATTTCTACGCCGCTTACATTATAGGTGTCTGGGTCGGCGCCGTCTGAAGGCCAGCGCTTGAAAAGCCGGTTAAACCGATGCCGCGCAGCGATCGGATCCGCGACGCCAAGCCAGATTTTCCGCATGCCCTCGGCGCCGTTGGGATGGGGCAGAGGAGGAGGCGGGACCCGAATGGCGCGTTCGGTCGTATCCGTGATGAGAAAGGGCAGGTCCATATCCTCCGGACTGCCCAGTCTCCATCGGGCCACGGCGCCATCCGGACGTTGCCTTTTAAAGTCCCGGCTGAAGGAGCTGGGGGAGCTGGGGTGGCTCCAGGCCGCCAGGACCGCATCAATGTCTGCAACGCCGACACACCAGTCTATGGCCCCTGGTGAGCGGCTGAGCCAGCCCATCCAGCGGCGCCCCATTTCGTCGAGATCAGATGTCGCCGGTGGCAGGACGGAGACGTCCGGCTTCGGGGCCAGCAATTCGATATAGGTTCCGTCCTTGAAAACGATCAGGGCATTTTCGGTGATCCCGTGATCGCCGCCGGGACTGACGTGGAAGCCCAGTTCGGTAAAATTCGCGATGCCGCGGGCAAGGTCAGGAACCCGAACCACCAGATGATCCATCACCATGTCCGTCATCAGGATGTCGCCTCCCCGCCATTCTTTTCGTTCCAAGGCGGCCACAGCCTAGGCAAGGCCGGGACGTGTCGCAAGCGGTCGGCGCGGAGGTTCGGACGCCTGTCGGACCTCAGACCGGGCCGTTCGGCTCCAGCGGACGCTGGGGCGTATTCGGGCGCTGGCGGTCTGGCCAGGCCGGGTCGA
>Ga0213866_10002878_pt1 | contig 11927 bp, 14 predicted proteins | sample PICome_11_FD_160079 | JGI IMG/M metagenome (GOLD analysis project Ga0213866, IMG submission 160079) | Coastal seawater microbial communities near Pivers Island, North Carolina, United States - PICO284 | ecosystem: Environmental > Aquatic > Marine > Coastal | place: USA: North Carolina... | reverse complement strand
TCGATGCCCTCGGTACACCTCTCGTTGACAACATGTACCACGCCGGTTGGGCTTGGGCAGGTAGCACCCCCTATCAGGGGATGAAGTTGATGGGGGCCTACCTCGGAGGCACCCGCAACCCAATGGCGGTGAAGTGGCCCAAGGGGATTCAGGCTGATCCAACTCCTCGATCCCAGTTCCACCACTGCAATGACCTGGTTCCCACCATTTATGAGCTGCTTGGTATTACGCCACCTAAGGAGGTGAATGGTGTTAAGCAGGATCCGATTCACGGAACCAGCTTTGCCTATGCCCTTAATGCCCCTGATGCTCGGGGTCAGTTGCAGACCCAGTTCTTCGACATCATGGGTTCGCGTTCGATCTACAACGATGGTTGGATCGCAGGGGCTGTTGGCCCTCGGCTGCCCTGGGTGAAAGGAGTTGACCCCGGCATTCTCACCTGGTCGCCGAATAACGACAGCTGGGAGCTCTACAACCTCGATGAGGATTGGAGTCAGAGCATCAATCTTGCGGATCAATATCCCGAGAAGCTGCAGGCATTGAAAAACCTCTTCCTGGTGGAATCGGCTAAGTACAAGAACCTGCCAGTTGGTGGTGGTCTTTGGACCGTTATTTTTCACCCCGAACTCAAGATTGCACCGGAGTGCAAGTCTTGGACCTTGCCCGGCACGATCACCCGCATTCCCGAAACCAGTGCACCACGTTTGGGTGCGCTCGATAACCGGGTTGCACTTGATCTTGAGTTGCCTGAACGTGCGAGTGGTGTGCTCTACAAGCTCGGGGCTGGATCCGGCGGCCTGACCCTGTTTATGGATCAAGGGGTCTTGACTTACGAATACAACCTGTTCCTCATCGAGCGCACCAAGCTGCGCTCCGAGCAGCCATTGCCGGCAGGACGCCATCGGATGGTGATCGAAACTCGCCATACGACGCCTGATCCGCGTGGGCCGTTATCGATTCAGGTGCAGCTCGATGGACGTTCGCTCTTTGAGGGCATTGTTCCCAGGCCGGCGCCTGTTCTATTCACGGCGAACGACTGCCTCGACGTTGGGCAAGCCCTTGGCTCTCCGGTCTCGCTCGAGTACCGAGAGCGAGCACCGTTCAAGTTCAACGGCACGATCCACTCGATGCAGGTGGATTATCTCAACGGCTAAACGCCGTTGGCTCGTTCACGATCAGCTCTCTTAGCCATGCGACCTCCCCATCCATCCATGGTGTGGATCCCCGGTGGGACCTTCACGATGGGATCGGATCATCACTATCCCGAAGAAGCGCCGGCCCATCGCGCGCAGGTGGATGGCTTCTGGATGGAGCGCACACCGGTGACCAATGCGCAGTTCAGGCGGTTTGTGAAAGCCACTGGATACATCACCCTGGCTGAGCGTCCGGCTGATCCTGCTCAGTACCCGGACGCCTTACCCGAATTGCTTGAGCCCTCCTCTGCGGTGTTTCGGCCTCCGGCGGCTCAAGCGGGTTTGCAGGACGCCTATCAGTGGTGGCGTTATGTGGCGGGCGCCAACTGGCGCCATCCCGAGGGGCCGGGTAGTTCGATCAAACATCTTGATCACCACCCGGTGGTGCATATCGCCTACGACGATGCCTTCGCCTATGCCTCCTGGGCTGGCAAGGCTCTGCCCACCGAGGCTGAATGGGAGTGCGCGGCCTGGGGCGGTGTGGAAGGCAAGGCGTATGCCTGGGGGGATGCCCTGACCCCGGGCGGTCGGACCATGGCCAACATCTGGTATGGCGCGTTCCCACACCACTACCGCCGCCTGGATGGCTGGGAGCGCACCTCACCGGTGGGAAGTTTCCCGGCCAATGGCTACGGACTGCTCGACATGATCGGCAACGTTTGGGAGTGGACGACCGATTGCTTTGCTCTCCACAACGCCCCAACCACGGAAGGGTGCTGTTCTGGCTCCTCGCTGGAGAAGCAGAAGGAGGAGGAGATCCCCCGCCATGTGGCCAAAGGTGGATCCCATCTCTGCGCGGAGAACTATTGCCAGCGCTACCGGCCTGCCGCCCGGCTGGCTCAGCCGGTGGATACATCCACCAGCCATCTGGGCTTTCGCTGCATTGTGCGCGGAGCCTCTGCTCCTGCCATTTGATTCCTGAGTGCACTCATGGCTGTGTTGATTCCTCTGGCGTTGTTCCTGGTGATGGTTTCACTGGGGCTTGGCCTCCCGCGCGTGGAGTTTGATCTGCTGCGTACCCGCCCAGCATTTCTGTTGCGCGTGCTGGTGGGCAGCTGTGTGCTGGTGCCACTGGTGGCATTTGTGCTGTTGAAGCTGCCCGTTTTTGCGGGTTTGCCGGCTGATTGGTTGATGGGGGTGGCGTTAATGGCGCTCTGCCCAAGCGCACCTCTGATCACCTTCAAGAGCGGCCGTAAAGGCGGCGATGCGGTATTGGCGGCCAAGCTTCAGTTCTGGACAGCGGCTGTGGCGGTTGTGTCGGTGCCGGCGTTGATGGGCTTGTTCCATCGCTGGTCTGTTGCGCCTGCGCCTGTGGCCGCTCAGGTGGCCCAAGCTCAGTTGATTCCCTTGCTGCTGGGCGTGGGTCTGCGTCGCTGGACTCCAAAGCTGGCTGTTCAGATCAATCCGCTGATTCAGAAGTTGGCCTCGGTGGTGATGCTGCTGCTGCTGGCCTTGATCCTGGTGGCGGCGTTGCCCAAGGTTGCTCCCTATGTCGCGAGCAATCTGTTGGGAGCCGGGTTGATGTTGTTGCTCTCCGCGGCTGCCCTGGGAATCGGCTTGCTGGTTTCGGGCCCGCAACCGGTGGAGCAGACCACCACTGCCTTGGTGGTGTCAATGCGCAATCCAGGGCTGGCTTTGCTTTTGGTGCAGCAGTTCGCGCCAGAGCAGCAGGAGCTGAAGTTGGCGGTGGTGGCTTATGTGTTGATCACCGTGCTCACCACGATTCCCTTTTTGCGTTGGCGTCAAAGCCTTCAGCAGGTTTGATCCCTAAAGGGCGGACTCTGTTGCCGGCCTGATGGGCTCTGGCCAAGGTTGCGATCGAGTGGGCAACCTTTTCTTTTGCTTGTGATGTCTCAGCGCTTGATTGATCCCAGCTCGGTGGCGTGGCGCCATATCAAAAAGCGCAAGATCATTCTTTTGCTCTTGTCGTCGCTGGTCGCACTGTCGTTGGTTCAGGCGATGACACCGGTGGCCGCCATGGTGTTCAGCTGTGGCGTCACCATCCTGGCGGCCTTCTTGCGTCCGCGGATGCGTTGGGGGCAGCCCTGGTGGGGCGTTGCTGGCTGGATTGTTGGCTGCTTCATTGGCACTGGGGCGACGATGACCCATCACATCCAACAAGGAGTCAGCCATGCATCCTGGGAACGGGGATTGTTGGTGGCCTTGTTGGCGCTAACCGGTGCTCTGGTTGGCCGCAGCTTGGCTCCCAGTCAGGCTGCTGAGGATGGCCAGTCCATGGGAGAGGTGTTGCGTTCAACCAGTGGTTTGTTCACGGGTCTGTTCGGCGTGATCGTGGCCTCGACCTTTGTGATCCATGGCCTGGATCAGGCTCGGGTGACATCAAGTCGGTTGAGTACCTCGCTCACGATCATTGTCCTGTGTTTAGCGGCTCCCGGTTGGCTCAGCTTGAACTGGCATAAGTGGCGACAAGGCCCTTGATCCGAAACGGGCAAATCCCTGTCGTGATTGCTTTCAGAGCGTTGGGGCTGGCTTCTGCTCTGAGCCCCCAGTCCACGGCACAGGCCAATTGCCCAAAGCCTGGGGTCTAGCTGGGCTGGCCACTTTCAGCGTGATCAACAGGCTGGTGAACTCAGCACAGAGCAATCAGATGAGCTACATCGGGGTTCACAGCTCGTCGTACTCGCTGGATTACCCAAGCGTCACCGCCAGTGGCGATATGGTTAGCTTCGAAGCCGACAACGGCAACGAAACAGTGCGCTACAGCTCCAACTTCAAACAGGGCACCTTCAACGGCGGCACTCCCCGCAATGCCGATGAGGCCCAACTGCTTAATACCGCCTGTCAGTTGGTGTTTGGTCAGTAACGGCTACAGCGCCTGCAGGTTGCATCAGCTCCTGCAGGCGCGCCTCCGCCTCTGGGCTCAGCCGCACAGGCTGAGCCCGGTAGCTCTGCGCCATTGCAGCCCTCTGGGCAATGGCAGCCTGAGCCAGATGCCAGTCGGAAAGGTTCAACTCGCGGTAGATCCGCTCGGTCACGGCCATCGGGTCGACAATCAGATCCTCATAGGCAACTTCAACGAGCTGACCGGGGGGGATCAGCGACCGGGAGCGTTCGAAGGCGTCAAGCAAGGTGTGATGGGCCGCCGTCGTTTCCTCCACCTGAACGGTCTCATCAAGGGGCGCCTGCAGCCCCACCAAATGGGTCAATGACTGCTTCACCTGCACCAACGAACGGATCGATGCGATCGGATCCCGCTTCAGCAGTACAAACCGTGCCTTAGGGAACATCCGCAGGAGCAAGGCCACCCGGGCAGTATGGGCTGAGTTCTTGATCAACAGCCTGCTTTTCCCGCCGCCGTCATGCAACCAAGTGAGCCGGGTGAAACGCAGCAACTGCTGTTCAAAGTCTGCAGTGGACGCAAGCACGCAGCGACGAAAATGGTGGGGGTAGTGCTGCGGGAATGCAACGCCCACCATGTTGGTATCCGGCGTTAGCCGGGCCAGGCCGATTTCGTCTTCCTGTGGATCGAGGGCTGACCAAGGCACCGCATCGATCGGCCGGGTACGGCTCATCCATCGCTGCAACATCGGAGCAAGCCAGGGTTTGAGCAGCACAGCCACCTGGGGAGCCACCGTGAAACTGTTGCGTGCCGTCGCTGTTTGCGGATCCGCCGCCAATAACTGATGCAGGAACGTCGTTCCACTGCGCCAATGCCCCACGATCACCACCGGGTCATCAGGCAACTGCATGGCCTGCAGTCGATGGCGCAGGGTCCAGGTCTGCAGCCACGCCAACGGCTCCAGAAGCACTCCAGGCAAGGACAACTGCAAACCCACCAACCAACGGGAAGGCTGAATCACGCCCATCGTCAGCATCGTGACAGCGACGGCAGGCCTTAAGCAGCCACCGGCAACGAGTCGATCAACTGCGGAACGAGGTGGGATCAAACGCTGAATTTTTGTTAGCGAACTCAAAACCACACACACACCCTAGTTGCAGGGCATCGAGAGTGGGCTTCTCCCCGTTTTGAGGACAGGCCGTTAGGGGGCACGCCATGACCACCAGACTGTCCATCGATGATCAACTCCACCAGAACGCGGCGCCGGTTCTCGGCGCAGCAGAGGGCTTAGGCCGTGGAGCTCTGCTTGCAGGAGGGTCTCTCCTGCAGTGCCGTTGCTGAGCGGCTTGGGCTTCCCTCCAGCAGCCTGGCCCTCGTGATCAGGGCCTGCTCACCAGCGAGGAGAGGGCTGAACTGCAGGGCCCATTAGAAGTCTGTCCCAGTAGCTCTGGCGGGCGGCGCTCAGCTCCGGTTTGGTGCGCAGGTCACGCCCATATCTCTTGACCTCGCCGCTTGAGAATCCAGCCGCTGCAACGGATCTGATCAGCTTCCTCAAGGCGCTTCCCGATTGCCGTCTGCGCCGGGGGATTCGCTACCCGCAGTGGTGGATGCTGCTGGTGGCGATCCTGGCCATCCTCAGCAACCAGGGTTCGTTGCTCGGGATGGAGCGTTTTGCCAAACGCCACCGCAAGACCCTCAACGAGCTGCTCGGCACCCACATCGCCAACCCGCCGTCGGACTCGACCTTCCGGTTGCTCCTCTCTCAGCTCGATGTCGATGGCTTCGATGCCCTGCTGCAGCAGTGGATGGCTGCCCAGCCTGGCGTCACCGAGTCTGTCGACACCCTGGTGTGTGACGGCAAGACCCTGCGGGGTTCGATCGATCAAACCGCTTCTGGCGCAGCGCGTTTTATCGCCCAGGTGAGCCTGTACTCCAACACCCTTGGGGTAGCCATTGCCCAAAACACCTACGCCACCGATGCCGGCGGCGAGATCGCGGCCTTGCGCCAGCTGTTGGATCGCGTTGAGCTCAACGGCTTGCTGGTGCAGGCCGACGCGCTGCATGCAAATCGCCCTTTTTCCTCTACCTCGAGCAGCGTGACGCCGACTTCCTGATCGCTGTAAAGCACAGTCGTCGCAAGGGCTTTCAGGTGATCTGTGATCGGTTCACCTATGGCCGTAAGGCACCGTGGCAAGCCAGCAAGCGTGAACGCAAACGCGGCAGGGACCTCACCTGGATGCTGCGGGGCATGCCGGCCCCGGCGTGGGTGATGGAGAACTGGCCAGGCAGCGCCACAATCCTGGAAGTTCGCTGCAAAGGCACCCGCGACGGCAAACCGGTCGATGAGACCCGTTACTACGTCTCGAGTTTGCGCACTGGAGCCGAGGCTCTACTGCAGCATGTGCGCGACCGCTGGTCAATCGAGAACTCCTGGCACTGGCCACGCGACACCCAGCTCCGGGAGGACGCGCATCGCTACCGCGAGAGCAACGGCGTGCGGATCCTGGCCACGCTCCGCAGCCTGGCCATGAATGCCCTACGGCTCGAGGGCTACTGGTCCATCACTGAGGGGCTGGCGGCTCTGGCCCATGACATCAGGGGGCTTCTGGCACTGCTGGGCTGGCGAGAACCGTGTCAGGCACAAAATTCTACTTGACTTCTAATGAGCCCTGGGCTGAACTGGCCAGGCTCCGCAAAGAGAACCGAGAGCACAGGAGGGAGAAGTATTTTTTCAGGCTGGCGGTACCTCGCTGTGTGGATCGACTTGTTCAGCCGCCGTGTCGTCGGTTGGACGCTGGATCAGCGGATGGATACCGCCCTGGCGATCGAAGCCCTCAATCGCGCCCTCGGTCATCGCAAGGTGGCGCCCGATCAGCTGCTGATCCACACCGATCAGGGCAGCCAGTACCGGGCCAGCGATTACCGGGAGATGCTGCTGGGACAACGCGGTGGTGGAGAGCTTCTTCTCCACCCTCAAACTGGAACTGGAACTGGACTTCGATGACGACCGGGACGTCTTGATTTCACCCCAGCAGCTGCAGAGTGATCCGGCCTTTTGTATAAGGTTCTTTGCAATAGCGAACGGCGGCATTCAACGATCGGTTACAAGAGTCCGATCGAATAAGCGCAGGCGTTCATCACTGCCCGTAAACTCATCCTTCAGATCGTTCTCCACGAAATCGGGGCAACCCCAAGAGCACGGTCCATGGCCAACCATCCGTCGTCTTCCCTTCCCCATCTGAGTCAAACGGGCTGTTTTCAGCTGCCTGAGTGCCTGGCCGCAAGTCCCAACTGGGACACATCGTTTTTTAGCGCCTGCGAGCTTTCCCAATGCTTCGCCAAGATCGGCAAGGCGTTCACAGCCGTGCAACTGAGTCCTGGCCCTCTAGCAGGCCGCTTCAGCATGGTGCACCTCGGAAGCCTCAGCGTGCTGATGATCAGCACCAATCAAGTGCTGCTACTCAATGGCGAACGGGGAGATAACTGCGTCAGTTTCAGCCTGGAGGTGTCTGGCAACAACGCCGACCACCGCGTGCAATGTCAGACCTTTCATCCCCACGCCCTTTATGGGTTCAACCAAAACCTGCAGGAATCCCACTTCCAGCTGAGCGCCGGCTCCATCAGCATCATCACGGTCACCGCATCAGACACCTTCAACGCGTTTCTCACACGTGCGGGCTACCCCTATCTGATCGATCCCATGCTCACGAGCAATTGTCTCAACCTGGCTGAAGCCATGCACCTTCTCCTAGCCAATCAGCTCGGCAAGATACTGCGCCATCCGCCCAACAGCCAGCGCGAATGCCAACTCACAACCCAGGAAGTGCTGACGTCACTCCTGACCTGTCTGCAAAGTCGAGCCGATTGTTTTCTGCCGTTTGAGCTGACATCCCGCCAACAATTGGCCCAAGAATTTGTGCGCTGGGGGATCAGCAATGGCAACACCACTCAGACCTTGGATGAGATCTGTCAAGAGATCTACACCTCACGGCGGACGCTAATCCTGAGCAGCAAAGAAAACTTTCAATGCGGTCCCATGCATTTGTTGCGCACGATCAGGCTGCAGCAAGTGCATGCATTGCTGCGCTCACCAGTCGAACGCGATCGCGCAGGTTTGAAGCAAGTTAGTGAAGTGGCCTCGTTCTTTGGCTTCAGAAGCCGCGGACACTTCGCTAGGGCCTATCAAGAGCAGTTCGCCGAGTCGCCACGCACCACCTTGCTGCGCTCGGCCTGAAACCTGCTCGCGCCAAGCGCGGTCAACCCCGCTTCGGGAACAGGAATTGCACTTGGGCGCGGATCGTCCAATCCCCCAACAGCGATTGCCCCGCCACCTCGGGTTTCACCAGGTTGTAGTAGGCACTCAACGAGGCATTGATGGGCTGGCTGCCGACCACAAACACCCGGCCAAATCCTGCACCAACAGGAACGGTCCAGCCCTTGTTATCCGGGCGATTCCAATCGGCCGTGATAATCGGTGAACTCGTGAGATACCACCCCTTCGGCAGGTTGTAGTTCAAGAAGGGCTGGATCAGCATTTTGTTCACATCTTTGCGAGCATCTCCGGAGAATGACCAGATGTTGTTGACCAATCCACCCGCCACAATTCGTCCTTTGGTGTACACCAAAACCCCAGTCGGCCCAGCACTCCAACGCTGCGAACTCAAACGGTAATCCGTTGCGGTGGGCATGACAAGAGTCGGCCCTACACCCACAGTGAAGTCCCCCTTGAGGGTCGGAACAAAAAACACCGATGGGTTGATGTCACCGAGCGACTGAATCGAGGTGCCGTTGCGCCAGGGCTGCGAAATAAACGGCACGATTGTGCGGGTCACCAACGTGAGCGACTTGCTCACGGCAAAGGGGATCACCGGCTGAACGTTGACCACATTCAGGGTCTGGTTCGGCTCCGCTTTGACGTATTTCGTAGGACTAGTCCGCGGGATTGGTAAGTTCGGTGCCCACTGGGTGGATGGCGTGGAATTCCACTGAATGGGCAAACTGATCAAGCTGGCGATGGGATTCTGAGCCGACTTGGCCAGGCTTCCTTCCTCCTTCGCCTTGCTCTCTCCCTCCGTCACCGTGACGGGAACATTGTCAGTCCCAGGCTCAGGCTGCTCAGCTTGCGCCACGGTTAAGTCATTGAGGCCAAGGGGCGTGAAATCAAACGCTGCCTGCTCCTCAACCGAGGTGGGGAACTGATTCTGAGCTTGTGCAGCAGGCGCCAGCAACAAAGGGGTCAAGCAGGCGGTAAGAAGCGAACTCAAGGACAGTCGAGTCTGAGCAGTCATCACAGCCAAGGTTTTGTGGACCATAGATAGAGCAACTCTTAGGCGGTGCAACCGGTTCAGGCGAAAATCATGCACAAATGGGATCAACAGGCCCTGCATCCCCGCTGAAATCTCCCTACTTTTGCAAGACCAATTGAGTCGTTATGCGCGCTCTCTGTTCTTCTCTGATGGCAACAGCGCTGGTCATCGGCGTGCCAACCGCTGCCATGCCGGTCAGGGCCAGCGAAGAGCCGATCACAGAATCAAGCCACGGATTGATCACGCAGGCTGCTCCCAAGCAAGAAGAGAACGATCAGAGCGATGAAGAGGCTTGGCGCATCTATCTCGATATCTTTGCCTTCCTGCCACTGGAAACCAACAGCACCACCACCATCAACGAAAACTCCACGTCGGTGAATGTGCCGTTGTCGACCATCTTCAACACTCTCACGGGCGCCCTCACCTTCAAAGCCTCCGCTGAATATGGGCGCATTGGGATGCTGGCGGCGGTCAATCACGCTGCCAATTCAGCCAGCTCCTCCGCCTCTTATTGGCGCGAAACCGAAAATCCACTGCGCAACCAACTCGGCTTGCCGTCGATGCTGCGCAAGCGATCGATTGAGTTGAAAGGCGATCTTGATGTCGACATCGACATGAATCAAACGATCGTCGACTTGGCAATGCGCTACAGGGCAGGTGCGATCCAGAAGCCCCACATGGAGAAAGGAAGCACCAGCTTCGTGGGCTTTGCAGGGGCCCGCGTCATCGATGCCAACCTCTCCACCGGCCTGGATTTCAATCGAAAGCGGACGGTGAGCGTTGAAGGGGTGGTGGTGAACCGTGAGCGCAGTCGAGAGATCGAACGGTCAGCCAGTGACGGTGACTTTCAGGAAAGTTGTCACTCCTTGGCTGCCATTCAGGCGGCCTTGATTAAGGGTAGCGCCAGGACCGGATCGGGCTCTTCTGTTGGCTTGTTTATCCACACTTCTGCCGGTTGATTCCAGCAGCGGGTGGCACCGCTCCAGCGCGTTGGATTGGCACGGCGGGCGGCCTCGTAGACATCAGTGCGCTGCTGGCAAATGGCCTTGGCAGCTCCACTGTGGCGCTGGTGGGGCGTCACGAATTTGATCGCGCTGTGGTGGTGCCGGTGGTTGTACCAATCCACAAATGCTGCCACCCATTCACAGGCCTCCTCTTTGTTGGCGAATGGCCGGCTGGGGTAGTCGGGGCGGTATTTGACCGTACGGAAAAGGGATTCCGAGTACGGGTTGTCGTTTGAGACCCTTGGCCGGGAGAAGGATCTGAGCACGCCCATCTCCTCGAGCCGTGATTCCAGCGTGGCCCCACGCATTGCATTGCCGTTGTCGGCGTGGAGTATTAGGGGCTGCTGCTGGCACTGGCGGCTGCCAAAGCCGCTGGGGCGGTGGTAGCGCTCCTTGAGGCAGGCCCGCTGCACCAGATCCGCGGCGATCTGAGCCGACTCCACCTCGGCCACATCCCAGGCCACCACTTTGCGGCTCCAGACATCGACCACCAGGTAGAGGTAGAGCCACACACCCCGCACCGTGGTCGGCAGGAAGCTGATGTCCCAGCTCCAAACCTGGTTCGGGCCATCTGCCCTGAGGCGCGGCACCGAGCGCGGTTCTTGAGGCAGCCTGGCCCTCCCCCGGCGGTGGCACTGACCCGCCTGGTGCAGCACCCGATAGAAGCTGCTCTCTGAACCAATAAAGAGCTTTTGATCGGACAGTGCCGGCACGATCTGCCCTGGCGGCAGCGCGGCGTACTCCGGCTGGTTGCACGTCAGCAGGATTCGCTGGCGCTCTTCCTCGCTCAGGCGGTGACCCACCAGGCGAGCACTGCCTTTACGGCGATCCACGCCGTCCCCATCACCCAGGAAGGCCTTCCGCCAGCGTTTGAGGGTGCGCAGGCAGATGCCGATCACACCACAGGCCCTCACCAGGCCGGCGCCCGCAGCATTGGCCTCCCCGATCAGCTCGATCACCTTCCGCCGGTGCACGGCGCTGGTCAGCCTTCCGCGTCCTCCGAACAGAAGGCATCCCACTTTTTTTGCAGCACCAGCAAAGCCGCCATCTCCGCCATGGCCTTCTCCTTGCGCTGCAGTTCCTTTCTGAGGGCTTTGATCTCCCGCTGGTCCTGGGCGCGGAGCTTCTCGAGCTCCTTCTGTTCGGCCATCGTCAGCACCGGCTTGGCGTTGGCATCCTGGGCCGCCTGCCGCCAACGGCTCACCTGCTCAGGGAACAGGCCCCGCTCGCGGCAGTAGGCGCTGAGTTCGGTGGCATTGAGCCCGGCGCTTTCCAGCACCACCGTGAACTTGTCGGCGGCGTTCCAGCCCTCTGGTTCCTTCTCGGATGCCGGCACCACCTCTCCCTGCAACCGCCAGGCCTTCCTCCATTTGTAGAGGGTCATCACGTGAATGCCCAGCTCCTCTGAAATCCGGGCCACGCTCTGCCTGTGGGGCGGGTGCATCCGTCTCCTCACATCAGCCTTAACGGCCTCGCTGTATCGGCGCATTGGTCATGTCCTCAAGCCCCCGGATGGATGGATCAAAGGGGTGACATCTTTCCTGAAACCGGGGGCTCAGCAATACTAGCATCTGGTACCTTGTCTTGAACTATCCTTGCACCGCCTGTTCTTGACTTCTTCCAT
>Ga0213866_10002877_pt1 | contig 11929 bp, 6 predicted proteins | sample PICome_11_FD_160079 | JGI IMG/M metagenome (GOLD analysis project Ga0213866, IMG submission 160079) | Coastal seawater microbial communities near Pivers Island, North Carolina, United States - PICO284 | ecosystem: Environmental > Aquatic > Marine > Coastal | place: USA: North Carolina... | reverse complement strand
GTTGCGACATCGATGGCGGCCCTCTCCCTCCAGGCCCACTACCGCTACACCCCGCTCTATGGACTCGGGTTCGAGCCCGACCCGGCCGGACCGGCAGACCTCTCCGATCGATTGATCCCTTACGAAGACATTCCGCCCGCCCCGCTGTTCCGACACGCGAAGCAGCTGCCCGAACTCAGCTCGAAGGCGCAGGACACCGACCCGGTCGTCAACGGTCATGGCGATTTCATTTACTTCGCCTCTGACCGCAGTGGCGGCGAGGGGGGCAAAGACCTCTACCGCGCTCGATTTGAAAGAAAGATTGGCGACGACGGGCAAGAGCACATGTCCCCGACGATACCGATCAATATGGGGCCGGAGATCAACTCGCCCGGCGATGAAGACGCCCCGGCCCTGCATCAGGCGGGTTTCCAACTTATCTTCAACTCCGCACGCGACACCGATTCGCCATTGCTCTATAGCGCGATGAGTAAGCGTGTCGAACGGCAGTACGACTACTCGAAGCTCCCCACCGCGGCATGGGTCTCGGGCAACACCGGCTGGCTTGCCGTCCTGGCTTGCGGGCTATTGACCCTGTTCATCAGCACCTGGTTTGCGATCCGCAAGCCAGCCCACCTCCGGGAGGGCGCAGCATGAGCGAGAAGGCCCAGCAACACGAAGCGCCCCCTCAAGAATCGGCAGCGGCACCCTCACCAACGAAGCGTGGCAAGCGATCAAAGCTGCGCTGGATCGTGCCTTGTGTCGCGCTGGGCGTCTCGATCATCGCCGCCCTGGTCCTGTATCAGAACCTGAAGGATGACACCTGGGCGTATTACACAGACGGGCAAGCACTGCGCGTCGACGCCGAGGAAGACCGCGAGCGGATGGTGCTCTGGGAGGACCCCAAACCCCACCTCCTGGACACAGCGCCCAAAGAAGACAACCCCGAGCCGGCCGAGAAGACGACCGAACATATTGAAGCCGCCTTCTCGCCCGACGGCTCAACGATGGTGCTGACTTACACCACCGAAACCGAGGGGACCAAGCCAAATACCGACCTCTATGTCTCGCACTGGAATGAAAGCAGCTGGAGCAGGCCTGAACCGATTGACACCCTGAACTCGGAGCATGACGAGCAGGACGCCGCGTTCTCAGGCGACGGCCGATACCTGTTCTTCAGTTCGAACCGGCCCGGGGGTGTGGGTGGCTTCGATCTCTATGCCGCTGAACGCGGGGAGGACGGGAAGTGGTCCGCGTTAGCTGCACTGGGCGAGGAGATCAATTCCCCAAACAATGAGATCGGCCCAGCGCCGTCGAGAGACGACAGACGATTGTTCTTTACCTCCGACCGAACCACCAGCGAAGGTGCACACGACATCTACGTCGCCCAGCGGTTGCCTGTTGAACAGGAAGACCCCCCGACCGAGGCGACCGAGAAGGCGGCGCTCGCCTACGGCAAGGCCGTTGCCGTCAACGAACTGAACTCGGACCGCAACGATATCGAAGCGGCACTTAGCGATCGCGGGGGCTACATCTTCATCGCCTCCGATCGCAGCCGCACCGACACGTCCCAGTACCAGCTCTACCTCTCGCGCGTCGTCGATGGCCGGGCTCAAACCCCCGAGCGGGTCGACGTTTACATCGATGATGACAACGTCAAGGACCCCGTCGTCCGCATGGACGGGTTCGACTTGTTGTTCTCGACCGACGCCGACCTTGCCGCGGGTGCCCCGGCGGAAGACGGCGCAGTTCCGGATTACCGCTTGTACGGATCGACCACCCGCGAAGTGATCGGCTACACCGACCTGTCGCGATGGGAGCTGTTCAAGACCCTGCTCGATCGGATCATGTGGTGGCTGCTGCTCGCGGTCGCATCGCTGATTGCGCTGCTCTACATGCTGGAGAAGTGGCAGGACATCACGAGCCTGTTCCACAAATGCCTGGCGGGCTCCGCGATGGTCCACCTGCTGCTGCTGTTCCTGATGATGACCTGGCTGATCTCCCAGGAGATGACGCCGGGCGACGAGCCGCGGTCGCCCGAGGTCGCACTCACGATCGATGCGTTGGCCCAGGAAGAGCTCGCGATGGAGTCGCAGCAGGAGCTCGCGCAGGTCGCCAAGACAACGCAGATGGTGGTGTCCAAGGCGGTGAATGAGTTCCGCGAGGTCGAGTTTAATGCGGCGGATATCACGACCGACCCCGTCGCGATCGTCCGGCAGACCACGCCCGAATCGCTCGTGAGCAACCTGCAACCCTCTGCCGCCAGCGAGTCCAGCATCACCGAGCCGCTGCCGCTGCTCGATGACGCCGCCACAACACTCAGCGACCTCAGCCCGACGCTGCTGCCCGAACTGGAGGTCGAACAGCTCGAGGTCCAGGTCGCCACGGCCGAAGAAGCGGTGGACACATCGCAAGACGAGTTCGAGGTCAACGAGCAGACGATCCAGAAGGTCGAGATCACCAAGCTCGAGCTTGAGCGGATCGAGTCGCAGAAGATCAATGTGCAATCCGACGCCAAGTCCGTGAACGCCAGCCAGCAGCCCGCGCCGACGATCGACACGGGCGGGCAGACGGTGAACCCCACCGAGGGGCTCGAATCTGAGCAGTCCCCGCCGAAGCTTGACGGGGTGGATTCGCCCCCCGCCTTCAGCGCGGGCCTGCCGGGTCTGGACCCGCTTGATGCGTTGCCGCTAACCGAACAGAAGCTCGAGACGCCTAAGCACGAGCTGGACCCCAAGGCAATCACCAAGCTGGTCCGCAAGCAGGGCAAGCCCAGCCTCGAGGTCATCGAACAGCTCGGCGGTTCGGAAGGCACAGAGAAGGCCATCGCGCTCGGCCTCGACTGGCTGTCGAATAACCAGGAGCCGGACGGTTCCTGGGACATGGCCAAGCACGGCAGCAAGTCGGAGTACAACACCGCCGGCGCGGGCCTCGCGCTGCTCTGCTACTACGGCTGGGGCATCAAGCACGGCGAGTACGCCGATCAGGACAAGCACAAGCGTCACGAAGACGCGGTCAGCAAGGCACTCGACTGGCTGATCAAACAGCAGAAACCCGACGGGGACCTGCGCGGCAAGGCGGGCGGCCACGCGATGTACTGCCACGGGATCGCCGCGGTTGCGTTGTGCGAGGCCTACGCGTTAACGAAAGACCCGGCACTCAAAGAGCCCGCGACACTGGCCATCGACTTCATCGTCAAGGCCCAGCACGCGGCGGGCGGCTGGCGTTACAACCCCGGCCAGGCGGGCGACCTCTCGGTCACGGGCTGGCAGATGATGGCCCTGCACTCGGCGCAGATGGCAGACATTGAAGTCCCCGAAAAGACCTTTACCGCGGCGCGTGCGTTCCTGGACGCGGTCTCGGGGGGCAAGAGCGGCGGGCGCTACGGCTACTCCGGCCCCAGCGGCGGCGGGCCCGCGATGACGCCCACCGGCATGTTCCTGCGACAACTCGATCTCGAAGCGCCAACCGAGGCCCGCATGATCGAGTCGGCCGAGTACCTCCGCGCCAACATGCTCAAGCCCGGCCGACGCAAGTTCTACTACGAGTACTACGGCACGCTCGCGCTGTACCAGCACCAAGGGCCCATCTGGGAACAATGGAACGAGCGGCTCAAGGAAAGCTACCTGCCTTCACAAGAAGTAACGGGTACGCATACCGGCAGTTGGGACCCCGGGCTCGACGGTAACTTTGCCAAGACGGGCGGCCGCGTGACGACCACCACGCTCGCGATCCTGAGCCTGGAGGTCTACTACCGGCTGCTTCCGATGTATGGGTTCGACAGAGAAGAAGACAAGCCGTAGCATGCGAGCCGCACGATGTGCCGCATAGGCGGGAAATAATTAATCACTTGAAGACTCGGCTTCGCCAGGCAGGCGGTGCTTCGCTGATGGATGCCGAGCAAAGTTACTTACCCAAAACCGATGACGATGTTACTAATGATCAATCGCTCCGTGACCCTAAAGCGTTTCTCCGTATGGGGTGTCATGTTGGTGATCGCCCTGGGCCTGCTTTCGCTAAGCATCGCTCAAGCGAGCGTAGCCAACGCCGCGGACAAGACTAAACAAGCCGCAGAGCAAGGCCAGAAGAATCCTGAACGCCAGGTCGATTTTGCACGCGAGGTCCTGCCGATCCTCTCGAACAAGTGCTTCGCTTGCCACGGCCCGGACACGAAGCGAAAAGACATCGTTCGGCTGGACTCGTTCGAAGCGGCGACCAAAAACCTTGGCGACTACCAGGCGCTCGTGCCCGGTGATACCGAAGAGAGCGAGTTGGTATTTAGGATCCATGACAAAGACGACCCGATGCCTCCGAAGGATGCCAAGCCGCTGAGCGACGTGGAGCGGGACATCCTGACGCGCTGGGTGAAACAGGGCGGCACGTATGCAAAGCACTGGGCCTTCGTCCCGCCGGCCAAGGCACTACCCAAAGACAAGGAGGGCTCGGCGGCGATCGATCACGCGATCGAGAAACAATTAAAGGCGGCTGACCTCGATTTCGCGCCGCAGGCCAGCCGCGCGACACTGGCCCGGCGGGCCTCGCTGATCCTGACGGGCCTCCCGCCGGACATCGCTTCACTCAACGCCTTCCTTGAAGACAAGCGAGCCGACGCGTACGAGCAGTACGTCGAGTCGCTCTTCAAGAACCCGCGCTACGGCGAGCACCAGGCCCGGTACTGGCTGGACGCGGTGCGCTACGGCGACACGCACGGGCTGCACTTGGACAACAAGCGCGGCATCCACCCCTACCGCGACTGGGTAGTCCGAGCCTTTAACGACAACCTGCCCATCGACGACTTTATTGAGTGGCAACTCGCAGGCGACCTGTTGGACAGCCCGACGCTGCAACAGCTCGTCGCGACAGGCTACGTCAGGATGAACCCGACCACGGCCGAGGGCGGCGTCATCCCCGCAGAGTTTCAGGCCAAGAACAACTTCGACCGCGTCGAGACCCTCGGCACAGTAATGCTGGGCATGACGTTGAGCTGCGCCCAGTGCCACACACACAAGTACGACCCAGTCAAGCACACCGAGTACTACGAGCTGCTCGCGTTCTTTAACAGCACAGCCGAGAGCCCGCTTGACGGCAACAAGTTCGATTACAAGCCCGTCATCAAAGCACCGGCGAACCAGGCATCGTGGCAGCAGTGGCTAGCGATCGAAGCGGAGGCCGAGCTGCTGTTGACCGCCGTTGAGCAGACCCCCAACACCGATGGCGTCGCCTCCGGCGACCTGCTGGCGCGGGTCAAGGCGATCGCGGAATCAAAAGATGAACGGCTCGGCAAGCACAAGGCTGGCGCCCAAGGCCTGCTCAAACGGATGGTGGAAGCACAAAAGTCATTCACCACCACGCTGGTCGCCAAAGAGCTCGCTAAACCACGCGTGACCAAACGGCTGGAGCGCGGCGAGTACAACCTGCCGACCGGCGAACCATTGTCACCTAGCACGCTGGATGTACTTGGCGAGCTGCCCGAGGGCGCCCCGACGAACCGGCTGGGTTTGGCGAAGTGGCTGACCGCACGCGAGCACCCGCTCACCGCGCGCGTGTTTATCAACCGTGTCTGGCAGCGCGTCTACGGCTACGGCCTGGTGCGGACCCCAGAAGACTTCGGCCTGCAGGGCGAGCAGCCTACGCACCCCGAGCTGCTGGACTGGCTCGCGGTCGAGCTGCAGGACAGCGGCTGGGATCTGCAGCACATGCTGCGGATCATGGTCAACAGCAAGACCTTCAAGCAGCAGTCCGCCCACCGCAAGGAGGTCGAAGACCCGGAGAACCGCTTGTTCGCGAGGGGCCCGGGCCACCGCCTCGACGCCGAGGAGATACGCGACATGGCGCTTTGGGCCAGCGGTCTGCTGCAGGACGAGATGGGCGGAGAGGGCTTCAAGCCGTACCAGCCGCCGAACATGTGGAAGCAGCTCGCCCACCCCGCCTCCAACACCAAGCATTACAAGCAGGACACCGGCGACAAGCTGTATCGACGCTCGCTGTACATGTATTGGAAGCGGACAAGCCCGCATCCGATGATGACCTTGTTCGATGCGCCAAGCCGCGAGTCGAGCTGCGTGCGCCGGTCGAAGACCAACACCTCGCTGCAGTCGCTGGGCCTCTTAAACGAGACGCAGCGGATCGAGCTGGCACGCGTCTTGGCTGAACGCCTGATGCATGATGCGGCAGACGACAAGGCGCGCCTGGACTTGCTGTTCAAACTCCTGGCGAGCCGGGAGCCGAGCAAGGTCGAGCGGCAAGCGTGCGACGGTCTATTAAAGAACTTGAAAGAGCGGTACAAGGCAAACCCAGAAGACGCGAAGGCGCTGCTCGCCCACGGCCAGGCCCCGCGTGATGAAAAACTGGACCCCGCCGAGCACGCCGCATGGACCCAGGTCACGACGACCGTGCTGGCCTCCGATATTGCGATCCGTCTTTACTGAGCCAACGCCCCGAGACTTTTCCCCTCATCAAGGGATTGATACTGATGCAAGAACACGACCCGATCCGTGAAGCCGAACTCAATATGACCCGCCGACAGTTCTTCGGCAGGACCGCGCTGGGCGTCGGTACCGCCGCGCTGGCCGGGGCGCTCTCTCCCGAGCTCTTCGCGCAGGGTGTAGAGGACAACGGCCTGCACCACCCCGCAAAGGCCAAACGCATCATCTACCTGTTCATGTCAGGCGGCCCGAGCCACCACGACCTGTGGGACTACAAGCCCGAGATGAACGACCACTTCGGCAAAGACCTGCCCGAATCGGTCCGCGACGGACAACGCATCACCGGCATGACCAGCAAGCAGAAAACGCTGCCCGTCTGCCCCTCCAAGTACAAGTTCACGAAACACGAGAACAACCAGGACGGTGTCTACATCTCCGAACTCCTGCCGCACACCGCAACGGTCGCCAAGGAGCTCTGCGTCATCCACAGCACGTTCACCGAAGCGATCAACCATGACCCCGCAGTCACCTTCATCCAGACCGGCTCGCAGGTGCCCGGCCGACCGTCGCTGGGCGCCTGGCTGAGCTATGGCCTGGGCCGAATGAACGAGAACCTGCCCGGCTACGTCGTCATGCACGCCAAGTCGAAGTTCGCCGAGCAGTCGCTCTTCGCGCGGCTGTGGGGCACCGGCTTCCTGCCCTCCGACCACCAGGGCGTGCTGCTGCGCAGCGACGGCGACCCCGTCCTCTACCTCAATAACCCCAAGGGCGTGAGCAGCGACGACCGCCGCGCTCAGCTCGATGCGCTCAGCGCCATCAACCAGGCCCAGCACGACGAGTTCGGCGACCCCGAGATCCTCGCGCGCATCAAGCAGCACGAGATGGCCTACCGCATGCAGACCTCGGTCCCCGAGTTGATGGACCTCTCCGAAGAGAAAGAAGACACCTTCGAGCTCTACGGCGAAGACGCACGCACGCCCGGCACCTTCGCCGCCTGCTGCCTCAACGCGAGGCGATTGGCCGAGCGAGGCGTCCGCAACATCCAGATCTTCCACCGCGGCTGGGATGCGCACAACAACCTCGCCGGCGAGCACGAGTCGCAGTGCAAGGATGTCGACCAGGCCTGCGCCGCACTGATCAAAGACCTCAAGCAACGCGGCATGCTCGACGACACGCTCGTCGTGTGGGGCGGCGAGTTCGGCCGAACCGCCTACTGCCAGGGCAAACTGACCAAACAGAACTATGGCCGGGACCACCACCCCCGCTGCTTTAGCGTATGGATGGCGGGCGGCGGCGTGAAACCCGGCATCACCTACGGGCGCACCGACGAGTTCGGCTACAACACCACCGAAAACCCCGTACACATCCACGACCTGAATGCGACGATCCTGCACCTGCTGGGCATCGATCACACCAAGCTGACCTACCGTTTCCAGGGCCGGGACTTCCGCCTCACCGATGTGCACGGCCACGTCGTCAAAGACATCCTCGCGTAAACCATCGGCCGCGAGCCTATCGCTTATGTGGGCTTGTCATCGATGCGCCGCATCCGGTGAATAAGCTGTTCTTTTTCGAGCAGCGCCACGCCCATCTCGTCGAGTGTCGTTGACTTGAGATACCCGAGGATCTGACGCCGAATCGGCTTGACATACTCGTGCTGCGGGCACGGCTGCTTGTCGTCGCAGTCCGCCAGGCCCAGGACACAGCCGTTGTACTGCTCGGTGCCGTCGATGACCTCGATGATGTCGTAGAGCGAGATCTCGTTGGCACTCCGTGTTAACGCAAAGCCCCCCCGCCGTCCTTTCGCGCTGTTGAGCAGGTCGGCGTGCGCGAGGTCACGCAAGATCTTGGCGATAAAGTGTTCGGGAAGGTCGGTCCCTTCGCAGATCTCGTGCATGCTGACATAACCATCCTGACGGATCGCGGCCAATCGGCACATCGCACGCATCGCGTAGGCGCAGGTCGTCGAATACATCATCGAGCAGTTGCGCCCCGAGCAATCCGATTCGGCAGAGTTCCCTGTTCGGTTCTTCATCCTGTCGCCCCTACGGTTGCAAGGCACTTCCACGGCAGCTTGAACTCAATCGATGCACTCAGTCCTCATCATCAAACATCGCCCGGTAAGGCGGGGTATCCAGATCGTCGTACTGGCCTTTGCGCACCGCCCACAGGAACGCGCCGACACCCGCAGCAGCGAGCACGAAGGCCAGAGGCAAAACGATGTACAACACACTCATCGCGCACCCTCCCTGTCCATCGTCTTCTCAGGCCCGGTGAGGTACTGACCCCGCATCGCGAGCGCGAGCACCGCGGCGCTACTGAGAGGCATCAGCACCGCCGCAACCAATGGCGTCACCAGACCCATCGCCGCCAATCCGATCGCAAACGCGTTGTACGTCAGCGACAACGCCAGGGTCTGATAGATCACCCCGCGGCAATGCCGGGCGCGCGTAACCAACTCAACCAACCCCGTCAGGCCAGGGCGGGCGAGGTACACATCGGCTGCGGCCATCGAGGGCTCCGCCCCGCCACTCACCGAAACGCCGACGTCCGCCGCGGCCAAGGCCGCCGCGTCGTTCACGCCATCGCCGACCATCACGACCGCACGATCGTCGTCGCGATGTTTGGCGGCCGCGAGTTTCTGCTCGGGTGTCACCCCCGACCGGATCATCGACGTATCCAAGCCGACCGCGCCGGCGACCTGCCGGGCAACGCCCTGCTCGTCACCGGTCAGCATTTGCACGTCCCAGCCGTACTGCACGAGCTGCGCAATCGATCGCTTCGTGTCCGGGTGCAGCGCATCGCCCACCGCGATCGCGGCGACCAAGCGAGCGTCGAGCGCGACAAAGACGGTGGTGCACGCCTGTCCGCCCCATGCTTCTGTCTGAGCTTCGTATTCTTTGGTCAGCACACCACCCGCCTCCTCGATATAGCGGCGCGAACCGATCTGCAGCAGGCCGCGGGGGGTCAAGGCCGTTACGCCACGGCTATCAACTCGGACCGCGATGATCGCTTCGCTCAGATGTGCTGACGATTCTTCCAACACGACATGCGCGACAATCGCCCGCGCGATCGGGTGCGTTGCATGGCGCTCAGCCCCGACGACCAGCGCGCGAATCGACTCGTCGCCGAACCAACCCTCGACACGCATCGCACCGCGCGTCATCGTGCCGGTCTTGTCGATCAGCAGCCGCCCGGGCCGGGCCAAGCGGTCAAAAACCGATCCGCTCTTGATCAGGATGTCGTTGCGTGCCGACCGACCGATCGCGACCGCGAGCGTTAAAGGCGTCGCGAGTCCGAGTGCACAGGGGCAGGCAATAATCAGCAGCGCCACCGTGTGGTCCACCGCGGCGTTCAGATCGATCAGGCTCCAGAACGCGAAGACCGCCAGCGCGATCGTCGTCACCGCTACCACGAACCAGCCTGCGATCCGATCGGTCAGCGCGACGATCGCCGGCTTGTCCGCAACCCCCCGCTGGACTAGCTCCATCAATCGGCCGACACGGGTGTCATCGCCCACCGCGCTCACGCGTAGGCGGATCGTCGAGGCCGATAGCTGTGCGCCCGCGCAGACCCCGTCGCCCACCTCTACCGGAACCGGACGCGACTCGCCGGTCAATAGCGACGCGATGACCGAAGCGCAGCCTTCCTCGACCACGCCATCGGTAGGCATCAACTCGCCCGCGTGGACTTCGAGCACGTCACCGACCTCGGCCGCCTCGATGGGAACCTGCTCGATCGATTCGTTATCCCCAGAGGTAACCACCCGCCGACAGTTCGTCGGGGTCAGCGAGAACAACAACCCGACTGAGTCGTCTGCCCGGCGTTGCTGGCGGTACTGGATAAAGCGCCCGACCAGGAGCAGGAACACCAACACGGTCAACGAGTCAAAGTAGATCTCGCCACGCGCTAATACGACGTTGATCAGCCCCGCGATGCCGCCGACGCCTATCGCCAACGCGATCGGCACATCCAGGTGCGGGCTTCGCGTCAGGATTGCCGCCCAGGCGCCCTGGAAGAACACGCGTCCCGGCCATGCGAGCGACAACACCCCGAGCAGCGCGCTGGACCAGCGGAAGAGCTGGGTGAATTCGCGCTCCATCCCGCCGAAGAGCCCGGCGTATAGTGCGAAGGCCAGTAGCATCGTGTTGCCCGCGATCGCGCCCGCGACGCCCATGCGGATCATCATTGTGCGTTGCTCGGCCAAGTGGATCGCTGAACGCGCCCCACGCGCTGGGTGCGGTGGGTAGCCGAGTGAACCGAGCGCCTTGGCGATCTTTGAAAGATCAACCTGCGTCGGGTCCCACAGCACGCGGACCGTTGATTCGCGCATGCTCAGGCGAGCTTCGATGACGCCGGGCACCACGCGTGGCAGCTTCTCGATCAGCCAGACACACGCGGCACAGTGCACACCCTCAAGCATCAGGTCGACCGCCCGGTTGCCATCATCGCGCGTCGTGACATAGAGCTCGTGGAACTTTTCGGAATCAAACGCCGACAGACGCTCGCTATCCGTGGGCCTTGCGGGTTTGCTGGCCTCGTCGCTCTGATCGCGCAGCCGGTAGTACGCGTCGAGCCCACAGCCGTGGATGACCTCGTAGACAGAGGTGCAGCCCTGGCAGCAGAACTGTTCGCGTTGATCGGCGACAACCAAGCCACTGGGCACGGGCAGGCCGCAGTGCGCGCAGTCGTGGTCGACCATCGGCACGGTGTCCGGCGTGTCGGCAGCAGGTTGTGAAGCCAGGGTCGTCAAGGTTTTGCCTCACAGCACGCGGGGGTTTGTTCGCCGATCGTTTCAACCGTCTGAGCCGCCGACGCGGGGTCGGTCACGACCGGCTGCTGCGCCGCGAGCGATGCGGCATCCAGCACGCCCCGCCCCGCAAGCGTCCATAGCCCCACCAGAATTAGTAGCACCGCAGTCGCGTGGGGCAGCCGCCGACCCAGCGCGCCGCTCAATCGCTGCACGCCAACGCCCAGCGAAACCAGCGCCGGCAGCGTGCCCGACCAGAACACCGCCATCGTCACCCCGCCCCACAGCGGGCTCGCGGTCCCGCCGGCGACCGCGGCGAACGCGTACAACCAGCCGCAGGGCAGCAGCGTCGTCAACAACCCGATCACCAGCGCTCGGCGGACCGGGCTGAACTGCATCGCGAGTTGGTGGCCGGCCGCAAGCATCTTTTTCATCACGGTCGGAACGGGTACGCGGATCGGGCGTTTGCCGAATGCCGCCATCGCTGCGGAGATCCCGAACAGCACCATCACCGCGCCGGCCAGCATCATCGCAGCCCGGCTCAGGCCCACCAATGCGCCGCTCATATCCAGCAGGGCCCCGACCGAACCGGCCGCGACGCCAAGTGCGACGTATGTGATCAGCCGCCCGCCGTGATACGCCGCGCTGAGCGCAACGCGCTGCCCGGGTTTGCCCTCGGTGTCCGCCACCGCGAACGCGACAAACGCGCCGCACATCCCCGCGCAGTGCAGCGAGCCGACGAGGCTGGCCAGGAAGACCGCAGTGAGCAGGGCCG
>Ga0213866_10002876_pt1 | contig 11929 bp, 9 predicted proteins | sample PICome_11_FD_160079 | JGI IMG/M metagenome (GOLD analysis project Ga0213866, IMG submission 160079) | Coastal seawater microbial communities near Pivers Island, North Carolina, United States - PICO284 | ecosystem: Environmental > Aquatic > Marine > Coastal | place: USA: North Carolina... | reverse complement strand
CACAAAACGCACATTTAATAGCCTCTTATTTGCGTTCTTGTTCCACTGTTTAACGACAAATAACGGTTTGCCGATATTTCGCCTTCCACCGTTCCGGACCGCCCCGCCGACTGCTTTGAGCGTCCCCGCCTTTATTCAATTGTCCATGCCCAATCGTTTCTCCAAAGCCCTTGTTTTCAATACCAGATAAGCCCACTCGATCAGGAAAACTCCCTTTCTCCCCCATGGATGCCCCCAATCTCCGTTCTTCAGGGCCATTCCGCCAAAAGCACATTCCTGGCAACCGAGGTCCACCTTCACCGACCCGGCAGCCAATCAACGTTAATTCTTCTATCGAATCGTCCGCTTCTGATTTTGAAATCAACAGCACCTTTCCCATCTGGGCAATTCGGTGAGTGATATTTCTCCCCATGCCTTGTCGTTATCGGCCGATTCAATCGCAAAAACCTTTCCCTGCCGTGTCCTCCGTGTTTTGAAGCATTTTTCCTGTCACCTTTCCGTCACTCCACTCGTACCTCCTTGTCGTTACTCTGGCATTGATAAATTGTTCATGCTCGATGGACTTTTGTAAGATGCTTGCTTTCAACACTTTCCCCAGACCATCACAAGAATCCCCCACCGATTCGGAAAAACCCGCTTTTTCACTATTCCAATTCATTCAATGAACGTCCTTTCTTCACTTCCGCGCCGTATTCTTAACTCCCTCTACTTCAAAATTTTTGTCGCTCCACTGTTACTTTCGGCGACGGTCGGGGCTCAAGCTCCAAGCTTCTCAATGAATTTGTCGCCGGAGGCGGTCGGCGTTGGCAGCTGTGCCGAGCTCACCTTCGAGGTGCGCAATAACAGCGGTAATGCGGTCAACGATCTCGCGTTCACGGTGAATCTGCCAGCCGGAGTGGCTCTGAGCAATCCCACCAACCCGATCAGCGACTGCGGAGGCATCTTCAATGCAGTGGATGGCGGCAGCACGATCACGCTAAGCGGTGGTTCAGTAGGTGCCAACGCAACCTGCTCCGCGAGCGTCGGAGTGACTCTTCTTGCTGAGGGGCCGTTCAACATCATCTCGGGCGACCTCACCTCGGATGGCGGTAACAGCGGGACCGCGAGTGTCTCGATCGGAATTCCTACAACCGGGCCCGCACTCGGCTTTACCAAGTCGTTCTCCGAAAGTCCGGTGAGACTCGGAGGACAAACCACGCTGACTTACACCATCCAAAATCAATCCCAAACCGCTGCCGAAGGGATCTCCTTTAGCGATGACCTCTCGCCCGGAATCGTCGTTGCCAGCCAACCCAACATCATTAATAACTGCCCCGGATCCACCCTGACTGCAATCGCAGGTTCCCAAACGATCAATTTTAGCGGGGCTAGTCTCGCGGCCGGTCAAAGCTGCGTCATCTCGGTCGATGTCGTGGGACTTGTGGCAGGACGGAACATCAGTATCTCCGGCGATATTTCATCCAGCTTTCCGGGGGGAAATCCGGTTCCTTCCGGCCGGGCTTGTGGAGCTCTTGACGTGATTCCATCCGAAGACCTCGCCGATATCTCCTTCTCAAAATCCTTCGTGGAAGACTCCGTCTATCCCGGCGGAACCACTGACCTCGTTTTCACCCTCACCAACAACAGCCAGACGGAGACCTTAACCGACATCACTTTTTCGGACGATCTCAGCGCCATGCTTCCCGGTGCGGTGGCCACCAATCTGCCCGAAGAAGGAGGCTTCCTTGTCGATGCCAATTTCGACGGCTCGGGCTCTTCTGTTCTCGATTCTTCGTGGGACTATCTTGACCAACTTCAGAACGAAAACGGACGGAACGATGGCTATCCCCTCGATGAATCCGGAAACGAATGGAACTCCGTCGCATTCAATCCGGAAACTTCCACCATCGGGCCGTGGGTCGCCGGGAACGCCCCTTTCCAGGCCGGTGTCATCGACGCCTTTCCCGCTGAAACGCCGGCCGTTCTGGGAGGAATTGACGCAGCGGCCAATGGAGAGAATTTGGTCACCACTTATCTCTTCCGCAAGGAGTTCACTCTCGATGCCTCACAAGCCGGGATCAGCGATTGGTTGCTCGGTTATGTCTTCGATGACGGAGCCATTGTTTACATCAACGGAATTGAGGTCTTCCGCAGCGCCGGAATGCCCGCCGGTCCGGTGACGACAACCACCCTTTCGGCACTCGGAGAAGAGGTGAGCCGAACCTCCAGCCAGGTCGATCTCTCGGGCGTTCTTCTACAGGGATCAAACACGATTGCGGTAGAACTTCACCAAACCACCCTCGACAGCAGCGATGCCGGATTCCTTCTCGATCTCCGTCCTGTTTCCAGTTCTCCAACCGCTGGCTTTACCTACTCTGACGATACCTTTGAAGGCACCACCGATCCCGGGGCTGCAAACGGCACCCTCAATCCGACCGGTGGATCTTCGGGTGGAGGCATCGACGTCACGGTGGGGGGCAAAAACTTCATCGCAGGCTTCTTTAACCCGCCAAGCTCGGGTGGCTGGGCCCGAACTTTTACCGTCAACGAAGCAGGCTCCATTGAGGTGAGCCTTCGCTACCGTCTCCTTCTTGATGAGACCTACGAAGTCAATGAGTTCGGCCAGGCTTTGCTGGAGATCGATGGAGTCCGTTACGGCAATAGTGCCAACAACTCGCTCGCCCAGTTGAATGGTGGAGCAGGAGTTGACCAGGATTCGGGGTGGCAGGTTTATACCACCACCATTTTTCTGGCAGCGGGCGAGCACACCATTTTGATAGGAGCTTATAACAATCAATCAAACTCCGGAACGGAAGTGACCCAGGTCTTTTTCGACGACATCCAGATCGGAACTCCCTTGAGACCTGCGGCGGTTTGCGGACCAAACTCACAAATCGTTGGGAGCGATGTCCTAACCTTCACCGGCGGCCAACTCGCTCCCGGCCAATCGTGTTCCTTTCGGGTCGGCATGAATGTCCCGCCCTCCACTCCCTTCGGCGACTACGAAAACAAAACCAGCCTCATCTCCACCGTGGTCGGGGGACGGTCTTTGGTCGGCTTCCGCGCAACAGACACCCTCAATGTGGTGCCGGTGCCACCCACTTTTACAAGCTCATTCTCCCCGACCGACATTCCCGCAAACGGGACCAGCACCCTGGCATTCGTCATCGACAACCGGAGCAGCCAGGTTGCTGCGACAGACATGACCTTCTCCACCTCCCTTCCCAATGGCATGGTGATCGCCGAAGAACCCAGGGCATCCTCGACCTGCGGAGGAAGCATTACCGCACTCCCCGGATTTAATACCTTCAACTTCTCCGGCGGGACAATCGCGGCCGGTCAAATTTGCACCGTAACCGTTAATGTCACCGGACAAAGCAGCGGCGACCTCGTCACCACAAGCGGGCCTCTCGTGTCCTCGCTCGGCGACAGCGGAACCAACACGGCCACACTCACTGTCAGTCCTCCGCCGACCTTCAGCATGTCCTTTACTCCAGACGAGATTAACGCGGGTCAGGTTTCAGCGCTGACCTTCGTTATCGATAACGGCGCTTCACAACTCCCGGCCACCAACCTCAACCTGGCCCACGAATTGCCGGACGGCCTGATTATCGCGAATCCCTCCAACGCCAGCACCTCCTGCCAGGGCGGAACTGTCATTGCGATCTCCGGGACCGATCAGATTTCCTACTCCGGAGGAACCGTACCTGCAGGGCAAACCTGCACCGTCACCGTCGGAGTGACCAGCAACGAAGGAGGCGACTTTTTAAATACCACAAAAGAACTCACCAGCTCGCTTGGCAACAGCGGCAACGCCAGCGACTCACTGGAAGTCCAGCCCGCTGTTTCCCTTGCTCTTGGTGTGGGCACATCCACCCCAACCGTGATCGCCGGATCAGGCGTGGAAAACCTCGGCTATGTCGTTGTTGTCACCAACAACGGGCCTTCCACCGCCACCAACATTGTCATCGATTTCGCCGATACCCTTCCTCCCGAAGTGATTGCTGGAAATGCCCTCGCTGGCGTGGGCACATTCAACCAATCAACCTGGTCGATTCCTGCCCTGGCAACCGGAGGACAGGCCACTCTCGGAATCACTTACACCGTCCCGCAAAACACCCGGCCCGGCACCGACTCGATTGTAGGCACCGCCACCTTGACTTCGGTCGATCAATTCAATCTCAACCAAGCCAACAACTCCGCCACCGCTCCCACATCGGTAAGTAACGTCTTCGACATCGCACTCACCAAAATGGAATCGATCGATCCTGTCTTGGCCGATTCGGGACCTGACAACCTGGTTTACACCGTGACCGCTTTCAACAGCGGACCTTCCAATGCCACTAACGTCAGCATCCGTGAAGTGCTCAAACTGCCGCCAGGTGTCACCGTGCAAGCAATCGTCCCAGGCAAGGGAACATTTGCTCCGGAAAACGATCCCAGCGGCCTCTGGACCCTAAACCTGCCGGTGGGAGAAACCGAAACCCTGACCATCACTCTAGATGTCGATGCCAATGCGCCGGACAACGGAACGATTGGCACGACCACCAGTCTCGAGTCGGCTTCAGGAACCGACAGCAACAGCAGCAACAACTCGGTCACCGAAACGACCACCATCATTGCCGGAGTCGATTTGATCGTCACCAGAACCGGGTCCGATGATCCCGTGGTTGCCGGTTCCGGGAGTGGCAATCTGAGCTACCTCATCGAAGTTACCAACCAGGGACCCCTCGCTGCCAGCGGACTTGAGCTGACCGATGTTCTCACGTTTGGAGACGGCATCGTCATCGATTCTGTGACCCCAAGCATTGGGATATTTGAGAATCAAAACTGGACAGTGGGCGACCTCGCGGTCGGTGCCACCGAATCCCTCGAAGTCATCGTGACCGTGGGCCCATCAGCCCAGGCCGCCTCACCCGGATTCACCAGCATCTCCTCGGTCAGCGCCGTGGACCAGGCCCAGATCAACACTGGCGACGAATCGGTCACCGCCCATCGGGACATCACCCGCGAAGTCGATCTCACCGTCTCGGTCGAAAACTCACGCGACCCGGTCCTTGCCGGATTCAACCTTCCCCAAAATCTCTTCCACACCCTGACTGTTACCAACCAAGGACCCAGTGATGCTTCCGGAGTCAGCTTGAACGTCAGTGAAGTCCTGCCCGAAGGTGTGACCGTCGACTCCATTAGCCCGGCAAACGGAACCACATTTGCCGACTCGGTTTGGTCCGTGGGCGATCTCGGCATTGGGAATTCCACCTCCATCATCTACTTCTTTCAGGTTCCCGGATCCGTGACCGGCGGTGTTGATCTCATCTCAAGCCAAGCCTCGATCAACACAGCCAACGAACCACTCCTTAACCCCGACGATGATATCGGCTCCATTGCGACCGACATCGTCAGCCCCGCGAGCACCAACATCGCAGGCGACGACATCGTGCTCGATTTCCAAACCGGCCTATTCAAGCAGACCGTCACCATCACCAACAACAACCCCGGAGCGCTTCCTGCCTTCCGGGTGCTGGTCGGAGGTCTTCCCGCAGGAATCACTGTCGCCAACGCGCAGGGGGAAATCCTTGGCAACTCCTTCCTTCTGTTCAACCAGCAACTTGCGAGCGGCGAGAGAATCGAGCTAACCATCGAATACCTTCAGGCCGATGCCTCGGGAGGATTTGAGCCCACCTTCGAAATCGAGCTACTCGACGCAGTCGAAAACCAAAACGACGGGGAAGGAGTCGAAGTGGACCGCTGCGAGGTGCTTGCCAATGGCGATATCCTGATCGAATTCCCATCTGAAATCGGCGCAATCTACACCGTGCAATACAGCCAGAACGGTGAGGCCTGGGCCAACGTTGTCCCGAACATCACGGCCGGAGGAACGCGATTGCAATGGATTGATAATGGCCCGCCCAAAACCGCCAGCCATCCGTCCAGCGAAAAACTCCGCCTCTACCGGGTCATCAAAAGATGATACCGACAAATAATCCCAACACTTTTCTTATCATGAACCTTAAATTCAGATTTGCGTCCTTCGCCCTCAGTGTCCTGCCCGTCGCGGCCGGAGAAGATGTCATTTCATCCGCCAAGAGCGGGCTCGACTCTGCCAAAAGTGGGCTCGACTCTGCCAAAGGTGGGCTCGACTCCGCAAAAAGCGGGCTCGACTCTGCCAAAGGTGGGCTCGACTCCGCAAAAAGCGGGCTTGATTCAGCGAAAGGCGTCATCGAGCAAATCCCGCCAGCCTCTGGCTCAAAAACCCGATGGGCTTTCGGTGGAGGAATTTCGTGGCGCAAGATCGGAGCCATCGATTTTAATACGAAAGCAACCGGTTTGACCGCGCCCGGCGTTTTTGGAAACAACTCCTTCACCCAACCCGCAGGAATCGGAGCAGACACTGGCGCGATCGCACGCACCTATGACAATGGCTTCGTCAACCCCGGACCACGGACTCCCGCCACCGGCAGAACGAGCGACTACGAATACCAATCCCAGGAACAACTTCAGGGCAACAATCTCGTGATGTCAGCCACCGGAGGAGAACGCCGTGTCATTGAACAGACTGCGGCTTCATCACCCACCGGATGGAGCGAGGGTGATGATTGGGAAATCTCCCCGTATCTCAGTTTGAGTCGACTCACCGACATCGGAAACGGCTGGAGCGTTGGACCATCCTTCAACTTTAGCTTCACTGATATCGGTGGCAGCCGGGGAAGATTGAACACCTTGAACGCCAACGAACGTCGCAACATTTTTGACGTCAGAGCAATCGATCGCTTCGACTCCACCGGCCTTATTCTTCCCAATGCTCCTTACACCGGATCACCGGGCGCCATTGCTCCCCTGCTTCCCGCAGAGCCTGCCGGACGCACCTTCGAGGACACCTTGCGATCCACCGATACCGCCCTCTTTAGTGATTCGATCAACGAATCACTCGACATTAACTTATTTGGATTCTCACTCGGAGCCAGTGCCGTCTATCAGACTGATGGCCGCTTCTTCGCCGGAGTCGGCACCGGCCTAGTCTTGAACATCGCCGACTGGGACGCGAGCCGCAGCGACCAACTCATCCAGATCACCAACGGGGGCGCTCCCATGCAAATCAACTCCGCCGGCTTCCGCAACTCCGGAACCAACGTCCTCTTCGGATATTACCTGCAGGGATCCATGGGCTATCAAATCAACGACTCCTGGTCGGTCGAAGCAAACGCCCGCTACGATTTGAACAAATCCCTCCACGACTCCGTCGGCGGGAGTGACTTTGATGTCGACCTCACCGGCCTGACTCTCGGGATCGGAGCTAACTACTCGTTTTAAATAGAACAGCAGAGGGCAACTCCACCCCCGCAAAGGGGCCAAACAAAACAACCCGGACACCGCCTTGGGCCTTCTACTCGCGGACCAAGAAAGCGGCTGAAAGCGCGGGTCAGGCCGTCACAAGAAGAGAGAATCTCACACGTCCCATGTTGCCTCAGACCAACAAAACCCACCCTTGTTCGATTTGGGTGGCTGATAACTCCAGCGCCCCAGTTTGTATGAACCGCCTACTTTCTTTTTTCCAGTTCCACCAATGTGTCGGCGAAGGCCTTCCCGATTTGGGCAAAGAACTTGGCCGAACCGTGATAGTGGAAGCCACGATTCGAGATTCCATTGTCCAGAATGAACAGTTCGTCCCTCGAGAGGCTGGCTTCAATTTTGGCACGCTTGGTTTCCTCAAGTTTGGCCGCGTCCTTCTTCCAGTCCCCTCCCTCTTTTTTCTTCTCCTTTAACTCCTTTTCTCTTTTCGAAAATTCCTTGTTGAGGGCGCCGACTTTGGCCTGCAGGGCGTCGATTTCAAGGGGCCAGTATTCGTGGGTAAAAACGTTGGCCACGTTTCCTTTGAACTCATCCATCCCGGCCGGAGCAGCCATGGCCTTGCGAAAGGCTTCGGTGCCATCACCCGAGGTCGCGCCCCCGGTCCCCAGCACGCCAACGACAAAGGAGAGCTTGGGAGCCGAAAGGTCCTTGCGAACGTCGCGAATGAAGCAGGATAAGAGACGACTGTATTCCGAATAGTCTTTGAGGCCCTTCTTGCCATCCGGAGTCGTCATCGCGGGGTAGCGTCCCACGAGGTCGTTGAAACCCTGAAACCAAACGAAGCCGGCAAGCTCGTAGCCTTCCTTTGAATCGTATCCCGGATAGACCTTCGCTGGATCGGCAAGGACTTCTTTCACGTGCTCGACCAGCAACTTGTAGTAGCGACCCGCTTTTGCTTTCGCCTTTTCGTCCTCCGGCTCTCCACCACTGGGCGGGCGGAAGTCGACCTGGAGACTCTTGCCACCCCAGGCATCCTTGATCAAAAGAATGGGCTCGCCCTGATGCTCGGACATCGTGATTCCAAAAGTAAATTCAGGGCCAATTTTTCCGGTCCCAATATGATGCTGACTCCCAAATCCGGCCGTGAGTTTTCCGGAACGTTTCCCGACGGGATCTCCGGAAAAATTTCCGTAGGAATAAGCAATCCAGACATCATCGCACACCACCGGCTTCCCATCCGGCCCAACCATTTTTTTGTAAAGCCCTGCTGTTTTCGGATCCGAGGCGATGGCCGGAAAGGTCCGGGTCTGGGCGTGCCCTTCCATGTTTGACTGACCACAAAGGATGTATACCTTGAGTGGCTTGGCATTCGCAGCCGCTGCAAAAAGAAGCAGTCCCAGAATAGAGATTCGTTGAGTGATGGTCATGGTGGAAGTGACCATACATGGAAAGATCCGGAATTCTTACTTCGCCGGACATTCAAGAACAAGCAGGCGCCCCCACGAAAAGACGACAAAAAAGGATACGTCCCCACTGTGGCAAGGAACTCCGGAAAATTTTATCCGCTCCATCAGAGCGAACTGGCGATCGAATCCTATCAGGACTCCTTGGCCGCGCACTCTTTTGCCACTTTTGCAGGGTGCTTCAGCTTGTCGCGAACGTCTTTCGGGGTCATCGCTGCCACAGTTGCTTCGTCCATGCCCAGAGCGACAAGGCGCTTCCGGTGATCGCTCTGACGCTTGTTGCGGGCGGCATTCGACTTGGTGGGGCGATTTCTGTTTTTGTTGCGAGCTTGTGTTGAGGCCATGGTCGTATTTGGTTTCTAGCTGAAAGAAGGTGGGCAATTCCTATCGATTGACGTGATCAATCCCGGAAACCCGTCTCGTTTAGGTTCGAAGACGCTGCCGGTCAACTGGAATCCTGTGAATAAGTGCCACCCCACTGGAGCAGTTCTTTAATTTCTTCTAAGCATCTCTTTCGAAATAACGCTTCTTTGATTGCCCTGGAAGTCTCCCGTTTTAGGCTCGACCACAACCGATGAAACGTCGCCACTTTCTATCCACCTCCGCTGCCGCAGGAGTCGTCGGCCCGGTATCTCAAGCCCGGAATGGTCCCAAAGATCTTCGCCAGGCCGGATTCATGGGAATCGCAAAGGCCAGGAAGAATCTACCCCGGACCGCCAAGCTCAAGGTGGCCGGCGACGAGTTGCGTATCCTGCAGTTCACCGACATTCATTTCTTTTGTGACCGCGACCGCTTTGGCGAAAAGGCGGACTTACAGACGGTCGACGACATGAAGCGCATGATCGAAAACACCAGCCCGCACCTCCTTGCCATCACCGGCGACCTCTGGAGCGACAACCCGCGCGGCCGGGGCCAGAAGTTCTTCGAATACGCGCTCGAAAAGATCACCTCTTTGGGAAAACCCTGGCTCTTCAACTGGGGAAATCATGACCAACTCGACCACTACGCCGCTGCCCAGGTCACGCTGACAGAAGCCAAAAACAGCCTTTATCGTGGTGGTCATGACGGAGGAAACTACCGCATCTCCATCAATGGTGACGACGACCGCCAGCTCATGGAGCTCCTCTGCCTCAACACCACCACGCAAGGCGTGCAAGCAGGCCAGGAAAGATGGCTCACCATGCAGAAGCCCGCGACCTCGCCGGTGCTTTGCTTTCTCCATATTCCCCTCCTCCAATACGATACCGTCTGGCAAAGAAAACTCGCGAAAGGCATCTTTAAGGAGCCGGTTTGCACCTACGGTGAAGACGGAAGCGCCATCGCAAAGCTCAAAAAATTTGGCGACGTGAAGGCCTGTTTCTGTGGCCACGACCACGTCAATGATTACGGCGGAACCTGGGACGGAATCGAAATGGTTTACGGTCGCGCCACCGGACACGCTGGATACGGAGCCAATAAGTTAAAGAAAGGCGGCAAACTCATCACCGCAAAACTCAACTCCCCAAAGAAGAACTGCACCTGGAAGACCGTCTTTGCCGACGGATCCGATTGGTCGCCGGAGTGAAGATATCGCGGGCTGATTCCTCGTTACCGCGTCCTCGTCATCGACCGGTTTGTCGTCAGCAATGGTGATTTTGCTACCTAGGTGTTTCCCCGTTCGGAGACGGAAACTAGCCTTGAACCCACCATCACAGATCCCAATGCGATTCCAATCTGAGAATGTTAGGAGTCGCGGTCCCGGATGAAAAAGGTTCAGAGCGGTGGCGTAGTCGCCGAGTGGATTGTTCGCTCCCAGAATGGGGAGAAATATGGACGCAAAGTCGAGGTGTGACGTTGGATAATCAACAGCGGAAAGCGATTTGCCCGGCATGTGGAATATGAGGGAAAATTCAGCTTGTTGTTCGGTAAACTCCGAGTTGTGCCCCCAACGGGAAATTCCGTGATAGGCATTGCTACCTGCGGATTCACGAGTTCGAGGTGGAGCAGGGAATACTCAAGGTAGAGTATGAATTACCGGTGCAAATTTGTCCCAACACCTCTGGAGGAGCTCCGCTGGTTGGCGACCCGATCGGAGCGGCGGCCCTGGCCAATGATCTCGCAGTCGAGATGGGATTTGGCAACGACTGAGTCAAGGCGCTGGAAAAGGCCAAGGACGACTTCGTTCCCCCACGGGAGCAGGACGATCTGGCAGCAGAGATCGCAAAGGGTGCCATGAAATTTCTCAATGACAGGGAAACTGGTGACAGTGCCGGACCTTTGTAAGGAGCCCTAGTATCTCAAGATGTTGGAAAAAAACAGCGGGAGACCCTGCCCAATGCCGTATATTGCGGGCAGGCCATCGGGATCGCCTATGCGACAGATGAGATGAGTCTGCGAAGCAACAACCGTCATTTCACGCGCGCAGCGATCCCACACGAGCTGATCCACGGACACCATTTGCAGAGGCTTATCGCGGCGCCTCATGCCACGCATCGCGGGATCTTCCGCACGCCATTTTATGTCGAAGGTTGGGCACTGCATTGGCAGATGCTGCTTTAGGATCTCAACTACCCGCGCACTCCGGAGGAGAGCATCGGCATACTGTTTTGGCTCTCCCATCGCTGCGCGCGGACCATTGTTTCGATGAAATTCCACCTCGGCCAAATGACACCGAAGGAAATGATCGTATTCCTCATAAAAGAAGTCAGCTTGGAAGAGTCCGAGGCAACCAGCAAGGTCAACCGCTACATCGGCGATTCCTACTCACCGCTCTACCAATGCGGGTACATCATCGGCGGCTTGCAGCTGCAGGAGCTTTACGAGCAAATCGTTGGGGAAGGAAAGATGACGCCTCACGAATCCCACGATGCCGTTTTGAAAATGGGCCTGGTCCCAATCGAGATGATACGCGCGAGCTGGGGGTTTTAATTGAAAGGCCCGAGACCGTTTTAGTCTCCGGAAGGGAAAACCTAATTCCACCTTTCCAGTTAGGGTTCAAGTTCATATCCTGCATCGCCCTACTTCCTCCAATTCGATATCTTTCCAAATTATGCATCTGTTTCCCCATGCTTTTTCAACCGCCATCGCGGCACTTCTCCTCACCTTGGTCGGTCTAAAACCTATCTCCGCCGATGTCGTGATTCCGAATTCCATCAAAGCCTTTCACCAAGGCGATAGCCTAACCGGAAATGGCGCGGCACTACAGGTCATCAACGGAA
>Ga0213866_10002874_pt1 | contig 11934 bp, 4 predicted proteins | sample PICome_11_FD_160079 | JGI IMG/M metagenome (GOLD analysis project Ga0213866, IMG submission 160079) | Coastal seawater microbial communities near Pivers Island, North Carolina, United States - PICO284 | ecosystem: Environmental > Aquatic > Marine > Coastal | place: USA: North Carolina... | reverse complement strand
GTTGGTGATGACACCACAAACGAACACCCAAGCTTTGTAGGTAAAACAATTCAGCAAGCATTCTTCCATAACAACAGACTCGGGTTCCTGACTGGGGATAATGTGTCTATGAGTCAGAGTGGTGAGTTCTTCAATTTCTACCACGTGTCTGCTTTAACACAAGCAGCCAATGACCCTGTAGATATTAGTTGCTCAAGCTTGAGACCAGCTGTACTTCATGCTGTACTACCAGCGGCACAGGGTCTAGTGCTATTCAGTAAGAGTCAGCAGTTCTTGCTTTACTCTGATGATGGCATCCTAACACCAGCTTCTTCTGTTATTCGTACAATCTCGAACTACGAGAACGATGAACTGATTGATCCTGTTGATGTCGGTACAAATATGGTGTTCTTGAGCAAGTCTCCAGGTTATACCCGTATTTATGCAATGCTTACTCGTGGTCAACAAGAGAATCCAGATATTCTTGATATTGGTCGAGTTGTGTCTGAGTGGGTTCCTGATTCCGTAAGTCAGCTTATTGCATCACCACAGAACTCATTCTTTGCAATGTATGGTCAGACATCACCATATGTCTATTTCTTTAGGACATATGTGGTGGGTGAAGAGACAGTAATGCAAACGTGGTTTAACTGGAAGATGCAGGGTAGCGTCAACTTCATTGTTGTCGATAGTGATGATACCTATATTGTTACTTACCAATCAGACCAATATGTACTAAGCAAAGCAAACCTCACTCAGACCCCTGATGATGCCATTCTGAGAGCCGATAGCGGTCAGGTGGTACAACTATGCCTAGATCAATATGCAACGCCTTCTAGCGTCTCCTACGACAGTGCTACGAAGACCAATCGTTGCTACCTCAGGTATAAAGACATTACTGGTTTACAACCTGCTGTAATCATCGCTGATCCCAACAACACTGGTGAGTCTGGTTTTACCGTGACACCAACACGTGGTGATGATGGTAACCCATACTTTGAGTTTGCTGGTGATGATTATTCAGGACTAGCTTCTACTGTGTATGTGGGGTTTAAGTATAACTTTGACGTACAACTACCAACAATCTTCTACCAGATTGGAGAGAACAGGGCTGACTATACAGCCAACCTTACTATCTCACGAGTTAAGTTCTCAGTTGGTCTTTCGAGCAACGTTGGCTTCAAGCTAAAAGCTAAAGGTCAATCTGAATGGTATGACATTCAGTCCATCCAAGATGCTGACTACTACTTAGCAAATGACGTTCCTTTGAATGAACAGACTGTGTACACATTACCTATTCATCAACGTAATTTAAACTTTGACCTAAAGGTCTTTAGTGATTCACCATTCCCGATCTCTCTTACTTCGATGATGTGGGAAGGATCTTATTCACCACGATTCTATAGGAGGGCGTAGGTATGGCTTTATTTGAAGCGTTTGGAAATGATGCTCAAAGGCGAGCACAGAACGAAGGCGTGAAGCGACAGGATAAATACAACACGCAGAAATGGAGGTATGAAAATAGGGAAGGCAGGCGCAACGTAAGGTACGCCAAGAAAGGTATTGAGATTGCTAGGCAGAACACAGAAGCCGAATACTCATGGAGAGATGATCTTGCTCGTAGTGAATACGACTATAACCTCAAGATATCCGATTTTGAGTACGGAAACGCAATGCTTCAGTACGCAAAATCAGAGCAGAATTATCGAGATCAGCTTAAATTTAACAACATAGCTGCTGCCTTTGCATATGAAGCAGAAGATCGGAAGCTGAATGAAATCATGATTGGTAAGGCGTTTGAATCGCAAGACCAAATGATTGCATCGATTCAATCGGAAGGCAAGGCTTTGGCTCGTGGACAAGTTGGTAGATCTGCTGCTAAGACACTGCAAGCAGAAGTTGCCCAGTATGGCCGTAATCTTGCTGTATTGGCAGAGAGTGTTACTAGTGCAGAAAAGAACTACAACATGTCTCGACGTAAGATCAACATCGACAAGATGGGCGCTGATCTTGCTGCAGAAGCTGCACGTATGATCATGCCTTCTCGTGCACCTGTACCTCCCGAACCGAAGCCGCTTCCGCGTCCTACACTTCAAGATCCCCTTAAGTGGAAGAAGACTCCAAAGCCACCTAAAGGTGTTCAAATGCCAAGTACGCTTGGTTGGGATCTCGCTGGAGGCGCATTGGATATTGCACTATCGTTTATTCCGCGACCTGGATCAGGTGGATCAGGTGGTTAAACTGGAGTTTAAATGGAAAAAGTAAGTTATCAAGGGTACGCCCAATCAGCTGGCTTTGATCCAGTTAAGGTCTCTAACGCAAATGTAGAAGCTATCGCACGCGATGGCGCTCGTACCATTGCTGGAATGAAAGCATTTGCTGAGCAAGATCTAGCGAACCGTAAGGCACAGCTAGATGCCATGACTCGGAATAACCAAGCTGAGACACAGAACAGGGACATGCGCTTCAAGCTCCGCCAGGAGAACAGGAGTGCTATTCAAGAACAGAAAAGGATCAATGCCGAAATAGAGATCAACAATCTCAAGGTCGGAGGTAATACAACCGCTGCAATCTTTAAGAGCCTTTCACCATTAAGTGAAGCTGCTACACAGATCACAAAGAATATCGTTGAGGCACGCAGGACAGAAAAGGAGACCAGCGAGTTCTGGTCTAATGTTCTATTCGGTGTTAACCCTGATGAAGTTTTCCGTGACCTTCAAGCAGAGAAGGCTGTAGAGATCGGCGGTGAAGCCATTGAGATCCGAGCAGATCAAGCTGAGGCTATGGGTGCTGACCCTATTGCAGTGAATGCGATACGTGCTCAGAACCCAGCCAGAGACCTGAGAAGCAAGAAAGCACGTATTGTCTTAGCAGCACAGAACTTTAAGCAATACGCAGATCAGGCATTTCAGGATGAGAACCTAGAAGTCTCATTTATTAGCAATGGTGAAAGGGTTACTGTTAAGGCTACAGAAGCCGTTACTAGCGCACAACGGGCTGCGTTGTATCCAGAGATCTTAAAACGGTATATGGTACAGAATGGTCTTCACACAATGAAGGCCACAGTACTTGCTCCATTTTATGAATCAGTATATAAGCAGTACACCTCTGATATTGACAACATCCGTAAGATTGAAGTTGAAGAGGCACAGGCTAAGAGAGCTGAAGACGCCAAGGATTACCTTGCAGATACAAAGAGTGTTGATGCATTCCAGAACTACTTCCGTGTCTTAAAGCGTCAGAAGGGTTACACAGAAGCACGTAAAGATCTATTCACCCTGGTCTACACTGCTACTGACGGTAACGGTAACATGCTCTTCACTGATGCTGATATTGCCCAGTTTGAGGCAACAGCATTTGATGACCAGCCCACCAAAGCAATCGGTGAACGCTACACGGCAGATGTTGCTACCTACAGAAGTCAGCGTCGCAAGGCTATGTCTGGTTACTTCGGTGAGATGGAGCAGGCAAAGAGTGATGCAGAGAAGCAGTGGACTAATGCTGCAGAGGAGTGGGTCCAGAACGAATGGGATGGTAATCAGCAACAGCTGGAAGATCTAATCAACACAGCCATTCAGAGTGGTAACGCCTCAGGCGCTAAGGCTCTGCAACCGTATCTGAGCTTTAGCAATGAGGCTAAGCAAGACGAATACTTCACTGAACTATGGGCTGGCTATGAAGCGCTTGGAACACTTACACAAGAGGAAGTACGTCGTGCACCTGTCTCAGACAAAGTAAAAGCTGAGTGGGTAAAGAAAGCAAAGGCTGCAGAAGCAACTGCAATCAGTAAGGACTCTCAGAAGCTGTTGGATGATTACATCTCTAGCAGCCTACAGAAGCGTCTTAACTACTCATCTATTGATAGTACTAAAGACCCCACCTATTTCCGTGCTCTTGACTACGCTAAGCGTAAGGCATTGAAAGACTTCCGTCTTCATATGCTACAACCTGGTATGAGTGAACAGCAGGCTATTCAGAACACCTTGGATCAATTCCAACGTGACTTCAATAATGAGTCTGGTACGTATGCAGTTACTGATGGCACAGAGACTGGTGGGAAGTATGAACCTAAGTTCAGAGGCTTTGTCCTGAAGGGTCAATCTGCACCTGCCTATCCTCTGAATAAAGCACGTGAGCTAATCCGTACACACTCGGATGCACTTGACAGTCAGGTCCTTATTCCTGACAGCGAACTAAAGCGTATGCGTGCTCAAGTTGATCAGGGTAGGGAATTGGTTGTCCTACCGGCTGCTCAGGCTATTGCTAATGAGTACGGCGGTCGTATCAATGCCATTGAGGTTGTCAACCGTCAACTGAAGCGTGCTGGTCTGGAACAGATCCCTGTTAAGGCGTTCCAACAGCGGATGCAGAACGTTGACCCCACATACCAGCGACTACTGAACTACCGTCCTACTACGACACGTGCAACGATTGCTGCTGTTGGTAGTGGTATGGGTGCTGCTCCTGCACCTCGTATTCCCAATCGGGTTAATAGTGCTGGTGAAATCCTAAGTACCTGGCTCGCGGTAGGTGGGGATCCAAAAGAAGCGGTGTTGATGACTGCTATTGCTATGGCTGAATCCAGTGGTCGTCAAGATGCTCATAACCCCAATGCATCAACTGGTGATAATAGCTATGGATTGTGGCAGATCAATATGATTAATGATCTGGGTCCTGCACGTAGGCAGCAGTTTGGTATCAACTCAAATGATCAACTGTTTGATCCGGCAACCAATGCAAGAGCGGCTCTAGCTATTCGTAAGTCACAAGGGTTTGGTGCATGGAGTGTATACCGTAGTGGAGCGTATAAGCAGTATCTTGCTGCAGCAGAGCGTGCTATGGCGTCCTACGGGGAGGGTCCGTGGCGTCAAGGTATGAATATGAACCCGCGTGTAATTGAGTACATCACAGGCGATCGTAGCCACCCCAGATATCGCAAGGACCATGGTGGTGGTAACTATCATGAACACATTGCATATGCAACACCTGCAGAGACATTGATCGCTGCACGTAAGCTTGAAGCACAAGGAATCAAGGTGACACAACTTAAGGGTCATAGTCCTGTTGGATCACACTCAACTAATTCCTACCACTACTCAGGTCGTGCATTTGATGTACCTGCAGATCAGGTCCCAGTTGGACAGGAGCAAGCATTATCAAACAGAGTCCGAGCAATTCTTGGCATTAACTAGAAATGACAGATTATTTTAATCCTGAGCACCCTGAAGTGCAGATTGATCCCGACAGGGAGAAGTTTATTGATGACGTAAATCAACAAGCTGTTGTTGAAGCTCAGCAGGATGAACAGGCTAAGCAACAAGAATTGCAAGCACAAGCTGCTGCTGCTAAGCAAGCAGAAGAAGATAAGAAGATGCAGGAATATAGTGGAGCTGGTGGAGCTGTAAAGCTTGTCGGTGAAACTGCTGCATCTACTGTTCTTGGTGTTGGTGACTTTGTATCTGATGTAGCTGGCCTTGTTCCATTTACTAAGCCGTTGGATAACTGGTGGGATGAAAACTCACCACGCTTCAACCATCCACTTACTGATGCTGTAAGGAATGCAGCTTCTGTGATTATCCCTTCATTAGTTGGTGGTGTTGGTGTCCTTAGGGGTGCCACACTTGCAACCAAAGGTATGCAGATCGCTAAAGGTGTACGTACAGCAGGCACTATTGCTGCTATGGCTGGTGTTGATGCATCCGTCACAGCAATCAGCAGTACATCCGAAAAAGATGACAACGTTGCTGGAGCACTGAATCAATGGTTGGGTACTGATATTCCTTGGGGTACACGTGACTCTGATTCACCAGACCTAAAGCGTAAGAAGAACATCATGGAGTCTGCTGGACTTAGTGTTGGTGTTGATCTTCTGCAGGCAGCATTTGCCTTGAGGAAAGGTGTCAAGATTATCCCGAAGGATGACATTGCTGAAGCTTCGATGGAAGTACAAGCAATGAAAGTAAATCCTGATGATGATGCAGTTACAGCGTCAATCACTAAACGACAGAACGACCGTACAGTTGAATTAGACGAAGAGGCGCTACGTGCTTTAGATGTTGATCCGGTTGGCTACAGTCCATTCATCAACAACACTGCCGAAGCACAAGCAAAAGGTGTCGTTAATGTAGATGCCAATGCAATCCTTTCAAAAGTTGACCACGCACGTATTCAGAATAACATCGGTACAACCAATGGTCGTGCAACACCAGTTGCCACTGAATACTTCCAGAAGAAGTTTATGGATGCAGCAGATGGTACAGAACGTGCTGCATTACTAGATGAGCTGTTCGGTACTGTCAAACCTCAAGTAGATGCTGTGGTTAATGGTGTTAAGCTAAGTGCGAAAGAAATCGACAACGCTGTTGATAACCTTACCAATGCTGTTCTCAAGCCAGAAGGTGGAATCGAGGAATTCACTAAGCTAGTGGATTCAATGAAGAAGAATGTCTACAACAACGTGATGCTTCTCGATGAAGAAGGTGCACTTGTTGCTGCATCTGCCTTCCGTAAGGTGTTTGATGAGGTCCTAGATCCTGGACGTATGCGTGCATCTGCAATGTTGACTCAGAACGCTGCAGATAACGTATCTGATACAGCTAATGCTGCTCTACTTCTAGATGGTCTTGCTGATACCTCACGTCAACAACAGATTGTCTTTGACAAGATGGCATTACTTGCTGGTGAGGTACGTGTGAATCAAGCTATCAGTGGTATGGCATTGAATTACAAGAAGTTCCTCAAGGCAGGTAAAAAGGATGAAGCAGTAGCTTATCTACTTACTGCTGATGAACAGCTTAATACTGCCATTCAAACAGCAAAGGAACGTGGTACGAAGCTTGTCAGTGAGATGCGTGCCATACGTCAAGAGAACCCTGAGTTCTTACGTCCATTCATGGAAGCGTATGATGCAACGAATGGTGATGTAGACACACTATTCAAGCTTAATCGGTATGCAGAAGACCGTATTGGTTTGATCAAGAAAGCGTTCTATGACGGTAACCCGTCCGTACCTAGTGCTGTTGTACAAGGGCTACAGGGTGTACGTTACAACAACGTATTGTCTGGTCTATCTGCCTTACGTGCTGCTGTTGGTAATGCTACCTACCTCGTAGCTAAGCCTGTGTCTGTGATGGCTGGTGCTGTTGCAAGTGGTGATACTGCGACTCTGAAGCGTTCTCTGAGCGTCTTTGGAGGCATTGGAGAGACCTGGAAACGTGGTCTGAAGATGATGGGTGATGAATGGCGCCTTGCTAATTCAAACCCTGAAGGAGCTATGACACGTGGTCGTGCAGACCTAGCTCAATCACGCCTGGAAGACCTAGAGGTCATGGAAAACATGGCTGAAGGTTGGAGGAAGAATGGTGAGCATGGCAAGGTTGCTATGTGGAACTTTGCTAAAGGACTTTCCTGGTACAACAACAATCCATTTGTCCGCTACGGTACAAATGCAATGTATGCCATTGATGGTTTTACCAAGGCTTTTGCCACATCAATGGTTACACGTGCTAAGGCATACGATGAGTTCTTCGATGCAAGTAAAGGTGTCTTAGATCAGGCAGGCTTCCAAGCTAAACAGAAGCAGTTGTATAGCGCTGCATTCAGTGAAGATGGTCTCCTTACTGATGAAGCTGCCAAGTTTGCATCCAGTGAGATCAGCTTGAACCTAGATAGTGATGTCGTGAACCGTCTGGAGAACTTCATGCAGAAGGTTCCAGTGGCACGTTCACTGTTTATGTTCCCACGTACAGGTGTTAATGCCTTGGAAATGGGTTGGTCCTTCAATCCAATGAGTGGCCTTGGCCTTGCAATGGGTCGTGCACGGAAGGTGTTGAAGGCTAATACCTCCGAAGAGATCATGGAAGCACTTGCTGAGCATGGTATTGATGCCACAGGTAGTGCTGCTGAGACTGCGTTCAAGTCACTGAAGTCTGAGTACATCGGGCGTCAGATCATGGGTGCGACTGTAGTGATGGGCGCTGGTCTTTGGGCATTAGAAGGGAACCTTACTGGTAATGGTCCCCAAGATGCTGCAGAGAAGCGTCGCATGATCAATATGGGTTGGCAACCACTATCCATCAAGGACCCAATCACTGGTGAGTGGCGTAGCTACAGGGGTATGGAACCCTTCGATAGTTTGCTTGGTCTGGTGGGTGATGCTGTGTTCAATGCTAGTCGTGTTGATCAGGCAGTCACTGAAGATCTCTTCCGCAAGATCTCCTACTCCATCAGCATGAACGTTGCTAACAAGACATTCCTCAGTGGCTTTGAGCCGCTGGTATCTATGTTGTCTGGTGATGAGGGTGCATGGAATAGGTTCCTGGCAACACAGATTGATAGTGCTATCCCTTATACAGGTGCACGTAGCTTGTTGTCTCAGGCAATCACACCACAACTGAAAGACGTTGAGAATGACATCGGTCAATATCTGAAGAACAGAAACAAGTTCTTGTTCAGCGGTGATGAGCAACTGAGAGACCTTGTGGATGTCTATACAGGTGAACCAATTAAGTACCAAGAACCGTTGACTGCTGCTGCTAATGCGCTTATGCCGTTCTTCAAAAGCAATGGTGGTACTGAGCCGTGGAGGCAATGGTTGTTGTCTACTGGTTGGGACAACCTACAAACACTAAGGGTTGACCGTAATACCAACCAACCACTGACTGTTGAGCAACGATCTAGGATCAATAACTGGATTGCAAAGAATGTTGACCTTAAAGGTTCCATCGAAAAGATGATGAACCAACCAAATAGCTATTGGGATAAGAAGATTCGTGAGTATGTCAAGGACCGTGGTCTACAGACTCAAGATGAATTCCCAATTAAACAAACAGTAGCCCATCAGATGCTAGATAAGTTGCACAATGACGCATTCCGTGCGGCATTTGCAGCGATGGAACAGGAAGACGCAAATAGTGCGTTTATCTCTGGTCTAACGCAACAGCGTAATAAATACCTGAATGAAGGTAGTACCTCAAAAGCTCGTGACAAAGCCACCCAACTTCAAGAGCTACTCAACCTGCAATCTAAGTAAGCGTAATGGCTGTCACTCAAATAACATATAATCCGATTGGGTCTCCCGGTGGTCCTCCCTCCGGCACGACCCTTTTTGGTTTCCCATTTGAATATCTCGAAACTACCGATATTAAGGTTTCCCTTGACGGTAGTGTAACAACTGCATATACCTTTGCCCACGCTACACAGATTCAACTCAACACTGCACCTGATGATGGTGTTGTGGTAAGGATCTACAGAGATACCGATGATACAGCGCTTGCTGCTCGGTTCTACCCTGGTTCTGCGATTCGTTCGCAGGATCTAAATAATAACTTTGACCAAAGTCTTTACGTTGCACAAGAGACATCTACGCAAGTAGATAACTTTGAGACATATGTTGAGGATACATATTACAAGAAGACTGACCTTGATGGTGGTCAACTGGATAATCGTTACTATACCCAGTCAGAACTAGCTAGCCCTTATAAGGATGGTGGAGCACTAGATACTCGCTACCCACAGGTCCTTAGCAATAAGTTTTGGACCTATATTGTAGGTGAAGGTAGTGCTTGGGATGACCTTTACGATGATTTTGTCCCAACTACAGAACGTATTGATGAGCGCTTTAGTGAACTTAAAAGTAGTGGTTACTGGGATGATCGTTATTTCACTGAAGCTGAGCTCACGCCTTTTCTCCCAGATAGTAGCCCATTAGATACTCGTTATCCTCAAGATTTAACCAGTGCAGATAATACTTATATTGTTGGTCTAAACTATCCATGGCCTGTTGGTACCGAAGGTCTTGTACCAACTACAAAACGCATAGATCAACGCATTGAAGCAGAAAAAAACAACGGTTACTGGGACGATCGCTATTACACTAAAGCTCTAATAGATGGTGGAGAGCTTGACGACCTTTATATTAACCGCGTATGGTTCAGAACTAGCGATCTTTCCTTATCAAACAGTGACCTTTACGTACCAAGTACTAAATACGTCAACACTTATTTCTATAATAAGACTGAAGCTGATGACCGTTTCTGGAACGTAAATACTGGCGAGTACTACAGCAGTGCTGATGCCTGGACACCTAATGATACGCACATTGCAACAACTGCTGCTATTGAGAATCGTATCATTACGTTGGTTGATCAAGTTGGTGGTTTTGTACCTGTAGCCACACACCTAACCTTCCCAACAACTAATCCAGACGTTAATGACGATGTTGGTACTGTTGTCTCCCTTGGTAATATTACTGGTCTTACTCATTCCAGTGGTACCAGTACTAACGCTACAACAACTGGTGGTACACCTGTAACTATCACTGGTATTCCTGCATCACTACCTAGTCCAGCTACTAGTGTTGGGATGTTGGTAGTTACCACCGGGACGCTAAACACTTATACGTTCCATAGGTTGACACCTGAAGTTAATGATGTTGTTGCTGTAGCCAATAACACGACCAACATTAACACAGTTGCTGGTCAGATTAGCCCAGTAAATCGTATCAAGACCATTTATGATAACATTAACTCGGTAACTACCACTGCAGATAACATCAGTAGTGTAGGGACAGTTGCTGGTAGCATTGCTAATGTAGGGACTGTTGCAACAAACATTACTCGGGTTAATTCTGTTGGTAGCTCAATTAATGCTGTCAATGCTGTTTACTCCTCTTTAGGAGCAGTCGGAACAGTTGCTGCTAATGTTTCATCAGTTCAAACAGTTAGTGGAAGCATTGCTAATGTTAATGCAACTGGTGGCTCGATTGCTAATGTCAACACCGTTGCTACTAACATTGCTGATGTTAACACGGTAGCGACAGATATTGCTGATGTAACTGCTGTCTCTACTAACATTGGTGCTATCGCTGCTGTTGGTTCTGACCTTGCTAATAGCTTCAGTAATATTAGTGACTACGGTGGTATTGGTATTGATGATGATGTAACCAGTACTGCTGGTACGTCTGATATTCAGACAGTTGCTGATAACATCGCTAATGTTAATACCGTATCTGGTATTTCTGGTAATGTAACGACTGTTGCTGGGATTGCTGGTAACGTAACTTCTGTTGCTGGTAACTCTTCCAACATCAACACTGTTGCTACAGACATTGCTAATGTTAATACCAACGCAACTAACATTGCTAACATCAATACGGTTGCTGGCATTTCTGCAAATGTAACCACAGTTGCTGGTAATACGGCAAACATTAACTCTGTTGTTACCAACCTTGCTGCAATTATTGCTGCTCCTACTGAAGCGGCTGATGCTGCAAGTAGTGCTGCTGCTGCACTTGCTAGTGAAACTGCTGCTGCATCATCTGCTTCGGCTGCAGCTACCTCAGCTAGTAATGCAAGTACCAGTGCTACTAACGCTGCTACTTCTGCTAGTGCTGCAGCTACAAGTGCTGCTGCTGCTTTGGTGTCTGAACAAAATGCAGATGCTAGTGAAGCACAGGCTTTGCAATATCGTGATGATACTGCAGGACTTCTTGCTCAAGCAGGATCTGATGCTTACAACGTGAATACAAATCAATCCTGGGGTGACATCATCACCGGAGCTGTATCTCACTTTGCCAATGAAGTATTGGCTGATGTCTTGCTCACAATGAGTACTGGTACTAACACTTACAATTACGGAACGATTATCTAATGGCTACTCAAGTACAATGGCGTGGTGGTTCAACTTCTGAACACTCCACATTTACTGGTGCTGCACGTGAAGTCACGGTAGACACCTCAAAGCAAACTCTTGTTGTTCATGATGGCAGCACAGCAGGCGGTCATCCTCTGCAGAAACAATACCCAGCTCAAGGGTCGCAAACAGCTCCCACTTATACATTTAGCGGCGATACTAACACCGGCATCTACTCCCCCGGTGCAGACCAAGTAGCCATCTCGACTAATGGCACTGGCGCACTGTTTATTGATGCGAATGGGAATGTTGGGATTGGTGCTG
>Ga0213866_10002873_pt1 | contig 11937 bp, 10 predicted proteins | sample PICome_11_FD_160079 | JGI IMG/M metagenome (GOLD analysis project Ga0213866, IMG submission 160079) | Coastal seawater microbial communities near Pivers Island, North Carolina, United States - PICO284 | ecosystem: Environmental > Aquatic > Marine > Coastal | place: USA: North Carolina... | reverse complement strand
CAAAGTCCAGGGGAAGTGTCGCCAGAATACGCCCTTCAGAGCCGACCACAAGACCACCAACCACAGGGTTGGAGACAGCCCCCGTGTAGATCCTCTGTGCCGAAAAAACCGTCACAGGTTGATCAAATCTGTAGTCCGACCGGTCCGAGAGGGAGTCACACCCGCTGATGATGGCCAGCAGGAAAAGGGCAGTGGTAAAACGCAGCATCAGGGTCTCCGCCGTTCAGGACGAAGGCATCTGTGCCGCAAGTGTCCGGAGAGACAAATCTGAATGTCTCACAGGCCAGGTCGAGGCGGATCACGCCACGACCAAGCGGCAATCAGGCCTCGGCCGATTTCTTTTCGATGGTGCGCTTAATCTTCAACGCCCGGTCCGAAAGATCAGTTTCCTTAACCTTCGCCAAGAACGCATCAAGCCCACCCAGCTTGTCGACCGTTCGCAGTGCCTTCGCAGCAACTCGCAGTGAGAAGGTCTGGCCCAGCGCTTCCGAGTGCAAAGACACATTTACCAGATTAGGCAGGAATCGCCGCTTGGTGTGTACACGGGAGTGGCTGACATTGTTGCCCGTTATAGGTCGGGTACCGGTAAGGTCGCAAACGCGGGACATAGCTCGCTCGTCAATGTTGGTTTCAGTCGAAGCGGCGTCCTTACGCGCCAGACCTACGCTCGTCAACCGCTACAATGCCGTGACCACAGCCTCAGTGCGGCCCATCATGGCAGAAGACACGGAACGATCTCTTGAAATCCGGCAACACCATGGCAAACCTGTTCAGCTTTCCTTATGTCAGAGGTCCATATGTTGTCACACACTGCAAGTTTGGAGATAAACGCATGACCGTTCGACGGGCCCTCGCAGCTCTCATGCTAGCCACACCCATTGCGACCGTGAGTCCAGTGCATGCAGATTCGGCAACACCAACTGACACCGGGCTCCTTGCGGGGATAAAAGCTGGCGAGGCCGTCAGAATGGAGTACCAGATCAAGGCAAATGCCTGGCTGCTGTTTCTGCCGATCACAGGGAAAGCTAATTTCAGCGTCGATCTCAAACCGGATACTTACCGGATCACGTCTCAGGTAAAGACCACTGGGCTTGCAGACATTCTGGTTAATTATGACATGGCTTTGGCTGCAACAGGATATGTTCAGAAGACCGGCCTGGAAACATACGCCTACGGTTCGCAGAACTCCGATGGTAAAAAGAACCGGCGGGTTAACATCAAATACCATCCGGATTCTTTCGACATGACAGCCTCTCCTGTGTTCGGAGATCTCGGTGACCCGCCGGCAAGTACCGAGCAGGTTCTGGATGCTCGCGACCCGATCACGGCCCTTATCTCATTTGCTCTCGAACCTCGCATGGTCGATGAAGACCCCTGCGGAGGTCCTCTCAAGATCTTTGATGGCCGCCAGCTCACCTATTTGCATCTCGAGAATAAGGGCCTCACCCCGGTGCGCTCGACAGCTTGGTCGGGCGACGCTTATGAATGCCATGTCCGCATGGAACGAGTTGCAGGTTATGATGCCGATGAGATCAACCGCGATTCCCTGACTGCCATAGACGGTCCCCTGCGCATGTGGCTCGCGCCGCTTGAGAACGGCGCAACGGTCCCTGTTCGGATCGAGGCCAACAGCAAGGACATCGGCACCATTACTTTACAGGCGGCACGGTTGTCTTTCACGCCGCTGTCAGACGTTTCCGATTAATCCTTGCAGAAGTTTTGGAAGAACCCTTGTCGGTTGTGCGCACCGAACTACATCCAATGCCGGCGGGTGAAACAACGTTGATACCTGTCACCTCCACCCCCATGGAGGTTGCGCCTATTCCCTTCAGGCGCCGCAAGCGTCCGGCCTGGTTCAACTAGGTCCGGACGCGTTGACGGCCTGAGACGAGGCGCTTAAGCCGGCGCCATGCAAAACACCCCGATCAAGCTCGTCACCTGGAACATAAATTCGGTTCGCCTGAGAGCGCCAAATATTGAGGCATTTGTTGCAGAGCAGGCGCCCGACATTCTGTGCTTACAAGAAATTAAATGTCAGACCGCCGAGTTTCCGGAAAAAGTCTTCAGACAAATAGGGCTGTCCCACTTGAGTGTTTATGGCCAGTCGGGCGGACATCATGGTGTTGCCATCGCGTCTCGTTTCCCGATAGAGGAAATAACCGCTCCCGACCTTTGCAGGGAGGGGCACGCGCGGGTCAACAGTGTGCGTGTCGCAGATATGGAACTGCACAATATCTATCTGCCCGCAGGGGGTGACGAACCTGATCCGAGCCTCAACCCGAAATTCGCTCACAAACTCGATTTTATCGATCGCCTTGGGCAACAATTCGGTGCTTTGGCCCATGACGGGGTCGCGCGGGTTCTGGTCGGCGACCTCAACGTAGCGCCACACCCCAATGATGTCTGGTCGCATAAGCAACTTCTGAAAATTGTGTCGCATACACCGATCGAAACAACGGGGCTGGAGACTGCACGCCAGAAAGCCGGCTTCACAGACCTGGCAAGGTCCATGCACGCTGACGATCAGAAATTATATTCCTGGTGGAGCTACCGCGCACGTGACTGGGCCGCATCGAACCGGGGCCGGCGGCTCGACCACATCTGGACAACCGCTCCAGCGACGGCCCGGGTTGTGCCGGATAGTTTCCGGATTCATCTCGCCTGGCGGGGGGGCTGGAAGCCCTCTGACCATGCGCCCGTCAGCGTTGAGTTCCATCACTCGCCAAGTTAGGAGCTAGGCCAGCACCGCCGGATTGGAGACGGGGTTTAAACCACCCTTTCGACCATCATATGTTTAATTTTGGCAATCGCTTTAGCCGGGTTGAGACCCTTGGGGCAGACCTGAGCACAATTCATGATGGTGTGGCAGCGATAAAGCTTGAATGGATCCTCCAGATCATCAAGGCGTTCACCGGTCGCCTCATCTCGGGAGTCAATGAGCCAGCGATAAGCCTGCAAAAGAGCTGCCGGACCCAGATATTTGTCACCATTCCACCAATAAGAGGGGCAGGAAGTCGAGCAGGACGCGCATAGAATACACTCATAAAGACCATCCAAATCCGCCCGGTCCTCGGGGCTTTGGGACCATTCCTTCTCTGGCTCCGGTGTATCAGTCTTCAGATAAGGCTGCACATAGGCATGCTGGGCGTAAAAATTGGTCAGATCCGGGATCAGATCCTTTACCACCGGCAAATGCGGCAAAGGCGCGATGGTGATGCTGGGACCGGCGACCTCAGCCCACCCCTTGGTGCACGCAATCGTGTTATTGCCGCCAATATTCATGGCACAGGACCCACAAACACCCTCTCTGCAGGACCGACGAAACGCGAGGGTCGGGTCAATCTTGTTCTTAATGTAGAACAGAACATCCAGCACCATCGGCCCGCATTTATCGGTATCAACCCAGTAAGTGTCCCAGCGCGGCTGTCCCCCTTCTTCCGGGCTGTAGCGATAGACCTTGAAAGCCTTTGGCTTGGAAGCACCCTCGGGTTTCGGCCAGACTTTACCCTTTGCGATTTTCGAATTTCGGGGAAGCGTCAGTTCGACCATGTCCATTGTCTCCCTTAATAAACGCGTTGCTTGGGTTTGATGTATTCGATCTCGTTCGACATCGTGTACTCATGAACAGGACGATAATCGATCGTAACTTCACCCGTCGCGCCGACCCATGCCAGCGTGTGCTTCATCCACTCCTTATCGTCGCGATCGGCAAAATCTTCCCGCGCGTGCGCGCCCCGGCTTTCCTTCCGATTGGCTGCGGAGTTGACCGTGACTGCGGCTTGCCCGATCAGATTGTCGAACTCCAGCGCTTCCAGCAAATCCGTATTCCAGATCATGGTCCTGTCTTCGACATTGAGGCTGGGCAATTTCTTGTAGAGATCAGCGATGGCCCCGACCCCCTCATCGAGCACCTCTCCGGTCCGGAAGACAGCACAATTATTTTGCATGGCCTTCTGCATCTCAAGCCGCAGATCGGCAACATTCTGGTCTCCACTGGCATTTCTGAGGCGGTCAAATCTCGCCAGATGAGACGCTGTCATCTGATCGGTTATCCGAGGCTGGCTGGCCCCTGCTTCAACGGTATCACCGCACCTCAGACCCGCGGCTCGGCCGAACACCACCAAATCGATCAGGGAATTTGACCCAAGCCGGTTGGCACCATGGACGGACACACAGGCAGCCTCCCCGACGGCCATCAACCCAGGAACGACCGAGTCAGGATCGCCATCTTTCTTGGTCAGCACTTCCCCATGAAAATTGGTCGGAATACCTCCCATATTGTAGTGCACGGTCGGCAAGACGGGAATTGGTTCCTTGGTCACATCTACGCCGGCGAAAATCCTCGCCGTCTCGGAAATCCCAGGAAGACGGCTGGCAAGCGTTTCCGGTGGGAGATGCTCAAGATGAAGATAGATATGATCCTTCTCCGGCCCGACACCTCGGCCTTCACGGATTTCCAGCGTCATCGCACGGGACACCACGTCACGGGAGGCCAGGTCCTTCGCGCTGGGCGCATAACGTTCCATAAAACGTTCGCCCTCTGAATTGGTCAGGTACCCCCCCTCGCCTCTTGATCCTTCGGTAATCAGACACCCGGCACCGTAAATGCCGGTCGGATGAAACTGAACAAACTCCATGTCCTGAAGCGGCAACCCCGCTCTGAGAACCATCGCATTGCCGTCTCCGGTACAGGTATGGGCGGAAGTACACGAAAAGAAAGCCCGGCCGTATCCGCCGGTCGCCAAGATTGTTTTCTGGGCCGAGAAGCGGTGCAAGGTACCGTCGTCCAACTTCCATGCGGTGACGCCTCTGCAGGCGCCATCTTCGTCCATGATCAAATCAAGCGCCACATATTCGATAAAGAATTCCGTATCATTCTTCAGCGCCTGACCATATAGCGTGTGGAGCATAGCGTGGCCTGTCCGGTCAGCTGCCGCACAAGTTCGCTGCGCTTCCGGTCCTTGCCCCATATTCTGCATCATGCCGCCAAAAGGCCGTTGATAAATCTCGCCCTGCTCGGTGCGGGAAAAAGGCATACCCCAGTGCTCAAGCTCATAAACCGCAGCCGGGGCGTTCTTGCACAGATATTCGATGGAGTCCTGATCGCCCAGCCAATCCGACCCTTTGACCGTGTCATACATATGCCAGCGCCAATCATCCGGGCTCATATTTCCCAGAGACGCCGCGATTCCGCCCTGGGCCGCAACGGTGTGCGATCGTGTTGGAAAAACTTTGGAAATGCAGGCCGTCCGAAGACCGGCTTGTGCCGCTCCCAGCGCAGCGCGCAAACCAGATCCGCCAGCGCCGACAACAACGACATCATAAGTGTGATCGATAAATTTGTATTCGCTCATTTGTGGTCCTCTATCGCGCCAGCAATCAGGCTGCGTTCCCCAGCCAGAGTTTCAGTACAGAGAGTAAAGTCACGACATAAATTCCCCCGACAATGAACACGTTGCCAATGAGGAGTGCTTGCTTCGTCCCGGCCCTGCCAATGTAATCTTCAATCACGGTCTGCAGCCCCAGGCGCATGTGATAAAGCGCCGCACTTAACAAGAGAATGAAGAGTAACGCGTTGTGAGACTGCTGCATCCAGCCAATGGCGCCTGAGTAACCGGCTGTCATGGCGAAGGCCACAGAGCTCAGAAACCATGGTACCAGAAAGATCAGTGCGATGGCCGAAACGCGTTGTCGGATATGGTGTTCGGTTCCACGTCCGGCGGCACCGAGGCCCCTTACGGATTTTGTACTCGTTGTCATGCCATCTCTCCTCAGACCAGCGTTGCCAGCGACCAAATCGCCGCGGCGCCGAGTACGGCAAAAGCAAAATTGAGAAAGGACCATGCACTGGCTATGCGCGGGCTGAATCCAACCATGGGGCCATCCCAAATCAGGTGACGAAGACCATTTGCCAAATGATACAAGACAGCCATGGTCCAGAGAAACAGAAGCAATTGCCCCGGCCATGAATGCATCAGCGCTTCGACCACAGCATAGGTCGCAGGTCCGCTGGCCAGTGCAACGACCCAAGCAGCAATGAGAAATGCACCACCATACAGGCCTACCCCCGTAACCCGATGGAAAATGGATCCGTACATTGTGGCGTGCCAACGCCAAGCCTGCAGATGCGGTGACATGGGGCGACGATCCGTCCAACCCGATCCAGCCATGAATTCCTCCGAAATTTTGAGTCTTCCCTTGCGGGCGTTTCTAAGCAGGTCAAGTATGGTGTCAACGCGACAGAATGAGATCAGAAGATGAGACTGTTTGTGCCCATGAATATCAGGATCGCAGTAGCGACCCTATTCGGCTTTATCGGCTTGCAGGCACAGGCCGATCCACGACAGGATCTCCTCAACGATTTTCAGACATTCTATGATTCTCGATCCGCTGAAGCATCCGCCAAGGCGGCTGAGACCTTCCAGACCCAATGGGATGATGTACACCCGGACACCATTTCAGGACGGGCTGACGCCGCCTTGGTCCTCCTTGACCGCGTCGAAACACTGAACCCCTCCGATCGGGGCGATCCGGACCTCGCCATCATGCGGCATATTTTGGCGGCAGAGATCGCCGCAGCGGATCATGATTTGGCGCGTATCCCACTGGTCGGTGATTGGGGTTTCTACTCTCAGCCACCGTATCAGGCCTCGCGCCTGCGCCTTGACTCCGATGCTTCAGCCGAAGCCTGGATAGCTTTGCTTGCCGATACACCCCGTTATTTCGACGCGAATATTCAAAACATGACTCGGGGCCTTCAGAGTGGCTTCGTGGCTCATGAGGACCCTTTGGCTACAGCGCTTCAGCAAGTCCGCGCGCAACAGGTGGACAACATCTTGGACAGTCCCCTGCTCGCCCCCATTCTACGCTATGCGGCTACGCTGACACCAGATCAAGCTGAAATCCTGATCGCCGAAGCCACCGCGGCAACGCAAACCGCCCTCAACGCCTATGCCCGGCTGGAGACTTTCCTGACCGACATTTATCAACCGCGCGCTGCCCCCGGTTTGTCCGCCGTGCCCGGTGGTGAAGCCGCTTATCTCGCCCTGTTATCCGGGTATAGCGCTGGGGCCGGCCTGACGGGGCAGGAGATCCACGCTCTGGGGCACTCGGAGGTGGAGCGGATACGGCAAGAAATGCAGGGGGTCCTCGAAGAGCTGGCCTTTGAGGGCAGTCTTGAAGAATTTTTCTCATACCTTCGCGAGGCTCCCCAGTTCTACGCCAAGACACCCGAAGAGCTCTTGGAAAAAGCCGCTGAAATGTCCAAACGACTCGACGGTCTGCTGCCGGCCTATTTCGGGTTGTTGCCTCGGCTGACATATCGGGTCGCTCCTGTACCGGATGAAATTGCCCCGGGCTATACAACCGGACGGTATGGTCCAGGGGACAGCGACCGGGGAATTGCCGGCACCTATTTCGTGAACACCTATGCGCTTGATCAAAGACCCCTTTATGAGCTGCCGGCCCTAACAGCCCATGAGGCCGTACCTGGCCACCACCTGCAAATCGCCCTTGCATCGGAACTCGAGAACCTGCCGGAATTTCGCCGGAGTTACTACGTCACAGCTTTCGGTGAAGGCTGGGGCCTGTACGCGGAGAAGCTCGCCGGTGAGGCGGGTTTTTATCGCACCCCCTACGAGCGTTTCGGTCAGCTGTCCTATGAGATGTGGCGCGCCTGTCGTTTGGTCGCCGACACAGGCCTGCACCTGTATGGATGGTCCCGTAAACAGGCTGTCGCTTGCTTTGAAGACAATTCCGCACTCTCGCCGTTGAATATAGAGACGGAGGTCACCCGCTACATCGGCTATGCCGGACAGGCGGTGGCCTACAAGCTTGGAGAGCTTGCGATCTTGAAGATACGGGAAGACGCCCGCACCGCATTGGGCGAAGCGTTCGATATCCGCTCTTTTCACGATCACCTGCTCGGCGCAGGCGCAATGCCGCTGGATGCCCTCGAGACCCGCATGAAAATCTGGGTACAGGACCAGCTGGAATGAACCTGACCATTATCGAGGCCGGGCAGCCGCCGGAAGCAATTCGCCAGAGCTGGCCGAGCTACCCCACCATGTTTAAGACCCTGCTGAGCCCGCATTGCTCCAACCTTCGGATCGTCTCCGTGCCCCTGCATGCTGGGGCAACTCTGCCCGCACCGGAGTGGGTAGATGCCGTCCTGATCACAGGCTCCGCCAGCGGGGTCTATGACAACCTGCCATGGATCGGGAGATTAATGGACTTCATCATCGGTGTGGCCGCTGCCAGGGTTCCCCAAGTTGGCATCTGCTTTGGACATCAGGCCCTGGCAAAGGCGTTCGGTGCCCGGGTCGAGAAGTCACCAAACGGATGGGGGCTCGGCCGACATCAGTATGAGGTGGTCCAGCGTCCGGACTGGATGGCAGATGACAACATCCAAGAGTTCGCGCTTGGTGTCTCTCACCAAGATCAGGTTCTGACCCTCCCAAGCGGCGCAAACGTCTTTGCTCGCAGCGCGTTCACACCCTATGCGGGCCTGGATTATCCCAACTTCAAAGCCGCAAGCTTTCAGGGCCACCCCGAGTTTAGCCCGGACTTTTGCAGGGCCTTGTACCAGACGCGGCGAGGCACTCATCTGAGCGCAGATGAGGTCACACATGCCTCTCTTAGCCTGGAGCGGCCTGTCCACAATGACCTTGTTGGCCGCTGGATTTTCCACATTTTAAATCAAAACTGCGCCTAAGCGCCCTTCAATCTTGCCATCAAAGGTGGCATCTGCTCAACGAACCGCCGAACGTTGTCGTTAAGGATCCCAACCATGCTGCCGAAACCCACAGCTGACATTGCGCCAAACACCTTCGAGTTTGAGGTCCTACCCCTGGTCAAGCCGACGGGTTTCCGAGAATATGATGCCCGGTGGTGGTTCAACGGCATCGGGCACACCAAGGCCCCCGAACTGAACCTGACGGGCGTTCAAGCCCTTGGCCTTGGCATGGCAACCTTGTTCCACGAGCTCGGCGTAGACCCGAGGGTCGTGACCGGGCATGACTACCGGTCGATCTCGCAGCCCATTAAGCATGCCCTGACACTAGGTCTGGTCCAGGGTGGATGCCATGTTCTGGACGTGGGGCTTGCTCTGTCTCCCATGGTCTACTGGGGTCAGTTCGAACTCAATGCAGCCTGCTGTGCCATGGTAACCGCCAGCCATAATGAAAACGGCTGGACCGGGGTCAAAATGGGAGCCAATCGTCCCCTGACCTTCGGCCCGGAGGAAATGGGTAGACTTAAAGAAATTGTCCTCGAAGGGGCATTTGAAGAGCGTCCCCACGGGCGGCATGAGCGCGTTGACGGATTGCGAGACCGTTATATTGCCAGCACAGCACAAGGCGTATCCATCAAACGTCCCCTGAAAGTAGTCACGGCATGCGGAAACGGCACCGCGGGCGCCTTTGCGCCCGAGGCGCTGCGTTCCATGGGGGTCGAGGTGATCGAGATGGACTGCAATCTCGATATGACCTTTCCGAAATATAACCCAAACCCAGAAGACAGTGAAATGTTGCACGCCATGGCCGCGGCCATCAAAGCCCATGGCGCCGACATCGCACTGGGATTTGACGGAGATGGCGACCGGTGCGGGGTCGTCGACAATCTTGGCGAGGAGATCTTCGCGGACAAGATCGGACTGATGTTGGCACGGGATCTCTCAAGGGAATACTCGAACGCGAAATTTGTGGTTGATGTCAAATCGACGGGCCTGTTCAAAACGGACCCTGTCCTGCAGGAAAACGGCGCCAGCGTTGATTACTTCAAGACGGGACACTCCTATATAAAACGCCGAACCACTGAGCTCGACGCGCTCGCGGGATTTGAAAAATCCGGCCACTTCTTTTTCCGCCCCCCCATCGGACTGGGCTATGATGACGGACTGATCGCCGCCAAGGCCATTCTGGAAATGCTCGACCGAAATCCCGGGAAAACCATGGCCGATCTGAAAAATGAGCTGGGTGAAGCTTACACCTCTTTGACCATGTCACCCCATTGTGACGATGAGATCAAATATGAGGTTATTGATCGGATGGTCACCGAATATCAGGGACTTGAGGGTCAAAAAATTCTGGGTCGTAAAGTCGTCGAGGTAAATACGGTAAACGGTGCCCGGGTCACCCTTGAAGATGGATCATGGCTTCTGGTACGGGCCTCGTCGAACAAACCGGAACTGGTTGTTGTGGTGGAAAGCATGTCGAGCAACGCGGACATGAGGGCTCTCTTTCGTGAGGAAGTGAAACCCCGCTTGGGCAAACATCCTGAGGTCGGCGCCTATAATCAGGAAATATGACCTCGAAAACGGGAGATGGCTTCTGAACAGTTGAGCTTGCCTCCCTAGAAGCGGCCATGCACGCACCTGATGGCCACAGGGTCGCACCTTCCCGACCAGACCGGTTGCGGTCAACAATCAGGAACCGGGCATGAGAGAATTTCATCATATGCTTTAGCGGATTGCTAAGAGCCCTCATGGACAATGGTTCCGTGATCCTCGGAGCAAGCATGATCGACTATAAGATTACGAAAAATCAGGCTGGAAACGTCAGCGTTGTCTTCGGCCTGGCTCTCCTGCCTGTTATTTCGCTGGGCGGTCTGGCCATCGACTTTCAGGCGGCCGTGACCTCCAAGGCGAGGGTCCAGTCAATTATAGATGCGGCGGTCCTGCGCGGGGCGAGGTCCTTTCAAATCAATGATGACCAGGACAGCACTCGAGCGATTATCAACTCTGTCATCCAGGCGCAGATAGCACCGGAGAATAAATTTCTCTCATGCCACCCGGCGGACATCGGCTTCGATGACTCCGGCACTGAAATCACTATTGATCTCGACTGTTCACACGCCACGTCGATTATGCCCCTCGTTGGCATCAACGAAGTAAATTTTCGGGTCAAAACAGCGTCCGTCTGGGGGACTGGCGAACTGGACATCGCTTTCATGTTCGATATTTCGGGCTCCATGAACTATTCCGGGCGCCTCGAGGCACTCAAGACGGCAGCGATCGACGCTGTAGACATCCTCCTACCCGAAGGAACCGCGACCTCTGAGGATCAGGTCAGAATCGCCATGGTCTCTTACGATGACAGCGTCAATGCAGGAGACCTGTTCGATGAGGTCACAGGACTAAATGCCACTCGAACATATCTCGCAACTGACACATATTGGGCCTATGAATCTGCCGGTGACTATTGTGATGACGACGATGATGACGACGATGATGATGATTACGATTATGACGATTACGATGATTGCGACAATGGATCCTGGGTCCAGAAAACGCGAACCGTCTCTAAAACCGTAAATTCAACATGCGTCTGGGAACGGTACGGTGATCGAAAGTTCTCGGATTTTGCCCCTGACTATTCTGTCCCGGGGGAGCCCGCACTCTATCAACCTCTGGACAATATTCCGAATGCCAGCAGCCCAATTTACAATGCTTCCACCTCGCCGGCCAATCCACAGGGGTTCATGGCAGCTGGATATGCATATTACAATGACAGCCGGAACAGATGGTACACGCAGGGCCTGAGCTGCAATCAGAGTACACCCCTGCCCCTGACCAACAGCCGCTACAAACTCGTCAACTACATTAATAATCTCAACGCTGCGGGTGCGACAGCCGGCCAGCAGGGCATTGCGTGGTCTTGGTATATGGTGGCCGAGCCATGGAAAACAATTGTCCCGACGATGTCTGCCCCAAATGACTATCACAAGAGCGGCAGCCTGAAAGCGGTCGTCCTAATGACGGACGGGAAATTCAATTCTGAGCAGTTTTCATCGCAGGGCGACTCTGATCAGCAGGCCCGGGCCATGTGTGATGCGATCAAGGCGAACGGTGACGTGCTCATTTACACCGTGGCCTTTCAGGCGCCAGAAGAAGGCAAGGCCGTGCTCGAATACTGCGCGACAACCCCAAGCTTTGCCTTC
>Ga0213866_10002872_pt1 | contig 11939 bp, 23 predicted proteins | sample PICome_11_FD_160079 | JGI IMG/M metagenome (GOLD analysis project Ga0213866, IMG submission 160079) | Coastal seawater microbial communities near Pivers Island, North Carolina, United States - PICO284 | ecosystem: Environmental > Aquatic > Marine > Coastal | place: USA: North Carolina... | reverse complement strand
TTAACACAATCTTTCTTTTAATTAAATGATTAGTACCTTTAATAAGCATTAAAAGCATCTAATCAATTTAATTAGGAGAAATAACCATGAAACGCCTGCCACCTTTTTTTGAAATTTTATTCTTAGTAGTAATTATTGCTATTATTTTAATCGGTTTTTCAGCTACAAGTGATAAATTTATTTGTATTGACCGACAAGGCAATCCAATTTCTAAGGAAGATATTCCTGATGGATTTGTCAGCCCAGAATTACAAGAAAGAATGGCCCTCTATTCGGATGCTGGTTGGTGGAAAGATGAAGAATTTGAAGATAAACTTAGGGCAATTGAAGAAAAATATGAAAATGAACCTGAATTTTCTCTGCCATCAATAGTAATGGAATGTAAATTTAAGGAAACTCGATAAATGCCAACTACAAAAATTACTACCGAAATTGCATATTCTGCCAGAGTCGAAAGAGGCTTGATGTTGCCAAAAACAACTGAGAGAGGCTATGTGAATGAACGGGTAGGGCAAATTGCTGATCGTCAAGCAGAACTTTTAAACGAATTGAATTCTTTGGATGATGAATTGAAAGAAATTGCCAAATCAGAAGGATTAGTAGTTTAAATTAACTACCTTGTACACTATAATGATGTAGCCAAGGAAATAGAAAAACATTCCCACAGGAAGGATTTACCTATGTCAACAGCCAAACCGATTAAGCGACTTGATGATGAAGATTTAGAAAAGTACGCCAAAAAAGAGTTGCCTCAAATGGTAAAAGATATCAAAAAGGCAATGGAAGAAAATTTTCCCGGTTATGCATACGAACTTAAAGTTGATGAATCTGACAACAGTATTCATTTAAATGGTCTTTCGCTAATTCCTGTGCCAGTTGTATGCAAATCGATTAGAGGCAGTTTTGAAACTCCCGGTTGGCAATTTACTAGCTGGAAGGAAGATTTTGGTACTCGTGAAACGCCTCCTGATCTTCAGGAAGTACCCATTAGTGAACACAGATCATCTTTTGAAGCAATAAGAATGTTGATTGTGGGTATGATCGAATATCAATTGCTTAATTGGTTCCAAGCTGAAGACGAAGCCAGAGCTTATGCAGAAATGAAATAAAAAGTAATTGTCAGAACCATCTTGAGGCATCGGTGGGAGGAACAATAGAGGTTGGTGAATCTATTGTGTAGACTGAGATAAGCCTAACGGTTTATTGGTAAGGTTTAAATCTCGAAAAGGCCGATTAAGGGAAGGGTGGATCAAAACCAGTGAGCCGGAACGTAGCTGGGAGTAGAGGTAAATTTGGTCTCTGATAATTTTTTAAAAACTGTAAAGGAATTTAAAAATGACAATACTTAAAATGCCCCTTAGCGAAGCATGTGATGAATGTGGCTGCATGGTTGTAATTTCTGAATCAATAGAAACAGAAATTGTTAATGCAATGAAAATTCGTAAACATGTCAATGGCCAGCAGTGGGAACGTCGAAAATTTCTTTGTGGCAAAGTAATTGGATGGGTTCCAAATTTTGAAAGTCAACAGACTCATTCCAGATGTGAAAATACGGAAGATTTTCAAATTGCAAAAAATAAAGTCAACAAAATATCAGAACAAATTAAAAAACTAGAAGAAAAAAGAAAAATTCTTAGAAGAAATCTTTAAAAAAAGATTCATAGAGTTTGTTTTTTAATTCTGGATTGTATAATCTAATAGAAAGCCCAACAAATTAACTCAAGCGTACCTTTTGTGGCTGTCAGGAAACACAAATGAATCCTTTGTACAAGAAAATTTCAATATTTGGTTTTGTATCATTAGTAGTGGTCATATCCTCTTTGGTTTATATGAATCCAAAAGATGATGAAACAAAAGCTGTATTTGGTCTTCTTGTGTTAATGAGTTCGTTTTTAACAATCATTCCAATATTTTATGCAGTTGGTGATGTAATATTGCTGTATTTAATCAATCGAATCAATCGAAGGGATTGAATTAACTGCAACGTACCTTTAATGAACGTAAGTGATAACAAAAGAAAGGAGCAATCAATGATTTCGTAATAATTTAAATTAAAAATCACATGGACCTCTAGCTCAATCGGTCAGAGCAGCAAACTTAAAGGGAGATGAACCTAAATAAAAAGATCTGGATTATGTAGTTCATAATGACATCGTATGCAAAGTAGTTGACATTTTTGTGATTCTGTTACTAATTTGTCCCAACTGCGATTAGAACAATGTCTTAAATCAAGAGGAAAAGATTTTTGTTTTGGGTCGATATGATGAAACGAAAGTGCAGCGTAATTATCTTTATAATTGCATTTTTCGCACTTTCCTCCCAACATATTAACCAATTCGATTTTTCGACTTAATCCTCTTTTTTGTTGTACCTCATAATCCTTATGTTTTTTGTTGACACTTTGATTCAGACATTGCCTAGAACAATACTTGGTTTGTCTGCCAGTCAATTTTGTTTCACAAACTAGGCATTTTTTTACATGGTTTATTTCTGTTGGGTTGCTATTAGTTTTCATATAATTATGTAGTGTTTCATAATTATTTTTATGAAGATTTTTAGTAGAATTTGTCAAATTCGGGGAAGACTAAATCTTATTCACAAGACATGTTAATCCCGAACCAAGTCTGTTATTTAACAGAAAGGCGTAGAGACTAAACGGCAAACCCGTAAAGGGAAGAGATAGTCCAGACCACAAACTCGAAAGAGGCAATGAAAATTGTAGTGGTAAGCATAATTTGTTGGTTCCCAGTTCGAGTCTGGGGAGGTCCACTTTTTAATTTTAAAGGTAAAATAATGCAATATTTAAAACAACATTCCGTTTCAAATGAAAAACGAATTGTAACCGAATCAAAGTCAGTTGAATTTCTTGATGGTGAAATTAAACAATTAGAAACTGACGATAAGATTCAATTTATTTTACCTCAAGATTCTGATTATATCACAGTAAAAGAAGGAATTTATGTTGATGAAAGCTGGTTGGATGTAACAGTTAAAATCAACGGAGAAGATTGTGGAAAAGCCAATTCTGAAATGGTTATCAATTTGCTGACTATTTCAGAAAAATGTGAATCAATCACCGTAGTATAATGGTATTACGCTTGGTCCAAGACTGAGTAATCGGGGTTCGATTCCCTGCGGTGGTATTTCAGGGACTGTAAGTCTCAATTGGTAGAGCTTCGGATTCTAGTTCCGATGGTTGCGGGTTCAAGTCCTGTCAGTCCCATTTTTAAACAAATAAATTATCTGATTAACACTTTGTAATGGTGTCAACTCAACTCAAAAGAAATGACCATGTATAAGATTACAGAAGAACAACGAAAATTACTCCTAGAGGCAATGAAACGATATACAATTTTCCTTCGCTCAAACCCTCGCTGTGGATGGAATATCAAAAATCTTCAACAAGCATTGGTTGGACATGGATCAAATTCTGAATATGAGTGTGTAAGAGAAGCATATATGGATTGTAGGACGCTCCCTATAAAGAAAGCCCCTCGAATCAAAAAATGGTGGGCGTTAAACAAAAATGGGGCTGAAATTGTCTTAGCGTGGCACAATCAGGGAATTACATTTGATGGAACAGAAGAACCAAATAAAATGCCTGAATTAACAGGTTAATTATTAAAGTTGTACCTTATAAAGCTGTACTCAATCCAAACTAAAGGAATAACACATAATGACAGCTAAAAAACTTTTATCTAAAATCACCTACGGACAGGTAGTGAGAGGATTAGATCACTACCGTAAACAGGACGAACAGGATCGTAAAGAACATCCTAATTTCGCTCCTGTTGGTTGGAAATCATCTTTAGTAAGAATGATTGAGGATAAAGTTCGTAAAAACCATGAACGTGTTTATCCCGGTTTGGCTGAAGCAGTATTAGAGTATTTGGTTAAACAGGGGTTGTTGGTTGATTATTATGGTGATTACACATTCCCCGGTGTTAAAGTTCCTGAACCTGATGATTTTGTAATTCAAATTGCTAATCAAGTAGAGGAAGCATTTAAACCAGTGAGGCAGCGATGAAATGGGACCCATTAGCAGACTCTTATGATGAAAAGTTTAATTCACATAAGGTTCCACAAAAACCAGCAAGACCAAAAATTCAACTAATCAGAGAAGGACGTGATGTCCCTGATGAAGAATATGTTTCTTTGTGGTCTAAATTCTGTTCGGCAATTAAATCAATTATTATCAAATGTTTTAATCCTTTCAGTAGTCCATTAAAGTAAAATAAGGCCAAGTGGCGGAATAGGCAGACGCACAGGACTTAAAATCCTGTATCCGTAAAGGGTGTGTGGGTTCGAATCCCACCTTGGCTATTTGGAGGCAATATGCACATGCGAATTAAAAAAGCACAAGAACAATTCCCTCCCGGTACTCCGATCAAATCTATTGGTTCGGGATGGGATGGGATTGTGCAAAAAATTAACAAAAAAAATCCTAGCTCACCTATCGTAGTGAGATGGGATAGAAATGGAAGTGTATCAAATGAAAATTGCATGACCATCAGAAAATGGACTACTGATGAAACTTCAGTTCATATATCAATGATGGCCACACTTGCCAACATGGAAGATCAAAAAAAGAGACCTTGGGCCTATAAAGAGGGCTACGTAGATCCGAATCAATCTTATAGGGTTCCAAGCGAAAAAAATCGTATGAAGTCACCACCATATTAAAAGAGGATGAATAATTGTGCCTGAAAAGAGAATGCTTGACGTTCCATTGTTGGGAGTTACTATTCAGCTTCCTTTGGAAGTGAAGACTCCAGAAGAAACTAGGGAGCATCTTTATCGTCCTGATAATGATAATTTCACTGAAAATTTGATTGAGAAAAAAATCAGGGATATGCAAAATCCACATTGGGGATACCAAGGTCTCATTGAAAATGCTTTGGTTGATCTTTCTAGTCAAATTGATATGGATAGATTGAATAAAAATAGTGAACTCAATAAAGATATTCTTTGTATAGAAGAATGTTCAGATAATCTCCGAAAGTTACTGGAAAAACAAGAAGTTCTCTATCAAGCAATAAAGTTGCTTCGTTCTTTAGAATCACCTTGTAAAACTTTAAATTAAATTCACAAAACTGACTAGATTTTTGTTGATTTCAATTATCTCGCTTGTACAATTAAATAGCAAACGGAGAACAAAAGAAAAGAAATTTAAACACTAGCTTGAAAGGAGAATAGCCATGAAGATGTAACCCCCAACGAGTGAAAGAAAAAATTGATTGTCCGCTAAAAGTGACAAAAAAACGCAAGAGATTAGAAAAAAGTAAAAGACTAGAATAATTAAAAAATTGAATGATTTTGAATCTTGTAAGAAGCCCTGAAACAATCATCTGCAAAGTGACGTGTGGGGTATTTCCTGATGAAATGAAAGGCCCACACTTCTTACATAGGATTCACTAGAGACAAATAATCTGTAATCAAACATCTGTTTAAGATGGAATTGGCTAATTCTTAGCGATTCAATTATGGATTTGTTTCGATTGAACACAAGAGTAACATTTTCGGGCGTTCCTCACAACAATTCACAGGCATATGCCCCATTGCGGTTGCTCTTGTGTTCTTTTTATAACTTCAATGGTTAATAAGGGTTCGATTCCCTTGGAAGTTTTTAATCACCAAAAGAAATAAGTCCTCTTTCCTTGTTTCTTTTGTTAGACACTGATCACCCTATCTGACCTGCACGATCAGTGTCTAATTTTTACTGGGAAGTGGGTACGGATAGCTTTTTTAACATTCCTCACTATCCGTACCCACGATGCTTATAATTAAAGGATTTATAAATAATGAAAAAAGATAATCTTATTGTTGCAGTTATAGTTTCAAGGGCAATTTCAATCTGGTACATGATTTCTAATTAACTCATTCGTACCTATCATTGCTGTAAACTCAACCCAAACACAAAGGAATTATTAAAATGTCAACAGCAACAAAAGAAATGGTAACTTTAACCCTGCCAGTGCAAATTCCAGTTGAAAGACTGCGACATATGGTTGAAGCGTCCATTGCTACAGATGGCAGTTATTATTGGATCGCTCATGTGCAAAAAAATATTCGTTCCAATATGGTAATCTCTGATTTTCAACCGGGAGGAAAAGAGTTTGCCAAAGCTGATGCACCTTATGACCCCTGTCATTTGATCCCTTTTGTGTCTGGATGTTCTCTGAGCATTTCTACACAAGATAAACCAGACAATTTTCATGTTCTCAATATGACTATCATGAAAAAAGGTACAGCTATTCTAGCAGAAAAATATCCTCAAAAATTCGCTGCAATGATGAACGGACAATGGGATGTGTGGGACGCTGACGCATGGTTGCAGTGCTGCCTGTTCGGTGAATTAAAATATGGTTAAACATATTTAAGTGTAGGGTTGGAGATGGCACAGGACGTTGCTTATTTGTGTCCAGTAATGTCCTGTGCCTGTTTTAATTATTAAATTTGTACCTTATAGGTGTGTCAAATATGTCTGGCGAAATAATTTACTCTGCTATTCAACGAAACTCAGCCCAAAGGAGCGAAACTATGTCTACCTTTCCTACTTCATACCGAGAAACATTTGAAAAATATGAAAATCAAGGATGGGATGATACAAGCAAATTGAATTTGCTCATGAACTTCATCGAAAGTAAAGAATATCTTTCTCCCCTGTTCTTTGATGAATTTCTTGCCGAACAGGTTCAACTTGAAAATATTGATGAAGAGCCTGTACCAATTTCATTCGAAGATGCTCTTGAAGCCTTTATCAATGGTGTAGAAGCCAAATTCACAGAAGATGGCAAACATCTTGTGAAGATCCCCGGTAAAAAGCTGTTGAGATTGGCTACACAACGGTTTGACGACGAAAAATATCGCTCTGCCTATGCGTTTATCGCATTGGAAGATGGGATGAATAAAAAATTAGGATATTATGAAAAAGGTGATATCTTTAAACCTGATGGCTGGAAAGCTCCAGCAAAACATGCACGTGGCAATATCTTCAATGAAGATCATGGCCTAAGCTGTGCTGGTCCTCATGGAATAGCCTACTTGAAATAATGGTTGGTTGGGTTGAGATTAGCAAGTGGTCTGACCCTTGCTAATTAACTCATCTGTACCTTTTATTGCTGTCAACTCAACTCAATTAAAGGAATTAACCATGAATTGGACGAAATCTGCGAACATCAAACTGACTGAATACCTTGATACACATAATTTATCTAAAGGTATTGGAACTAAAGAATCAGCTTGTTCAATTGCAGCAATCAATCTTGCTCTGAATGGTACACTTAAAGATGATGTTCCAGAATGTATGTCAGAAGCAATTGGTGAATGGATTATCAGAATTCAAGATCAATTTCCTAACAATTTACGCAATTCAATGGAGTGGAAATCTTTGCTTCCATTGGCGGCTGGAACTGGTAGAGAAAAAGAAACCGAACGACTAAACTTAATCAGGAAATGGATATGGGAAACCGTATTGCCTCCATTAAATCCTGCTGTAAGCAATTTAAAACTTTTCCCAAAATGGGAAAGTATGCTTGATAAAAAAAATAGCAAGTGGATTGAAGTTGTTTATTCTGCTGCTCACAATAAAAGCAGGGATGATCATGCACCTGAATCAATTCGTGGAATTGCATTTGATGTTAAAAATATAGCTACTTATCTTACCTTAGCTCTTGACGATAAATGTCCTGTTGATGAAGCTTCTGGGTTTTTTGGTTCAGTTTTTTATTATGCTACCGACATTGCCAACAGTTATTCTAACTATGATTATTGGAATGAAGTTGACTGTTGTGGTTTGCTTGAGAAAATGATTAAAATTTAATTATTTGACTTGTACCTTTTATTGCTGTCAACTCAACCCAATTAAAGGAATTAACCATGACTGAACAAATTGAACATGATGATTACACATTATCGCCATCAGGCCATCTTGGTGGAATGACTTCTGTCGCACAAAGTACAAATTTTCTTGGCGAATTCTCAGAAGAAGATGATGCACTGGAAGCCATCAAAGAACACATGGAAGAAAACCAGTATTGGCCCTCGATCTGGAGAATTTCTGATCATGGCAACCCGCTGCTGATTGATATCAATGGCAATGAAATTAAAGACTAATTATTAAATTAGTACCTTTAATCAGTGTCAACTCAACCCAAATACAAAGGAATCACAAACTATGTATAAAGCAATTCAAATTCCAAAAGAACTGGAAGATCGAAATACTGTTTTGTTCGAAAAGCTTGTTCCCGATATGGGACACTGCGATACAATTGAAGGGGAAATGATTCGAGCAATTAGCCAAGTTGTTTATCGTTATTATAATGATGGCGATATCTGGCATAAAGGCTATGGCTGTGAAACCTGTGGTCCTGCTGTTGTTTTCCTTTTATCTCCTATTTGCCCTCTCTTTAAAGAAATGAGAAAAGGATTTAAAAAATACAGAAGAGGCAACAGATACGAACGCATGTTAATTGAACTTAACACAAAAGTTGTTGAATATGTGGAATCATGTGGCGAATACACTGCAAGTTCTGTTGATATGTATGATTTCGAAAGCAAGTACGAAGAAGAAAACGAGTATGATTTGGATAATTATGAAGCAGCATAAAGGATTGGAGGGATTCGATGAAAAAGGCTCAATGGGTAAAGATCAATGTTAGCGGAAAAATAACTCCCATTAACACATCTGTACCTTGTAAGGGTGTCAAAACTCAACCCAACACAAAGGAACAAAAAAATGACATTAACTGCGGGTGAAAGATGGGATGCCGAAATTGCATCTGGACAAAAACTCCAAGAAATGATCAATGCAACCGAAGATCTAAATGTTGCAGAACAATTGATTAAAGCAATTGCAATTGCCAATTCTGCTGATCTGCCTCAGTATGCAGGTTTTTGGGATCAGTGGTTTTTGGCAAAAGCAACTCAAGACATTGGTACAAAAGGTAGTCTGATCTTCAAAAAAGATGATATTATTTTAAGAAAACCAATGTTTACTTGTATTTCATCATCTTTCCACCTGACAGCATATTCAGTACGGGCATTCAGAAATGTTAGTGTCTGGAATGCACATGTGTCTGCTCGAATTAACTGATTAGTACATTTTAAATTTAACTCGGAAAGGAATAGACCCTGCTATGATGCTATTTCTTTGGTCAATAATCCTTGTGTACCTTTGCCAGCTTCGGGGTACACAAGACAGCCCACAGACAGCATACCGTTATCGGTCTCGGCCAGAACGCTTGTCTTGTGTCGCTGTAAGAACAGTGTGTGGTCGCTATCCCACAGGAACGACTTGATTTTAGGGGGTGCTGGTTCCCCCCATTTTATTAAATTTACACAGAAAGAGGCAAGTTATGAAACAAAGCAAATTTGATCGTCGCAATAGTCCTCAGAGCAAAAAACAAGATAATTTTCCAAAGGCAAAAAAATTAAGTGAACGGCAACAAGAAATGCTTGACACTAATACAATTCTGGCCTGTGCAGCATTAACTGCTTTTCGACACACTGAAAGAAGATTATCTAAATAGTACCCTATACAGGTGAAATCAAAATGAAACAAAAAACAATTTTTAATCGTTATACCACTAATTTGTTCAATTATATTGAATGTAGTGGTCCAGTTGATGAAGATTTGATGAGGGATATAGAGCAAAGAATAGATGTTGCCGAACAGGGTGCCGATGATTTTCGTCGGTTACTTGCAGCATTTTTAGCTCATTGTTCCTTAAAAGCAGAAAATACTGGTAAAATGCCATCTCTACTTCATCGTTGCGATAATCTTGAATGGGATGTTAATCCAGAACTAAAAAAGGCAATTGAGTCTTACTGTAACGACAATCCTTAAATTATCTAATTCGTACCCTATAAAAGTGAAAGAAACAAAATGATACAATTGACTGAAAAAGAAAAGTTATTGTTAAGGATTGCACAAGAATGTGCAAGTGTCCCTGATTATTGTGAGTTTAGACGCAATCACATTATTCTTGATCAAGGTTTAGAAACTGAAATTGAAAAACATTATCCTGTTAAGTTTCCCGGTCAAACTGAAGAGGATTTTGCTGATAAAGAAGGATTATCTCCAGACGATTGTAGCGATGAAGAATTTGAAGCCAGTTTAAAAAGGTACGAAAGAGCATACGACGACTGGACTAACCAATATGATGTTATCTGGCAAGATATTGATAATTTGCTGGGGAAATTACAAAAATAACAATACAAGATGGTGCATGGTGCCTTAAAGATAAGGTCAACGACTAGGTAAACTAATCATGGTCCCTAGTAGCCAGCAGCAGATGAAACTTCTGAACCATCTTGTTTGTGGGTGCATAGCTCAAATGGATAGAGCAACGGACTTCTAATCCGTAGGTTGCAGGTTCGAGTCCTGCTGTGCCTACCTTTTAAAAAAGGAAAAGCTATGGAAATTTATCTGGAAAAAGATGAACTGATTTTATTGTATTCTTACGCAATCAAAATGTTTGATCAAGAAAACATAAGATTTCCCGGTAGCTTTGAAACAAATAAAATTGTAATTGATGCTGATAAAGTTTCTATTGTCAGAAAAATGCTGGAAACTTTGAGTATACATCCTATTGTCAATGTCAACCCAGAGTATTACAACATTGCTCTTTAAATTAACTGACCTGTACATATAACGGTTGTCAACTCAACTCCAACACAAAGGAAACAACCTATGCAAACTAATCATCTTGGACTACTTGGTGCAATGGCAGCACTGGCTTCATTCAGTTCACCAGAAACACCAGCACTCTATCGATCATGTCACGATCCCGAACGCAAAAAGAAAAAAGAAAAAAGTCGGGCAAAAACCAAACGGGCAAAAGCATCACGAAAACGTAACCGAAAGTAAATTAACTGATTCGTACCTTGTATCAGTGTCAACCCAACACAAAATCAAAGGAATTGCTATGACACCTGAACAAATTAAAAACAAATATGAAGAAAGAATTGTTACTCTTTTGCAAAAGCTTGTCACAGTTCTTACAGCTAATGATTTTACTGTTGATGAACCTTGCGATATGTCAGACGATACATATCGATGGGCCTTTACAGTTCGGTTTGGAGATTCTGAAAAAAATGAAAAAAATGAAGAAAACGATGTTGACTTTATTTTTACTATTTGTGAATCAGAACAATGTGATGGAACAAAAAACGGTGTTAATTTCATGTTAGATATCACCACAGTTGGTGGTTCCTGTCTTGGTGGCGTTACTCCATATAACTATACAGATCGTGTATGGGTAAATCGAAACGAAGAAAATGAAATTGAAGATCGATTTAAACTGATGGAAGAGACTTTTGAAAACTTATGTGAGGATAATCAGGTTGTAGAATTGATGGAAGATCAATTGATAACAAGTTTATTAACTGATTAGCACCTTATAAAAACGTCAACCCAACACAAAATTAAAGGAACAAATCATGGAAGCCTACGAAACTTTAAACCATCCAAGAAACCGAAAACTCATTAAAGATAATGAGGGAACAATCATTAAGTTTCGCCATCTTCCTACAGTCTGTAAAGATGCTCTGATTCATTATATGTCGATTGATGGAGCAGCTTGGGCTGTTGAAGATGAATGGCCTGATTGGAGATGGGGCGAAGGATGCCCAGCAGTTGATTCAGAATTACGTGATGAATCTCTGCAAGATATCGAAAAATTTCGTAGTCGGTTTATCAATGACTATGGAAATATCGAATTTGGCTTTGTGCAAGTTCCACTCGATCAATTGATCAAATCAGTGGCTTTTGATGAAGATATCGACGCAGAATCTTTTATTAAAGATATTTATATCACGTCCGATCTTGCAAAATCAGGATGGGAATACGAAAAACCCACATGGCCTTGCATCTTTTCAAACTATAAACATGAAACATTCCAAGATGGATGGACAAGATTTTATCGCTATGCTGAATT
>Ga0213866_10002871_pt1 | contig 11940 bp, 9 predicted proteins | sample PICome_11_FD_160079 | JGI IMG/M metagenome (GOLD analysis project Ga0213866, IMG submission 160079) | Coastal seawater microbial communities near Pivers Island, North Carolina, United States - PICO284 | ecosystem: Environmental > Aquatic > Marine > Coastal | place: USA: North Carolina... | reverse complement strand
TTCCCGGATCCGGCGCTACTCGGGAGACACGATCGGAGTCGAGATGCGTTTCGTGTACGGGGCTGTTACCCACTGCGGCCGACCTTTCCAGAGTCGTTCCACTACACACTCGATTTGTAACTCCGTGACACTTCTGACGCAGTGTCCATCGGTTCCCACAACCCCCATGTGGCAACGCCGTCAGGCTTTCCACCACACAGGTTTAGGCTGATCCCGTTTCGCTCGCCGCTACTCAGGGAGTCGCTGTTGCTTTCTTTTCCTCTGGTTACTTAGATGTTTCAGTTCACCAGGTTCCCTCTACCCGCCCTATGTGTTCAGACGGGAGTAACACCCCATGACGGGTGCTGGGTTTCCCCATTCGGTCATCCACGGATCGACGCTTAGTCGGCAGCTCCCCGTGGCTTATCGCAGCCTCTCACGACCTTCATCGGTAGTCAGTGCCAAGGCATCCACCGTTGGCTCTTAGTAGCTTGGGTTATCTACATTCATTTATTTCATTACGAAATTGATATTGGTATCGAAACCGATGTCCGAAGACACCGGCTTAGATGCTCGTGCTCGCTATGCAATTCTCAAGAAGCTGAACGCAACAATGCCCCCGGCTCGAGGCCGAGGGCAGCGGTTGCAAAGGGATTGCTCCCTCAAAGCGGAAGAGACGGACACCGGCCAGATCGTTCCTACTCAGCTGCGGTTCCGAAGAACGGGAGCCTTTCGTGAAGGATCTGGACGAGTAGCGAGTGCCTAACTGGGAACCTACTCGAGTCGCCGGCCACATTCGGGCCGATCCATCGAGAGGAGCTCCTTAGAAAGGAGGTGATCCAGCCGCACCTTCCGGTACGGCTACCTTGTTACGACTTCACCCCAATCGCCAACCCCACCTTCGGCTGTTCCTTCCCAGAGGGTTAGGCCACAGACTTCGGGTGTTGCCGACTTTCGTGGTGTGACGGGCGGTGTGTACAAGGCCCGGGAACGTATTCACCCCGGCGTTGCTGATCCGGGATTACTAGCGACTCCAGCTTCATGGAGTCGAGTTGCAGACTCCAATCCGAACTGAGACCGGCTTTGTGGGATTCGCTTGACCTCGCGGTTTCGCTGCCCTTTGTACCGGCCATTGTAGCATGTTTGCAGCCCTGGATATAAGGGGCATGATGACTTGACGTCGTCCCCACCTTCCTCCGAGTTGACCCCGGCAGTCTCCTACGAGTCCCCACCATTACGTGCTGGCAACATAGGACGAGGGTTGCGCTCGTTGCGGGACTTAACCCAACATCTCACGACACGAGCTGACGACAGCCATGCACCACCTGTGTATCGCCCCGAAGGACACCATATCTCTATGGCTTTTCGATACATGTCAAACCCAGGTAAGGTTCTTCGCGTTGCCTCGAATTAAGCAACATGCTCCGCCGCTTGTGCGGGCCCCCGTCAATTCCTTTGAGTTTTAGCCTTGCGGCCGTACTCCCCAGGCGGGGCACTTAATGCGTTAGCTACGGCACGGAATCCGTTAGAAGACCCCACACCTAGTGCCCAACGTTTACGGCATGGACTACCAGGGTATCTAATCCTGTTTGCTCCCCATGCTTTCGCTCCTCAGCGTCAGTACCGGCCCAGAGCACTGCCTTCGCCATTGGTGTTCCTCCTGATATCTGCGCATTCCACCGCTACACCAGGAATTCCATGCTCCCCTACCGGACTCTAGTCACCGCAGTATCAGATGGCGTCTCAGGGTTGAGCCCTGAGTTTTCACATCCGACTTACGGAACCGCCTACGAGCTCTTTACGCCCAATAAATCCGGACAACGCTTGGTCCCTACGTGTTACCGCGGCTGCTGGCACGTAGTTGGCCGGACCTTCTTCTGTGACTACCGTCATTTTCGTCGTCACTGAAAGTGGTTTACAACCCGAAAGCTGTCATCCCACACGCGGCGTTGCTGCGTCAGGCTTTCGCCCATTGCGCAATATTCCCCACTGCTGCCTCCCGTAGGAGTCTGGGCCGTGTCTCAGTCCCAGTGTGGCTGATCGTCCTCTCAGACCAGCTACCCGTCGATGCCTTGGTGAGCCGTTACCTCACCAACTAGCTGATAGGCCGCGAGACCCTCCTAGAGCGCCTGAGCATTTCTTCACTCGGTCATGCGACCATGTGAAGGCATCCGGTATTAGCCGTCGTTTCCAACGGTTGTCCCGGTCTCCAGGGCAGGTTTCTCACGTGTTACTCACCCGTTCGCCACTGTCCCCCGGAGCAAGCTCCGGGATCTCGTTCGACTTGCATGTGTTAGGCACGCCGCCAGCGTTCGTCCTGAGCCAGGATCAAACTCTCCGTCGAGATCTCCAGACCAGCCGAAGCCGGTCCTTGAATCGGGTTGCTGCTCCCTCAACCACCCAGGCAAGCCTGCGTGATCGCATGAGGGAGCGGCGTACTGAGAGCCGGCCACCGCTGGCTGCAGTGACCATTTTGTTTTGCGTCACGATCCGAAGATCGATCAGCGTGGCTCGCCGGGGCCGTTGAGGGTCCCCGGCATTTTTTGAATTGACAGATGCCAATTTGGATTGCGAAATCCAAAAAGTCACCCGCACTCGCTTTTGCGTCCGTCTCTTCCGTTTTCAAGGAGCAATCGACACCGTGATCCAGAGGATCGTGTGCCGGGCACACGGATCGAGCGGACTCGATTTCCGTCGGTGCCTTGCAGAAGCTTCCAGGGGCTATTGCCCACAGAGGCGAGTTGTCACGCTATCGGGAAGAAGCAGGAGCGTCAACCCCTACCGCCGCGATTTTCCCGGTGTTTCCAGCCGGATCGGCCGGGCACACCTTCGAGCGCTGGGGCACGCTATCGGCGCCACCCGCGTCGCGCGCCGTCCTCGTGTGTGAACCGCGTCACACTGTCCGGCGACCGGGCGGCGGTCAGCGGCAGACCGCCAGGTGGCGCTGCTTCTTTCCCCGTTGCACGAGGGCGAAACGGCCCTCGACGAACTCGACGAGGTCGGTTCCGGCGGCGACCTTCTCGCCGTTCACCCGGATACCTCCCTGCTCGATCGTGCGTCGAGCATCACCCCGCGACGAACACACCCCAGTGGCCACGAGGAGGTCGACGACCGGCTCGTCGTCGCCCAGGGGCTCGGGGAGCACCGTCTCCGGGACGATGCCCCGGAGTGCCTCGAGCCCCTCTGCGTCGAGGTCGGCGCCGCCGAAGAGGGCGCCGGCCGCGAGCCGGGCGCGTCGGACCTCGGCCTCACCGTGGAGGAGCGCCGTGACCTCGTCGGCCAGGACCCCCTGCGCATGACGGCTCTCGGGCGCACGTTCGTGCTCGGCCATCACCTCGGCCACCCGCTCGACGGGGAGCAGGGTGAGCTGGAGCAGGAAGCGCTCGACGTCGCGATCGTCGGTTCGCAGGAAGTACTGGTGGAACTCGTAAGGCAGGGTCTTCTCGGGCGAGAGCCACACCGCCCCCTCGACGGTCTTGCCGAACTTGGCGCCGTCGGCGCGGGTCACGAGGGGAACCGTCAGCCCGTGGACGTGCGCCTGGTGCCGGCGCCGGATCATGTCGATGCCCGCGGTGATGTTGCCCCACTGGTCGGACCCGCCGACCTGGAGTTCGCAACCGTGCCGAGCGTGGAGCTCGACATAGTCGTTGGCCTGCAGGAGCATGTAGCTGAACTCCGTGAAGGAGATGCCCTGCTCGCCGTCGAGACGGCTCCTAATCGACTCCTTGGCCAACATCGTGTTGACCGTGACGTGTTTGCCCACGTCGCGCAGGAAGTCGAGCACATCGACACCGACCGTCCACTCACGATTGTCGACGAGCATCCCGCCGTCGTCGATGTCGACGATCTGGGTCAACTGGGCCCGAATCGCTGCGAGGTTGCGGCCGAGCGCGTCGGAGTCGAGGAGGTTTCGTTCGTCGGAGCGTCCGGAGGGGTCGCCCACCATGCCGGTCGCGCCGCCGGCCAGGGCGATCGGCAGGTGGCCGAAGTCCTGGAAGCGTCTCAGCAGGAGCAGGGGGACGAGATTGCCGATGTGGAGACTGTCGGCCGTCGGATCGAACCCGCAATAGAGCGTGATCGGCCCGTCGTCGAGGCGCGCCCGCAAGGCCGCCTCGTCGGTCATGTCCTGGACGAGGCCGCGAGCGCGGAGATCGTCGAGGATGGCGGAACCGGTTCCTGCTGTCGTCACGGCACCGAGGATACGTGGGCCCGGCCGGGCTGAACCGGAATTCGAAGGATCCGGCCGGCTGCCGTGGATCACCACCGTTTCGCGGACAGAATGGGCCGTCATGCGTCGCTCCCGTCGCCTCCTCCTCGCGCTCCTGGTGCTGGCGTCCTTCGCCGCCGCCTGCAGCTACGAGACCCAGGACTTCGAAGCCCTCTTCGGTGAGGACTTCTCGGTCGACCAACTCGACACGGCGCAGTCCTCTCGCATCTTCGACCGCAACGGGACCACCATCACCGATCTCCGCGGCGAGCAGAACCGCACCGACATCCTGTTCGAACAGGTACCCGAGGTCGTCTACAACGCCGTCGTCGCCATCGAGGACGAGCGCTTCTGGGACCACTCCGGCGTCGACTTCAAGGCGATCCTCCGAGCGGCCCGCTCCAACGTCAACGCCGGTGGCATCAGCCAGGGCGGCTCGACCATCACCCAGCAGTACGTGGGCAACGTCTTCCTCGAGCGGTCCGACCAGACCGCGGGCCGCAAGGTCGAGGAGATCTTCATGGCCCGCCGGTTCGAGCAGAACTTCAGCAAGGAGTTCATCCTCGGCCGCTACCTCAACTGGGTGTACTTCGGCAACGGTGCCTACGGCGTCGAGGCCGCCGCCCGCGAATACTTCGGCCCGCCCGACTGTGCACGCCAGCGGAGCCTCGACGACGCCGACGACCGCGAGTGTCTGAAGGTCACCGAGCTCACCCTCGTCGAGGCCGCCACCATCGCCGGCCTGATCCAGGCGCCCGGCCGGTTCAACCCCTACGACAACTACGAAGCGGCCCGCGACCGCCGCGACCTCGTCCTACTGCGCATGCTGGCCAACGAATACATCACCGAGGACGAGTACGACCGGGCGATCGACGAACCGATCGTGCTCGTGGAAGACGTCCCGCTGCTCGAGGAGCGCTACCCGGCCGCCCACTTCGTCGACGAGGTGAAGCAGTGGTTCCTCGACAACGAGCTGTTCGGCGAGAACCGGGAGGAGCGGGCCCGTCTGCTGTTCGAAGGCGGACTCACCATCCGCACCACCATCGACCTCGACCTCCAGGCCGAGGCCGAAGCCGCCGTCGAGCGGGTGATGCCCGACATCGCGGCCGACGGTCGCAAGAACCCCGATGCGGCAGTGGTCACGCTCGGCACCACCGCGGCCGACGACGGCCACGTGCTCGCCATGGTCGGCGGCCGCGACTTCTTCGGCGACGGCGACTTCGCCAAGCTCAACCTGGCCGCCGGCACGGGCCGCCAGGCCGGCTCGTCGATGAAGCCGATCGCGATCGCCGCGGCATTGTCGACCGGGATCCCGATCACGACCGTCTACCCGGCTCCGAGTCGCCTCACCATCGAGGAACCGCAGATCTGCGGTGGGCGCTGGAACATCCGTGGTGGTACCGGCGGGAGCGTGACGCTGGTCAGGGCGACCCGCAGTTCGCTCAACACCGTGTTCGCCCAGCTCATGGTCGATCTCCGTCCCGAGGTCTTCGTCGAGTACGCCGAACGGCTCGGCATCGGCGAGGACCGGCTCCAGCCCGTCTGCGCCGCCGTGCTCGGCAGTGAGAACGTCAACATGGTCGAGATGGCAACGGTCTTCTCCACCTTCAGCCGCAGCGGCACGCGGATCGACCCCGTGCTCGTGACCCAGGTCGTGAACCCCGACGGCACGCTGCTCTACGAGTACTCCCCCACGCCGATCCCGGTCCTCAGCCAGAGTGTCGCCCACCAGCTCACCTGGGTGCTCGAGGGGGTCATCACCGGTGGCACCGGCCGCCGCGCCCAGCTGGCCGACGGCCGACCGGCCGCGGGCAAGACCGGCACGGCCCAGCTCAACGGCGATGCCACCTTCGTCGGCTACTCCGCCCAGCGCACCACGGCGGTCTGGGTCGGCTTCCCCGAGGAAGTCACCCCCATGAGCAACTACTTCGACGGCTGCTGCCGGGTCGAGGGCGGCACGTTCCCCGCCCAGATCTTCAAGGCGGTCATGGACCTCGCCCACGCCGATCTTCCGGTCGAGGACTTCCCGACCCCGCCCCCCAGTTCGACCACGACCACCCTTCCCATCGTTCCCGATCTCGTCGCGGTGCCCGACTTGATCGGCCGGGTCGTCGACGACGCCCTGTTCGAGGAGATGAACACCGCCTTCCTCCGCCTGAACCCCTTCGTCATCGAGACCGACGAGGTGGCCGAGGGCGAGATCGTCTCCCAGGTGCCGCCGGCCGGCCAGGAGGTGCCCGGCAACACCCTGATCTCCATCGGCGTGGCCGTCGCGCCGATCGATTCGCCGGTCCCCGACGTCATCGGGCTGGCCGAGGCGGTCGCCCGCCAGAGCTTGGCCGGCGACGGCTTCCTCCAGGACGTCACCTACGAGGTCAACCCCGACCCGGGCGACGAAGAGGTCGTGCCGGGCACCGTGTGGGCCCAGGACCCGCCGGGCGGCACCGAGCGCGGGGGCATCGAGACCGTGCGCCTGAAGGTCAATCCGTTCCCCGACGAAGGCGACGGCGACGAATCGTGACCACCGCCTACGAGGCACCCCACGACGAGATCGACGGGCCCTACTGGACCGTCACCAAGGTGGCGCTGGGGTTCGTCGTCCTCGCGATCGTCGCGATGTGGGTGTGGATCTACATCTGGGCCCCACGCGAGAACCCCGACCGGCTCGAGACACAGGCGTTCACCGAGTCGGCCCAGGCACTCTGCGCCCCCTACGAGGTCGCCCTCGACGCGCTGCCGATCACGACGACCCAGACGACGATCCTGGAGCGAGCCGATCTCGTGGCCGAGGGCACCCGTCTCACCGCAGCGATGGTCGAGGAGCTGAAGACGGCGGCCGAGACGGTGGACGAGGAAAGCGACCGCACCCTGCTCGACCTGTGGCTCGCCGACTGGGACGCCTACGTGCGCGACCGCAATGCGTACGAGACCCGTCTGCGTGAGGCGCCGGCCGACACCGATCGCCGCGATCTGGCGTTCACCCTGACCGAGCGCTCGTCGGGCGGGATCTACACCCGCACCATCGACGGCTTCGCCGAGGTCAACGAGATGGCCGCCTGCAGCGTGCCGGGCGACATCTAGCCCGAACCGGCGGCATCGAGCACGGTGCGAGCCAGCGCGAACCCCCGCCCGGCCATGCGGGTCAGCCCCTCGTCGACGCCCCGGGAGCGAAGCTCCTCGAGCGTCACCCAGCGCTGATCCTGCGACTCGTGGTTGGCAGCAATCACCGCGTCGTGCGGGGCGATCACCAGGAACCGGACGTCGTAGTGGTCGTGGGCATCCTCGGCCGGCGGGTCGACGCGGTGGATGTCGAGATCGAGGGCGACGGGGCGGACCCGCAGACCGTCGATGCCGGTCTCCTCGTGGGCCTCGCGTAGCGCGACCGCCGCGAGGTTGGCGTCGCCGTCGGCGTGACCACCGGGCTGCACCCAGATCTGGAGCTTGGTGTGGAAGAGCACGAGAGTTCGTGACCCCGACGCGTCGACCACGAAGGCGCTGCCGGTCAGGTGACCCGGTCGTTCGGCGCGGTCGAGCGGAGACGGACGCTCGGCGAGCAGTCCCCGCATGCGCTCGCGGGTGAGCCGCAGATCAGGATGGTCGACCGGCGCGATCGCCGCCCAGGCGTCGCCGACCCGGTCCGAACGACCGAGCGCGGGATCGCCGGCGGTCAGCAGGAGCGGTCGAGGCATGCCGAGGAAGCTATCGGCGCACCGGCGGACGACTGACTTCGGCCACACCGGCAACGGCGAAACGCCACGGCAGATCGCCCCCGCGGGACAGCCCGACGCGGGTCCCCACCGCCGGTGCCGCCGGGGGCGGCGTACCGTCGTCGCGGATCGACACGCCGAGTTCGCCCCGGACCAGGTCGACGCCGTCGTGGTCGGCGCCGAGCCCGAGCGCCTGCGCGAGCTTGGCGGGCCCGTTGGTGAGGTCGACGTCTCGGCGGGCCCGTGCGCGACGGGCCCGCATCCGGGGATGCCCCCGGAGCGGCGTCACCGCCCGCAGCAGGACCGCGCCGGGAGTCCCGACATCGTCGGTCACGACGTTGGCGCACCAATGCATGCCGTAGGTGAAGTACACGTAGAGATGTCCGGCCCTCCCGAACATCACCTCGGTCCGCGGCGTGGGGCCCCGGAACGCATGGGAGCCGGGATCATCGCTGCCGCGATAGGCCTCGACCTCGACGATGCGACCGGCCACGCCGGGCGCGATGAGGACCTTGTTGAGCAGATCGGGGGCGACCTCGAGCGTCGGTCGGGCGAAGAACGCTCGTCCGAGGCGGCGGCTCATCCGCCGAGGTGGCTCCGCAGCACGGACGGGATGTCGACCGGCCGGAAGTCGGCGTGGCCCACCACCACATAAGTGGTGACGGCCCGGACCACGGGCCGATCGTCGACGTGGCCGGCCACGACGACATCGAACGACGTCGTGCCCCAGCGCCCGACCGACAGCTCGAGGGTGAGCGTTTCACCGAAACGGGCCGGGCCGTCCCAGGTGAGCTCGGTCCGCTTCACCGTGACCTCCCATCCGAACTCGTCCTCGAAGCGGGGATGCAGCGCACGGAGCCAACAGTCGACCGCGTCGTCGATGAAGGCCATGTAGTGGGCGTTGAAGACGATGCCCTGCTGGTCGCACTCGCCGTAGCGGATGCGATAGTCGGCCCGGGTCATGCGCCGATGGCGGCCCGGAACCGGACGATCTGATCGGCGACGGCCGCCGGGGCGCCGCCTCCGCGGGTGGTCCGACGGGTCACGGACACACCCGGCTCGAGCAGGGCGGCCGCGTCGGGACCGAGATCGGGGTGGGCGGCGACGAGTTCGCCCAGCGACCCTTCGCCGGCCAAGGCCTTGCGCACCTGCTCACCCACGACCGCATGAGCGGCCCGGAACGGCATGCCCCGGGCCACGAGCCACTCGGCCAGATCGGTCGCCGCGGCGTAGGGCGACGACGCCTGCGCCGCCATCGCGTCGGTCCGGAAGGTCGTGGACGCGACCATCCCGTCGAGGGCGAGGAGGGTGAGGCGGAGCGTGTCGACCGCGTCGAAGAGCGGCTCCTTGTCCTCCTGGAGATCCTTGTTGTAGGTGAGGGGCAGGCCCTTGATCGTGGTCAACAGTCCCGTGAGGTGTCCGATCACCCGACCCGCCTTGCCTCGGGCCAGTTCGGCGATGTCGGGGTTCTTCTTCTGCGGCATCATCGACGACCCCGTCGAGAACGCGTCGTCGAGTTCGACGAAGCCGAACTCGGCCGAGGCCCAGAGGATCATCTCCTCGCCGATCCGGCTGAGATGGACCCCGAGCAGCGCCAGGGCGAACAGCACCTCGGCGACGAAATCGCGATCGCTGACCGCGTCGAGACTGTTGTCGAAGACCCGGGTGAAGCCCAGTTCGGCCGCCGTCACCTCGGGATCGAGCGGGAGTGACGACCCGGCCAGGGCACCGGCGCCCAGCGGCGACACGTCGACGCGCACTGCGGCGTCGTCGAGCCGCTCGACGTCACGCTGGAGCGCCCAGCCGTGGGCGAGCAGATGATGGGCCAGGGCGACGGGCTGGGCCTGCTGGAGATGGGTGTAGCCGGGCAGGTAGGCGTCGCCGGCGGCCTCGGCCTGGGCCAGGAGGGTGCGCTGGAGGGCGACCACGAGATCGCGGACCTCGTCCACCGCGGAACGGGTCCAGAGGCGGAGGTCGGTGGCGACCTGATCGTTGCGACTCCGGCCGGTGTGCATCTTCGCGCCGGCCGGAGCGATCTCCGTCACCCCGCGTTCGACCGCGGTGTGGATGTCTTCGTCGCTGGCTGCGAACACGAACGAGCCGTCGGCGATCGCCGCCTCGACCTGATCGAGGGCGGCCATGATCTCGCCGTGTTCGTCGTCGCTCAGGAGACCGACGCCGGCCAGCATGGTGACGTGCGCGCGCGATCCCGCGATGTCCTCGCGAAACATCCGCCGGTCGAACGGCAGCGAGTCGTTGAGCGCCTGCAGGGCTTCGGAAGGGCCACCTTCGAAGCGTCCGTGCCAGAGCTGACCCCGGTCGCCCGCGCTCATGACGTCGACGTGCGCTTGCGAGCGAGGTTGCGAAGCCGCAGGGCGTTGAGCTTGATGAAGCCTTCGGCGTCGGCCTGGTCGTAGGCACCCTCGTCTTCCTCGAAGGTGGCGATCTTCTCGTCGAACAGCGAATCGTCGGACTTGCGCCCGGCGATGTCGACGTTGCCCTTGTAGAGACGCACCCGCACGTCGCCGTTGACGTACTGCTGGCTGTGGTCGATCGCGACCTGGAGCATCTCGCGCTCCGGGCTCCACCAGAACCCGTTGTAGATCAGCTCGGCGTACTTCGGCATCAGGGAGTCCTTCAGGTGCGCGACTTCGCGGTCGAGCGTGATGGACTCGATGGCCCGGTGGGCCCGCAACATGATGGTGCCGCCCGGCGTCTCGTAGGCGCCTCGACTCTTCATCCCCACGAACCGGTTCTCCACGATGTCGAGCCGACCGACCCCGTTGGCCCCGCCGACCCGGTTGAGCTCGGTGAGCACCTCGGCCGGCGACATCGGCGTGCCGTCGATCGCGACGATGTCGCCCTTCTCGTAGGTCAGGTCGAGATACGTGGCCTCGTTGGGTGCCATCTCGGGGCTCACCGACCAACGCCACATCTCGGAGGGCGGCTCGGTGAAGGGGTCCTCCAGCGGACCCCCCTCGAAGGAGATGTGGAGCAGGTTCGCGTCCATGGAGAAGGGCGACTTCTTGCCCCGCTTCATCTCGATGGGGATGTCGTGTTCGGCGGCGTAGTTCATCAGGGACTCGCGGGAGCCGAGGTCCCACTCACGCCACGGAGCGATCACCGTGATGTCGGGCGCGAGTGCATAGGCCCCGAGCTCGAACCGGACCTGGTCGTTGCCCTTGCCGGTGGCACCATGGCTGATGGCATCGGCATCGTGCTCGGCCGCGATCTCGACGAGTCGCTTGGCGATCAACGGCCGGGCGATGGACGTGCCGAGGAGGTATTCGCCCTCGTAGACCGTGTTGGCCCGGAACATCGGATAGACGAAGTCGCGCACGAACTCCTCACGCACGTCTTCGATATGGATGTTGGCCTCGGGCACACCCATCTGGAGCGCCTTGGCTCGGGCGGGCTCGACCTCCTCGCCCTGACCGAGATCGGCCGTGAACGTGATCACCTCGGCGTCGTAGGTCTCCTGGAGCCAACGCAGGATGATCGAGGTGTCGAGACCGCCGCTGTAGGCGAGTACAACCTTCATGTCAGTTCACTTCCTTCGGGAGTTCTCAGAGTCCGGCCAGATCACGGAGGCGATCGGCGAGGTCGGCGCCACGGACGGATTCCGCGGCCACCACGAGCAGGGTGTCGTCGCCGGCGACGGTACCGAGGATGTCCTCGATCCCCGCCCGGTCGAGGGCCGACGCCACGACATGGGCGGAACCGGGCGGCGTGCGCAGCATCACGATGTTGGACGACGACGCGACGTCGGCCACCCAGTCACCCATGACCCGGCGCAGGTGGTCCTCGGGCGCGATCCGGTCGACCGGATGCTCGGGGATGGCGTAGACCGTCTCACCACCGGGCACCCGGACCTTGATGGCGCCGAGTTCGTCGAGGTCGCGCGACACGGTCGCCTGGGTCGCCAGGATCTCCTCGCGTTCGAGCAGGTCGACGAGCTGGCCCTGACTGGTGACGGAATGCTCCTCGAGCAATGACGAGATCCGGTGTTGTCGGCGCGCCTTGCTCATGAGGTCTCCCTAGACATGG
>Ga0213866_10002870_pt1 | contig 11940 bp, 13 predicted proteins | sample PICome_11_FD_160079 | JGI IMG/M metagenome (GOLD analysis project Ga0213866, IMG submission 160079) | Coastal seawater microbial communities near Pivers Island, North Carolina, United States - PICO284 | ecosystem: Environmental > Aquatic > Marine > Coastal | place: USA: North Carolina... | reverse complement strand
TATCTCCGAAGGTTTTATGTATATTTTTAACTTCTATCATGCCAACATTAATTGCGTAAGAATGAAGTTCATAATAAGAATAACTATACAGCTATAAACCACTGATTTAGTACTAGACTTTCCAACAGCCAAAGCTCCGCCCCCAGTAAAGTATCCAAAAAAGGAAGAAATAGAAGAAATGGCAAAGGCAAAAAATACCGTTTTTACAATGGCATAAAAAATATAAAAAGGTTCAAACCAATATATAAGCCCTTGCAAAAATTCTGGCTTACTTATAATTCCACCTAGTGTAGCTGCTAAAAAACCACCTAACATACCAATACCCATACTAATAATAACAAGAAAAGGGAAAAACAATACAGATGCTATTATTTTAGGCTGGATAATAAAGGCAGCAGAATTGATTCCCATAATTTCTAGAGCATCTATTTGCTCAGAAACTCTCATTGTTCCAATTTCAGAGGCAATACTAGAGCCTACTTTACCAGCAAGAATTAGGGCAATCATGGTCGGTGAAAACTCTAATATCAGTGACTCACGTGTAGCATATCCAATCAAGTATTTAGGAATAAAAGGATTATTTAATTGCAAACCCGTTTGTATAGTCACAACGGCACCCATAAATAAAGATATGATAGAAACAATAGTCAAAGAGTTCACCCCAAGCTTAATCATTTCATCGACAATACGTTTGATGTAAATCTTTTTATTCTCTGGACGACTAAACACATTGCCCAACATACTGAGGTACAAGCCAAAAAGTTTTAAGCCATTAATCATAATCCACCAAAAATAACAATATTTATGTGGCTATCTTAAAAGCATATTAGTATTTTTGATAAGATTATACAATAATTATGTTTTCTAAAAATCAAATACTTCTTTTGCTCTTATTAACTTCTCTTCTATTAAGTTTATCATCTTGTGGTATTTTAAAAGAAGATTGTGATTGTCCAAGCTTTTCAAAAACGCAAGCAACTACTGAAAAACATGCTTAATTACTTTTTAGATTAATTCTAAATAAGTAATTTAGTGGCATGAAAAATTTATGTGAATTAAAACTAGGAACCAAAGCCATCATTGACTCTTTTTCTGATAAAGAATTAGCTTTGAAACTGATGGAGATGGGGTGTTTGCCTGGAGAAAAAATTCACATTGAACGCAAAGCACCACTTGGAGACCCCATTGCTATATCTATTTCTGGATATGTTCTTAGTATGAGAAAAGCAGAAGCAGAAACTATATTAGTTAATGAAATAAAATAACTCATTGGCAAAATCAAATAAAATCACTGTAGCCTTAGTGGGTAATCCAAACAGCGGAAAGACCACATTATTTAATGCTCTCACGGGTCTAAATCAAAAGGTTGGTAATTTTCCTGGAATTACTGTCGACAAAAAAGTTGGTGCCTGTCAAATTTCTCAACTTGCCAGTAAAAATAAAATTGATACAGAGTTTATCGATTTACCAGGCACTTATAGCTTGTATCCAAAATCTATGGACGAAAGTATTAGCTTTCAAGTTTTGTGCGACCCCAAGAATGAACATCATCCTGATGTAAATATAATTATTGTTGACGCCTCGAATTTAAAACGCTCATTGTGTTTAGCTACTCAAGTTATTGATTTAAAGACTCCTTGTATTTTAGCATTAAATATGATGGATCTTATAGAGAGTGATGGTGTTAAAATTTATCTGAAATTATTGGAAGAAAAACTTGGCGTAGCTGTAGTGCCAATAAATGCTAGAAAAAAAATAGGTATTGGAAATTTAAAGCAAGCTATTCTTAATGTTAAAGAAAGAGAAAACAAAAATAGTTTTGTAGACATCAAGAATCTTTGTCCGAACCTCATAGAAGACATACAAAAGCTAATCAACAAAGCAAGTGACTATAATGCCTTTCAAATTGCTTGTAACTACAAAACAATTACCGATTTTTCTAAACAAGACAAAGATAAATTAGACAGTATAATAAGTGAACATAAGTTTATAGCCAAACGCTTACAAGCTACCGAAACAGTAAGAAGATATAAGGCTATAGACCAACTTCTCGAGGAATGTGTTGAATATCCAGAAAACAGTAAAAACAACAGCCTCACTCAAAAATTAGATAATATTCTGACACATCCCATTTATGGCTTTGCTATTTTTTTAGGTGTGTTATTTTTAATCTTTCAAGCCGTATTTTCTTGGTCCGAATATCCTATGGAAATCATTGATAATTCCATTTCTCAACTGTCTCAATTTGTTGCCAATTCTTTACCGGAAGGAGCGTTAAATAGTTTAATTGTGGATGGTATCATTGCAGGCTTAGGGGGTATTGTCATATTTGTGCCTCAGATAGCATTTCTTTTCGCCTTTATTGCCATATTGGAAGATACTGGCTATATGTCTAGAGTGAGCTTCATTACAGATAAACTGTTGAGAGGATTTGGTCTGAGTGGTCGCTCTATTATACCTTTATTGAGTGGTGCTGCTTGTGCTATACCAGCAGTAATGTCAGCCAGAACCATTCCTAATTGGAAAGAGCGAATCATTACAATTATGGTTGTTCCTTTAATGAGTTGTGCAGCACGGCTTCCTGTATATACGCTGCTGATTTCAATGATGATTCCTGCAGAACAAAAGTGGTTTATCTTCAATCTACAGGGTTTAACAATGATGGGGTTCTATCTAATAGGTTTTGTCTCAGCAATATTGATAGCTTGGTTGATGAAATACATCATCAAGTCTAAAGAACGTAGCTATTTTGTAATGGAAATGCCTACATATAAAACTCCAGATTGGAGGACTGTTTTTTATACTATTATAGAAAAAGTGAAAGTCTTTCTTATTGACGCTGGAAAAATCATCATCGCTATATCTGTCGTTTTATGGGCCTTATCCTCCTACGGCCCATCTTCTAAATTTGACGAAATAGAACGTAAATACCAAAATACAGAAAATGCTGAAGTGGTAATTGCGAGTGAAAAACTTGAATCTTCATACGCAGGAATAATTGGTAAAAGTATAGAACCCGTCATTGCTCCATTGGGCTTCGATTGGAGAATTGGTATTTCTTTGATAACCTCATTTGCTGCTCGTGAAGTTTTCGTAGGTACTATGTCCACTATTTACAGTGTTGGTGATGCTGATAATACCAAGTCAATTCGTGAAAAGTTAATGTCACATAAAAACCCTGAAACGGGAGAAGCATTTTTTACTCCAGCAGTAGCTTTGTCATTAATGTTGTTTTATGCCTTTGCTATGCAATGCATGAGTACTTTAGCCATAGTTTTCAGAGAAACTAACGGCTGGAAATGGCCTGTTATTCAATTTATTTACATGAGTGCTTTAGCATATTTAGCAAGTTTCGTTGCCTATCAATTATTAAGCTAATGGAGTCTTTAAATCACTTTTTACCCACCCAATCGGTAAAAACCATTTCTAAATGGCTAACAGATTATGATTGCATATTGACTATAAAAAAATCGAGAACAAGTAAATTGGGAGATTATCGGTATTTTCAAAACAAACATTATATCACTATAAATGAGGACTTAAATCCTTACTCATTTTTAATTACGCTAACTCATGAAATAGCACATATGATGGTGACTGATAAATATTCTTCTAGAGTTGCTCCACACGGCAAAGAATGGAAAAGTGAATTTAAAACACTAATGCTTAGCTTCATTCCTATTTTTCCAACTGATATACAGCAATGCTTGGCAATTCACTTGAAAAATCCCAAATCATCTAGTAGTTCAGACCATACACTAGTAAAAACCTTAAGGAAATACGATAAAAATCCAACGCTCACCATTTCTGATATTCCTGACGGCAGTATTTTTTCAACGCCCAATGGCAAACGATATATTAAGGAAAAGAAAATTAGAACACGTTTTCAGTGCAAGTCCTTAAATAACAATAGAATTTATCTTTTTAACCCCTTAGCAGAAGTACAGATTTGATTTTGTATTTTTGAAGAATAATAACCTTATTATGAACACAAACAACTACGCCGTTATAATGGCTGGAGGAATTGGCTCTAGATTTTGGCCAATGAGTAGAAGTACATTTCCAAAACAGTTTTTAGATATACTAGGCACAGGAGAGACACTGATTCAACAAACTTTTAGACGCTTAGCAAAATCTTGTCCTGCAGAAAATATCCTTGTTGTTACCAATGCAAAATACAAGGATTTATGTTTAGAACAACTCAACGACATATTGGAAGACAATATTTTGTGTGAGCCTTCAATGAGAAATACGGCTCCATGTATTGCCTATGCCTCTTTCAAAATAAATCAGAAGAACCCTGATGCTAATATCATTGTTGCGCCTTCAGACCATTTGATTAGTAATGAAGATGAATTCACAAAAATTGTTGCTGATTGTTTTGAAGTGTGTTCAAAAAATAATGTGCTTTTAACTTTAGGTATAAAAGCTTCAAGACCAGACACTGGCTATGGGTATATACAATTCAACGAAGAAAATTCTGAACTTCATAATAACATACATAGTGTTAAAACATTTACAGAAAAACCTAACTTAGAACTAGCACAACAATTTTTAGAAAGCGGTGACTTTTTATGGAATTCTGGAATATTTATATGGAGTGCCAAAGCTATTACTCTTGGACTCAGGAAACACTTGAGAGATTTATACGATAGATTTGAAGATGGTAACGATTATTACAATACAGATGAAGAAGAGGAGTTCATTAATCGCATTTTCCCTGGTTGTAAAAACATCTCTATAGACTACGGCTTAATGGAGAAGGCTGATAATGTCTTTGTTTACCCTTCTGACTTTGGTTGGAGTGATTTAGGTACTTGGGGCTCATTATATGGTCATTTAAAACTAGATGAAAGTCAAAATGGAATTGTTGGCGATAATGTTATGATTTATGATTCTAAAAATAACATTATCAATGCGCCTAATGATAAAGTTGTTGTTATTCAAGGACTAGAAGATTATATAATAATCGATAATAAAAACACCCTACTTATCTGCAAAAAAGAAGACGAGCAACAGATTAAGCAATTTGTTAGTGATATAAAAAGAGATAAAGGAGACGAATATGTGTAGTCTATTTCTTTAGACTACCACACATATCTTCAGGGCGAACCCACTCATCAAATTCTTCGGCAGTAAGGTATCCTAAATTAACAGACTCTTCTTTTAATGTTGTCCCATTTTGGTGAGCCGTTTTAGCAATTTTTGCTGCTTTTTCATAACCTATCTTAGTATTCAAGGCGGTTACCAACATTAAAGAATTATCTAAGTTCTTTTTTAAATTGTCATAATTAGGTTCTATGCCTTCTGCACAATTAAGCTTAAAAGATACACAAGCATCTCCAATCAATCGTGCCGACTGTAAAATGTTAGCTGCCATCATGGGCTTAAAGACATTAAGCTCATAATGACCTTGCATTCCTCCAACACCAATAGCTACATCATTACCCATAACCTGAGCACATACCATTGTTAGTGCCTCACATTGTGTAGGGTTAACTTTACCTGGCATTATTGACGAACCAGGCTCATTAGATGGTATTATTATTTCACCAATTCCACTTCGTGGCCCTGATGCTAGTAAACGGATATCGTTAGCGATTTTATTTAGAGAAACTGCTAATTGCTTCAAAGCATTATGAGACTCAACAATAGCATCATGAGCAGCTAAAGCTTCAAATTTATTGTCTGCTGATACAAATGGTAGCTGTGTAAATTCAGCAATTTTTTTGGAGACAAGATTGGCATAACCTTCTGGAGTATTAATTCCTGTTCCTACAGCTGTACCACCTAGAGCAAGTTCTGAAAGATGGGCTAAAGTATTTTTAAGTGCTTTTAACCCATGGTCTAGCTGTGAAACATATCCAGAAAATTCTTGGCCTAATGTCAATGGTGTAGCGTCCATTAGGTGTGTTCTTCCTATTTTAACTACATGCATAAATGCTTTAGATTTTTCATCTAAAGTGTCTCTTAACCTTTCTACTCCAGGAATAGTAGTTTCAACAATCATCTTATAGGCGGCAATATGCATGCCTGTAGGAAAAGTATCATTAGAAGATTGAGATTTATTGACATCATCGTTAGGATGAATAAATTTATTTTCATCATCTAAACTACCACCATTTAAAACGTGAGCTCGGTTAGCTATCACCTCATTGGTATTCATATTAGATTGTGTGCCCGAACCCGTTTGCCATACTACTAATGGGAACTCATCATCGTGTTTGCCTTCTAATATCTCATCGCAAACAGCAGAAATTAAATCTCTTTTTTCTGAAGAAAGAACACCTAACTCACAATTGGTATGAGCCGCTGCTTTTTTAAGGTATGCAAAACCATAGACTACTTCTAGTGGCATACTTGCTGATTGACCAATTTTAAAATTGTTTCTAGAACGTTCTGTTTGGGCACCCCAATACTTTTCGGCAGGTACTTTTACCTCGCCCATGGTATCTTTCTCAATTCTATAGCTCATGATTTTTTTATTAGAATATTAACACTTACTTTTGTACAAAGTTAATTCAAATATATAAAGATATGTTTATAGGTTTTGTCCTCTTTTTAGTTATCGCTGGTATGGCATTTTGGTTATTAACCTTCATTATTAGTTTTTTACCCTATTGGATTGGCGCTTGGTTTATCGAGTCATACAAGAATCGTGACTTGGTAGAAGACCTCGAATAGTTTAAATTACTTCTTTTACCCTTTCCAAAGGCCTTCCTACAACAGCACCTTTCTTACTTTTTATTATAGGTCGTTCAATTAACTTAGGATTTTGAACCATCGCTTCTAAAATTGCTGTATCGCTCAAATCTTTGCCTTTGAATTGCTCTTTCCAAATACTTTCATTTTTACGAACGAGCTCAATCGGCCTAATATTTAAGTCATTAAGCAATGCCCTTAACTCTTCAATTGACAATAAGTCTTTCAAATATTCTACTACTGTAATTTTACACGACTTTTCTTCTAAAAAAGATAAGGCTTCTCTGCTCTTTCTACATCTGGGGTTGTGATAAATTGTTACTTCCATAATTTTATTTTTGACCAAATTCCATTAAATATGCTTTGATAAAATCATTGATTTCACCATCAAGAACAGCTTGTGTATTAGATGTTTCATATTCTGTTCTTAAATCCTTAACCATTTTGTAGGGGTGTAAAACATAGTTTCTAATTTGAGAACCCCATTCTATTTTTTTCTTGCTACCTTCTATCTTATCTCTTTCAGATTGTCTTTTACGTAATTCTATCTCGTATAACTGAGACCTTAACAATTGCATAGCTTTCTCTTTATTTTCTAGCTGAGAACGCGTTTCTGAATTAGCAATTATAATTCCAGTAGGAGCATGTTTTAAACGAACTGCTGTCTCGATTTTATTGACACCTTGTCCGCCTGCACCACCAGCACGAAAAGTATCCCAACTGATATCTGCAGGGTTTATCTCTATTTCTATGGATTCATCTACCAAAGGATATACAAAAACCGAAGTGAAAGAAGTATGTCGTTTGGCATTAGAGTCAAAGGGAGAAATACGAACTAATCGGTGTACTCCATTTTCACCTTTTAAATTACCAAAAGCAAAATCACCATCAAATTGTAAGGTTACCGACTTTATACCTGCAGCATCTCCAGCTTGAAAGTCTAGCTCTTTGACTTTAAACTTATTTTTCTCCCCCCACATGATGTACATACGCATAAGCATTTCAGCCCAATCTTGACTTTCTGTTCCTCCAGCACCCGGATTTATAGTCATCACTGCCGAGAGGTTATCTTCTTCGCCGCTTAGCATATTTTTGAACTCTAAGTCAGCAACTTTAAGTAAGGTAGAGTCAAAACTTTTATTTATCTCATCTTCATCTACTTCTCCTTCTTGAAAGAAATCAAAAAGTACAGAAAGGTCGTCAAAAGCACTTTGTACCTCTTGAAAAGCAACAACCCATACCTTTTGTTTATTGATATTTTTTAAGTGGGTTTCGGCAGATTTAGGGTTATCCCAAAAATCAACAGCTTGTGTTTTTAACTCCTCAGCGGCTACAAATTCTTTCTTTTCTTGTATAGATAAAAAGCCTTCTAAGTCAGCTATTCTTTTTTTAATAACGTCTATCTGTTCTGCTGTAACCATTGAGGCAAATTTAGTGTTTTAAAGTTTGTGAACGTAAGACCAGACCAGCTCAGATTCGTAGCCCTTTCTAATCAAATAATTAACGACTTTCTTCTTTCTAACAAAGGTGTTTTTATCCTTTAACAAAGCCATTTTCTTATTCGCTAAATACTTTATGACATCCTTGTAATCTGAATCATCTATCTCCAACATGCCTAGTGAAACACAGCTTTTTGGCACTTTCAGTTTAGATAGTTCGAAAGCTATCTTTTTTCGTCCCCAGCGTTTTATTTTGAATTTTCCGCTACAAAAAGAACGTGCAAAGCGTTCTTCATCAAGGTATTTATTCTGTATCAATTCAATTAAAATTTCATCAGCTAGAGCATCACTCACTCCATAGGACTTAAGCTTTGTAATTACCTGATATTGACAACGATCCATTACTGCACAATAATGTCTAATTCGCTCTTTTACAATTTTTACATCGTATATTTTGCTATTCATCATTTCAAAGGTAGTATTTTTGTACCCAATGAAAAATAAAAAAGCAATAGGCTTATTATTTGTAGCTAATATCATATCAGGCTTTGCTCAAGGCATTAGTATGATTGCTATTCCTTGGTACTTTGCAGATATACTCGGTATGGGAGGAACATATGCTAAAGCTTATGCTATTTTAACATTTGTAAGTTTATTTTGGGGTTTATACTCAGGCACTCTTATCGATAGGTATTCAAGAAAAAAAATGTTCTTATACTCTAATTTAGCCTGTGCTTTTATTATCGGAAGTATCGCTTTGTATGGAATGAGTTTTGGCCATACACCATGGATATTAGTAATGGCAGTATTTGGAACGACTATGTTTCATTATAATGTTCACTATCCCAATCTATATGCATTTGGTCAAGAAATAACAGAGCCAAAAAATTACGCTAAGCTAAATGCGTACATCGAGATACAAGGGCAATCAACGAGTATTTTTGCTGGTGCATTTGCCGCTATATTATTGACTGGCACACAAAATGGCATCTTAAATTTATTAGGATTAAAGATTCAAATGCCTTTCGATATACAAGCTTGGCACATACACGAGATATTTTTAATGGATGCTTTTACCTATGTTTTGGCTTTCATAATTATTCTATTTATAAAATATAAACCTATAGTAAAAAAGAATATTGACCAAGGAAACATGTTCAGTCGTCTGATAAAAGGATTTTCTTTTCTAAAAGAGAATTCTCTAATTTTTATTTTTGGCGTTTGTTCTTATGCAATTTTTACTTTTTTAATCGTAGAAATGTTTGTTTTGGTTCCCGTTTATGTCAGCAACTATTTAAAAGAAGGTGGAGATGTCTTTGCATCTTCTGAAGTATATTATTCTATAGGTGCTTTATTAGCAGGTTTTGGAATATGCAAGATAATGGGCAAAAATAATATCATAACAAACATCATCATTTTGATGATAACTACAATTGGAGGCTGTCTACTTCTAACTTATACTAAGAGTGTCGCTGCGTTTTTCGCTGTTAGTCTTCTAATTGGACTTAGTAATGCTGGTACACGTATTTTAAGAATCACATTCCTTTTTGAAAAGGTGTCTAACGATATCATTGGAAGAACTGGCAGCGTCTTTAATTCAGTTAGTATCCTCATCAGAACAGCATTAATCACTAGCCTATCCTTACCCTACTTTAATAGTGGTGATAATGTAAGGTATGGCTATTTATTAGGGGCTATATTTTTATGCATAGCACTAATTCCACTAATAAAGTACCGTAAAAAATTAAGCGAATTAAAAAGCGTAAATACTTAGGTTGTAATTACTTTACGATCCTTGTTAAAAAAGCGATACTGTAAAAGATGATAAGTAGTATCTTCTTCTACTTGTAGTTTACAACCGAATTCTTTAGACCAAGTTTTTCTTTGATTTTTGAACCAACCTTTATTGATATAACTCGCAACAAACGGATGGGTTTTTAAGATGATATCGTTACTCTTGTTGGTGGCCTTAGCTAACTTTTGCTCTATTTCATCAATTAACAAAATACTAGCTTCTATTTTACCCGTTCCTTTACAAGTAGGACAACCTTCTTTAGTTTCAATATTCAATTCTGGTCGAACACGCTGTCTTGTTATTTCAATAAGTCCAAAACGTGATGGCGGTAAAATATGATGTTTAGCCTTATCATCAGCCATAAATTCTTTTAATGCTTCGAATAACTTTTTCCTATTCTCACCATTATACATATCAATGAAGTCAACTACAATGATACCACCCATATCACGCAATCGTAACTGACGTGCAACTTCTTCAGCAGCAATTAGGTTAACTTCTAAAGCGTTAGCTTCTTGGTCTTGCTTTGAATTGACACGCTTTCCACTATTGACATCGATGACGTGCATAGCCTCTGTATGTTCAATAACTAAGTAAGTACTTTTACGCATAGTTACTGACTTTCCAAAGGAAGACTTGATTTGTCTTTCAATTTGGAATTTTTGGAAAAGTGGAATCTTGCCCGTGTACATACGAACAATTTTTGCTTGGTCAGGAGATATTGTCGTTATGTAATCTTTTATTTCATCATGAAGTTTTTCATCATTAACGAGAATACTAACAAAGTCATCATTCAATACATCTCTAAGTAAAGATGCAGTTCTTCCAAGCTCTCCAAGAACTTTATAAGGAGGATTTCCTTTTTTAGTTTGCTTAAATAAGGTTTGCCATTTTTTGTATAGATACTTAATATCAGCATCTAAGTCAGCTACTTTTTTACCTTCAGCAACGGTTCTTATGATTACTCCAAAACCTGGTGGCTTAATGCTTTGAACGAGTTTTTTTAGTCTCTTTTTCTCCTCGTTGGATTCTATTTTTTGAGAAACTGAAACCTTATTAGAGAAAGGTACTAAAACCATGTATCTACCAGCAATAGTTATTTCGGTAGTCAGTCTCGGACCTTTTGTAGAGATGGGTTCTTTGGCAACTTGTACAAGAATTTGATTGCCAGATTGCAGAACATCTGTAATAGAACCTGATTTATCAATTTCCTCCTCTAGTTTGAAGTTTTTTAAGGAAGCAGTATTAAGTTTTCCTCCAAGGTTTCTTTGTGTAAATTTCTGAAAAGTTTTGAATTTAACACCTAAGTCTAGGTAATGAAGGAAACCATCTCTTTCATAGCCTACGTCTACGAAAGTAGCATTCAGTCCAGTGATAATCTTCTTAACTTTAGCTAGAAAAATATCACCAACGGAAAACTTTGTTCCTATTGGTTCTTTGTGTAGTTCTATTAATTTCTTGTCTTTCAACAAGGCAATGACGACCTCATTAGGTCTAGAATCTACTAGCAATTCATATTTCAAAATAATAACGGCTGTGAGAACATATCTAGGGGATAGATGTTCTCAAATTGATACTAAAATAGTACAAAGACTATTTTTTCTTGTGTCTATTTTTTCTTAAACGCTTTTTACGTTTGTGAGTAGCCATCTTATGTCTTTTTCTTTTTTTACCGTTTGGCATAACGTTGTGTTTTAAATATTTTTAAATTTCTTTTCTATTCAGTACTTTTTATAACTGAACATTTGTTTTAACTTTATTTACAAATTCTTTTGAAGGCTTAAACGCTGGGACATTGTGAGCTGGTATGATAATGGTTGTATTCTTCGAAATATCTCTACCTGTTTTTTGTGCTCTTTGTTTAACAATGAATGAGCCAAACCCTCTTAAGAAAACATCTTCTCCACTAGACAAAGAATTTTTAACTTCGTGCATAAACGCTTCAACTACAGCTTGCACATCGACTCTTTCTACACCGATTTTATCAGAAATAGAACTAACGAT
>Ga0213866_10002869_pt1 | contig 11944 bp, 7 predicted proteins | sample PICome_11_FD_160079 | JGI IMG/M metagenome (GOLD analysis project Ga0213866, IMG submission 160079) | Coastal seawater microbial communities near Pivers Island, North Carolina, United States - PICO284 | ecosystem: Environmental > Aquatic > Marine > Coastal | place: USA: North Carolina... | reverse complement strand
CAGAAGAAGATCCTCCATTTGTTAAAGCAATTACGTCTCCTAATTTTTTACCGTAAGTAATGGCCTCATAAGACGATTTTGAAATACCATTACTTGAATTTATATATACTAAAATCATTTTAAAAAATTTAAGAGTTAAATTACTTTTGCCTCGTTGTGTAACAATTCAACCAATTCATCCATATTCTCAGGATCAATCATTTTTACCGCAGACTTCGCATTTGGTAAGGAGTATGATATAAATTCAGTTAAATCTTCAATTTCTTTAGCCTGAACCACATTTAAAGGTTTTGTCCTTGCGGCCATAATACCTCTCATATTTGGTATTCTTTGTTCTGCCATACCTTTGGCACAGCTTATTACCGCAGGTGCACCAAGCTCTACAACTTGTAAACCTCCTATTATTTCGCGTTCTACTGTTAAGGTATTTCCTTCCACATCTAGTTTTGATGCTAACGAAACAAATGGCATATCTAATTCTTCTGCAATCATACCTGCAACCTGTGAACCATTATAATTGATGGTTTCTTTTCCTGTCAATATCAAATCATAGGCATTTTCTTTAGCAAAAGAAGCAATTTGCATTGCAGTGAAATAAGCATCTTTTGGTTCTGCATCAATACGTACAGCATCATCAGCACCTATCGCCAAAGCTTTTCTAATCACAGCGTCGTCAGTGGCTCCTCCCACCGTAATTATGGTCACTTGACCACCGCCGGCTTCTTTAATTTCAAGTGCTCTAACCAATGCATACCATTCATCATATGGATTCACAATGAATTGCACACCGTTTTCGTCGAACTTCGTATTTCCTTCTGAAAAAGCAATTTTCGACGTCGTGTCGGGAGCCTTGCTTATACAAACCAATATTTTCATTTTTTTATCCTTTAAAGTGATGCAAATTTACTGAATTATCTTTGAGAATGAAAGACGAGAATTTAGTATTTACATAAATCCCTCAACTATACTGTAAATAAGCAAATTGAGAATAACAATGAAGAGAAAAAAGTAATCAAAGCGACCTTTTTTAGCTCTGCATCATACTGCTGAGGTTCTTTAATCTTAATTATTCTAATTATGTGAGGGTAAAACAAAATCGGAGGTAAAGCAGAAATGACAAAAATCCAATTACCTGAAGTACCTGAGTGAATACCTGCTGATATGATCCAGGTTATAAAACCAATAATCACCAATGAAAGGTGATATATTTTTGCGCCATTACGTCCCAACTGAACTGCCAAGGTCTTTTTACCTGATGCTCCGTCATTTTCGATATCCCTCATATTATTGAGATTGAGAACGGCTGTACTCCAGCATCCAATACTTATGGCAGGATAAACTAAAATTAAATTCCAATTTAGACCAAATAAAAAATATACCCCAAAAACACTTAATAAACCGAAAAAGAAAAAAACCATGATATCGCCAAAACCATAATATCCATATGCAGACTTTCCAATGGTATATAGTATTGCTGCAGCTATGGATAACAATGCTAAGCCTACATATGTCCATATCATCGATTCGGTTAGATAGGGAGCACTAAAATGAATTAAAAACAGAGCGGAAACAAACGAAAGAATAGCAACAATAATAACAGCAATTTTCATCTGATGTTGTGAAATAACACCTGACTGAACAGCTCTTTCCGGGCCAATACGACGTTCGTTGTCGGTTCCCTTTTGAGCATCGCCTAAATCATTCGCAAGATTCGATAGAACCTGGAACAAAATGGTCGTTAAAATCGCTAAAGCAAAAATTCTCAAATCCCAGCCACCAAAAGTATAGGCAAGTCCTGATCCAACAATAATTCCAGATAATGATAAGGGGAGTGTTCTTAATCTAAATGCCCCAATCCATGCCTTAATTTTCATCACCTTACAAATCTACAAATAAGAAACAATCGAAATATTCGATAGTTTCGAACAAATTCATAATTTTACGAACCCAATCGGGATGTAGCTTAGTCCGGTTAAAGTGCGCGTCTGGGGGGCGCGAGATCGGTGGTTCGAATCCACTCATCCCGACTTGATATGAGAGTGCCGTTAATACGGCACTTATCATTTAAATAAATAGGCCCAAAAGATCATCTAAAAACATGAATAAGTCCATTAAGAATCAAGAACAAATTTTGCGAAAAATGGGAATTGATGCGCTTAATTCAATGCAGGAAAAAGCGCATACAGCAATTTCAAATAATTCAGAAGTTTTGATTCTGTCACCGACAGGTTCAGGGAAAACATTGGCCTTCCTTTTGCCTTTACTGGAGCGATTAGATTCAAGGAATAACGAAACTCAAATATTAATTTTAGTTCCAACTCGAGAGCTGGCTATTCAAATTGAACAAGTCTGTAGAGATATGGGAACAGGCTACAAAATCAATGCTGTTTACGGAGGAAGGTCTGGCTCAAAAGAAAAAATAGAGTTGATGCATACACCTACAATTTTGGTAGGAACCCCTGGGAGAGTTGCTGACCATATTAGAAGAGGCCGAATTACCTTAAACAGCATTAAAAATCTCGTAATCGATGAGTTTGATAAGTCTCTTGAAATAGGATTTGAAAAAGAAATGAAAGAGATTGTCTCCGGCCTTAATTCATTAGAACGAAAAATACTAACCTCAGCAACTTACAAAGAAAAGGTTCCAGAGTTCATGAGATTCAATAAGCCATTTACATTGGACTTTTTGGCTGAAGACTCCAAAGCTCTTGACTTGTATTGGGTGAATGCTCCAAAAAATACACTCATTACGCTTGTTCATGTTCTGGAACAATTTGGCAATAAAAGTGGTATTATTTTCTGCAATTTTAAAGATACTCTTTATGGCGTTTCAGCTTATTTAAATGAAAAAGATATTGAGCATGCCAATTTCTATGGTGGCATGGAACAAATAGATAGAGAGCGAAGTCTCATTCAATTTAGAAATTATTCCCAAAGAATATTATTAGCGACAGACCTCGCATCACGCGGTATTGATATCCCTGGTATAGATTATATCATTCATTACGAAATGCCTACGCGTCAGGAGGAGTTTACGCACCGAAATGGACGCACCGCTCGAATGAACGCAAATGGTGTAGCCATATGTATTAAAGGAAAAAATGACCGTATACCTGAATATGCCAAGGATATAAAAACAAAGAAAATTACCAATGGAAATGGCATTCCAAAAAGCGAATGGCAAACTTTATTGATTTCTGGTGGTAGGCGCGATAAAATTTCCAAGGGAGATATTGCTGGTCTATTCATGAAAAAAGGAAATCTATACAGCAAGGAAATTGGACTTATTGAAATAAAAAGCGATTGTGCTTTTGTGGCTATTTGCAACTCAAAAGCTGATGAAATATGCCAAAAACTAACGAATCATCGACTCAAAAAGAAAAAAATTCGAATTCAAAAAATTTAATTAATCTTTGCTAAATGACAATCTTTAAAAAAATCACGATTTATTTCATGGGATTGGCATATATATATGTTGGTATTCGACACTTCATTGATCCAGATTTTTTCCTAGCAATTATGCCTGATTATCTGCCTTACCATTTGGAGGCCGTTTATATAAGTGGAATATGCGAAATAGCATTGGGAGCTATGTTATTTTTCAAAAAATATCGCTGGATGGCCGGATGGGGTCTGATTCTTCTATTGATTGCCGTATTTCCGGCCAACATTTATCTTGCTCAAAACGAAAGTGCACAACAGGCTATCCAAATTAGTAAAACCGCCGCACTTATTAGATTACCGTTTCAAGCCCTATTTATAGGTTTGGCTTACTGGCATACAAAAGATTAAAGCTTTATTTCGTAATTACAAATCGAATCCTTGAGAGGTTTCCATTCTGTTTTGCTTCAAGGTAATATAGACCCTCAGAGGCATTCAGTACATTAACTTCTTCTAGTTGTGATTGAATGATCCCATCATAAATTGCCCTTCCGTGAAAATCAAAAATGGTATAAACAATTCCTTTGTCCATTCCTTCAATGAAAAATTGACCACCATTCGGATTTGGATATACTCGTATTTCATTTGCAGAAAGATTATTCAAGTCTGCACAAGCTTCAACTGTTATACTTATCGTGGAATTTCCTGTACATCCATTGAAATCAGTGTAACTTGCTTCTATAACATGGACTCCAATACCCGCAATACTTGGGTTGAATGATGTTCCTGAAATACCGCTCCCGGAAAAAGATGTTCCCGTTGGAGAGCCTGTAAGCTGCACATTTGCGTCATACAAACAGACTACATTGTCATCGTCGTTGGTTGTTACAGTTACCTCAGGTATTTCGTTTACAATAACCGTTTGAACAGCAGAATTAGATCCAAATGCATTGGTTACTTCCAAAGTAATTACATAGGTTCCTGGAGCATCAAAAGTATGAGTAGGGTTTTGTACATTCGAGGAATTTCCATCTCCGAAATCCCAATTCCAATCTGTAGGTTGTTCCGTTGAAAAATCAGTGAATAGAATTTCTTCACCATCACACAATTCGAATGATGAAGGTGTGAAAGAAGCAACAGGGGCAGTCCCTTGCGGTGGCTCACTATAGAACACCTTGAAGTCATCAAAATAAAATCCATCTTCACGAACTCCACCGTCAGATTGTAATCTAAAGCGAACTTTAATGGTTTCACCAAGGTAATCACTCAATGATATCTCTTCAAGAACCCAATCTGCGAAAGCTCCTTCATAAACAGGACCTCCCTCTGGTTGAACACTGCCGTTCGCACTGGTGCCAGGAACGGTGTAGTTTCCACATTGACCAATCCAAGAGTTTCCTCCATCTGTTGACACTTGAAATTGAACGTAATCATAATCAGCCTCAATATCCCATTTTGCATAAAATGAAACTTTAGCAGATACTGCATTTGATAAATCGATCTGATCATTGTAGGTGAAGTTTTTTGTTTGATTATTGGCGTAATTACCATTGGGAGAATCTGCAAATGACCGATTGGGGGAAACATAGGTGGCATTGGTAGTACCCCAATTACCTGTCCAATTATTGGTGTTACTCGCATCGTCATAAATCTGAAGCGTAATTGCACCAAAGGTTTTTACAATGGTATCTTTCTTCACCCACAAACCATTATCTGTCTTAAGGATAAATTTAATTTCATCCCCAAACTGAATGGCAGGGTTTAATGCATAAGATATTTGACCTGCTTGATCTTCCAAAACATTTAGATTATAATTTACAGCAGGACCAACAGAAACAATATTAGTCAATGGTTCAATAGATACTGTTACTTGTCCAGATTCGCGACCATATCTTTTTGCCGTATGACTGAAATTACCATTTACAACGGCTATTGATGAAGGGTCTGAATCTTTTACAACTACATAATTACGGGACATGTGGGCCAATACCAAATTGGGGAAAACAAAATCTTTACAGGTTGGGTCGATATCCGATGACGCAGGCCAAAACGAAGTTCCGATCTCTGGCGTATGGGCAAAAATGGTGTCTTTCTCGCCTACTCCAATATCTACTTTATACATGTAGTCATCCGAGTCACCAGATGCCGGGTAAAGTCCTGAACTTTTGAAAGCAGCATACCCATTTAACTCTGTCATGTGATTGGTATACTCTTGAAAATAATCATGGTGATCAGCAAATTCCGCATCAGTAGTCCCAATAGGAAACAAAATACTTGGACCATAGGTATGTGCATTAAATGCCATTTCAAAATCATAGGTTTCAACTAGCCATTTCATCGCTTGAGATTCTGGCTCTGAAAAAGGGCCAGTTCCAGGATACGTATCATTATTTTGATTAAAACTCACCCCCGTTGTTCCCCAGCCGTAAGAATAATTTCTATTAAGGTCTATTCCATAACCGCCTCGTCTGTTTTTTCTCCACATCCCTCCACCATTGGGGTTCGTGATTTCATTATAGACATATCCATCGGGGTTCAAGCATGGAACAAAAAACATTTGTGTATGGTCAACTAAGTAGGTTACTTCATCGTTTGTTCCATAGTTCTCAAGAATATACCACATGTAAAAGATGGTTTGAACCAAACTCATTGGCTCTCTAGCATGATGAATCGCAGTGTAAAGAACATTTGGCTCATCCGTTTCATTTACACCTGGATTATCCGAAATTCTAACATGATAAATAGGTCGATTTTCGAAGGTTTCAAAGTTTGAAATGGGACTTTTTTGTGTAATTAAATTGGGGTATTGAGCATACATGTCATCCAATTCCGACAACATTTCATCATAAGTCAAGTATCCTCCCATTGAACCTAAATTGAAATTTGAAGGCGTTTGTGGTGAGAATGACCCAGAACCACCATTGGAACCAGAACAATCTTCATTTTTTAATTCTACCCCGCTTGGTTTTGCCAATCGATCAATATAAAATTCTTGGACATCATCAATCTGTACCTCATATGTGAATCCGTATGTATTTAGGATTTCGATTTCCTGCTCTGAAAAATCAGATATCAAAAAAGTTCCTTTCTTACGAATTCCGTGATCTGTAGGAACTCCCAAGCTAGAAAGATTCATCAATTCTTGCTCATTAGCAAAGACTTTTACACGAGAATATTTTTGGGCTGAAAAAAATTGAATTGTAGAAAGAAAAATGGTTAAGGTCAAAATGAATTTCATAGCTGTAATTGGTTGATGTGCACAAAGAAAATAAAAATGGTATACTTTGGCAACAAACGTGGCATATATGTTGTTCGCTATAAGCAACTAATATGAAAATCAGCAGTTTATATAATAGTAATGCTGATAATTCGTTGTAACTTAGCTAAACATGACTAAATTCCTTATTTTCTTCGCTCTTTTGTGGAGTTCATTTTCAATGGGTCAAGCGGTTTGGATGACGCCTAACCAGGGTCAATGGAACTCACAAATAGACTATGCTGTGGATTTGGCACAAGGAAAGCTATATCTAGAGGAGGATGGCATGTGTTTTTTTCTCACTGATGTAATGACTCACGATCATTCAGATAAACACGAAGAAATACACTCAGAAATAAGGTATCACGCGATAAAACAACACTTTATTGGCTCTAATATTACCACTCACAATGGCGAGGGTAAATCAGCACATTATAAAAACTACATTTTAGGAAACAACCCGAGTAGCTGGAAAAGAAAAGTATATTCTTTCAATGAAGTTACCTACCCGAACTTTTATGACGGCATTGACCTTATTTACATTGGACAGCGTGGGCAATTGAGCTATAACTTTAGGATTCAACCTGAAGCAAATACAGACCTTATTGCATTTAACTTTGACGGTGCTGAATCTGTCAGTATTAAAGACGGAAACCTAATTATTGGTCATCGGTTTGGTGCCATTTCTCAATCCAAACCCAAAGCTTGGGAAATCGACGAAAATGGCAATAAGAAGCAAAAAATATCGGTTGAGTATGTTATTCAAAATGACATCGTCTCTTTTCATTTTCCAGATGGGTATGACACATCAAAAAGTATCTTTATTGACCCCAGCTTAACTTTTTCTACTTTTTCCGGTTCAACAACGGACAATTGGGGATTTACAGCAACACCTGATCTCTATGGGAATTTATTTGGTGGAGGCATTGTATTTGGAACAGGATATCCTACAACAACTGGCGCATATGACGTTACTTTTAATTCAGGTTCTGGTTCTTTTCCGATGGACATAGCCATTTCAAAATTCAATGCAGACGGTACTTCTTTATTGTACGCCACATACGTTGGAGGAAGTGGTAATGAAACCCCACATAGTATTGTTTGTGCAGACAACGGAGAACTCTTTATATACGGTATTACCTCATCCACTGATTTCCCTATGGCTGGTAGTCCATTTGATAACAGTTTTAATGGTGGACCTTTCCATAGCGAAAACTCTCTTTCATTTGATGGAACAGATATTTACATTGCGCGATTAAGTGCAGACGGTTCCAATCTCTTGTCATCAACTTACATTGGCGGAACTGATACTGACGGTTTAAATGTGGGGAACTTACACTATAATTACGGTGATCAATTTAGAGGAGAAATCACACTCGATGGTACTGGAAATGTTTATGTCTCTAGTACTACTTACTCCTCGGATTTCCCTGTTAATAATGCTATTCAAGGGTTCTTGAATGGTACTCAAGATGCGATATTAATGAAGCTCCCTCCTACTTTAAACACCCTCACTTGGTGTACCTATTTTGGAGGATCAGGAATTGAAACTGGGAATTCGGTCCAAGTAAATGACGATATAGGTTCCGTTTGTATTGCAGGTGGGACCAATTCAAGTTCACTACCCTTTAGCACGGGACATGATCTAAGCTTTAACGGAGGTTTATCGGACGGTTATGTGGCAAAATTTAATAGTACAACAGGCGCAATTTCTTCAGGTACATTTATGGGACTAGGTGAATATGACCAAACCTATTTTGTGCAATTCGATGTAGATAATGCCATTTATGTATACGGTCAAACTGAGTCGGATTGGACGATTACTCCAGGTTGTTTTGGTTCCCCAAGTTCAGGTCAATTTATCAGGAAATACGATTCGAATCTAAATACTATTGAATGGACAACCACAATTGGAGCAGCAAGTGGTCATGTAGAAATTTCACCAACTGCTTTTTTGGTTTCCGATTGTTATGATATCTACATGGCTGGATGGGGAGGTACATTGAACTCTAATGGTGCGGCCTCTTTTTCTACAACAAATGGTTTCATAACTACAGTAGATGCGCATCAAAATCAAACCAATGGAAGCAACTTTTATATCGCAGTTCTTGATGAAAATGCGCAAAATTTAAAGTATGCGACATTCATGGGCGGAATGAATAGCAGCTCTAATCATGTTGACGGTGGCACAAGTCGATTCGATAAGTCAGGAAGAATTTATCACGCTGTATGTGGGGCATGTGGAGGAAACAATTTTGGTTTCACAACTACACCAGGGGCATACGCAGAAGAAAATATCAGCAATAATTGTAACATGGCAACATTTAAATTTGAGCTAAGTAGTATTGAAGCGGCAGCAGCACAACCTGCTCCCCTTATATGTATTCCACAGTCTGTATTATTTTTGAATGACAGCCAAAATGGAAATGCCTATTTCTGGGATTTTGGAGATGGGAACACTTCAACAGAAGAAGAGCCAATTTATCAATATACTGAGCCCGGTTCTTATGAAGTACAATTGGTTGTTTACGATACTACGGGGTGCTTTAGCTCGGATTCTGTAACTCTCATTGTAGATATTGGAGCATTTAGTGGAGGAGTCGTTGACCCCGTCACGCCCATTTGTCCTGGTGAATCATACCAATTAGAGGCTTTTGGAGGACAGTTCTATGAATGGACGCCATCAGGATTGTTAGATGATCCGAGTTCACCCACACCTACAGCCACTATTGATCAAACCACAACATTTTCAGTAACGGTGTCCGATACCTGTGGTTCAGAAACATTAGAAGTAACATTGGAGGTATTTAATAATTCAATATCTATCTCACCTGAAACCACCGTTTGTGTTGGCAATAGCGTACAATTGGAAGTATTTGGAACAGGGACAGTTGAATGGAATCCTCCCATTTATCTAAACGACCCAAATTCTTTTACCCCAATCTCTACGCCAGACACGAGTATTACCTACATAGCGACTGTCACCACTGATGACGGTTGTGTTAATGAAGATACAACTTCGGTTACCGTATTTTTTGACGCTCCAGTCCCAATTTTGGATGATAATGTGGAGCTTTGCCTTGGTGCTCAGGCTCCAATTATTGTTGGTGGTGGAGATTACTATAACTGGCTTCCCGATCCATTTATCGTTTCATCAGACGGTGCGGCTGCTGTAATCAACCCAATAGAAAATCAATGGTTCTATGTTGAAGTTGGAAATGCATGTGGAACAATTATCGATTCCATATATGCAAGTGTTATTGAGATTGAAATTACAGCAGGGAATGATACCATAATTTGCCCAAAAGAACCGGCTTATTTATGGGCAGAAGGTGCAATATTTTACGAATGGCAACCCTCAGGAACTGTTGTTAGTCAATTTGGAAATGAGGTAACAGTTATTCCCAATTCAAGTACAAATTATATGGTGATTGGTATCGATGAAAATGGTTGCTTCGATACTGCTTATGTGTATGTTGCTTTATACCCTTATCCTTCTTTTGAGACCACAAATGATTTAATTGCCTTTTACGGAGATGAAATTCAGCTTGAGGCATATGCAGATCAGGCAGGTTCTTTTGTTTGGTCTCCTGCAGAATATTTGTCATGTATACACTGCTTCAACCCAATTGCAACACCAAACCAAGAAATCACTTATGAAGTGACCTTCACGGATCTCAATGGCTGTTCTTCGGAGGAATATATAACGATAAGCTACGATGCTGTTGTGTATGTACCCAATACTTTTACGCCAGACAATGATGGAATAAATGATGTATTTGAAATTTCAGGTGGAAATTTATTGGAAATGGAATGTTTGATTTTTAACCGATGGGGAGAGATCATCCATACTATGAAATCTCCCAATGATTATTGGAATGGAACCTATAATGGTGTAAATTGTCAAGATGGTACTTATATTTGGAAATTAATTTACACTGATTTCACAAATAAAGAGTATGAGCTCAGTGGACATGTGAATCTAATAAGGTAAACCTAACTACACATATGGGAGCTAAAGTACAATCGTTCCAATTCAATCCATTTCAAGAAAATACCGTTGTTGTATACGATCAAGAGAAAAACTGCGTGATTATTGACCCAGGCTGTTATGAAAAACACGAGGAAGATCTATTATTTAATTTCATTGAAGATCATGACCTTAAACCATTAGCTCTTTTGAATACACATGCGCATATCGATCATATTCTTGGGAATTCGGCAGTTAAGTCCACCTACAATATCCCCTTTTATTTGCATCAAAAAGACCTCGCTACACTTCAAGCTGTAGCTTCTTATGCCCATGTATATGGCTTTGAAAAATACAAACTTTCACCTGACCCTGATCAATTCTTTCAGCACGAAGAAGTATTGACCTTTGGTAAAATATGCTTTAAAATATACCATACACCAGGACATGCTCCAGGTCATGTTGTTCTTTATAATGAGGCAGACAAATTTGTAATCAATGGCGATGTGCTTTTTAATGGAAGTTTTGGAAGAGTTGATTTGCCAGGAGGTGACCTAGAAACCTTAAAAAACTCTATTTTTGACATTATGTTTCAGCTTCCTGATGATACAATTGTTTATTGTGGTCATGGCCCTGAAACTACAATTGGAAAAGAAAAAAAGGACAATTACATACATCAATTTTAGGCGTGAACATAGCAATCAATTGTAGACACCTCATTTCAGATAAGCTTGAAGGTTTTGGTAATTATACTTTAGAGATTAGTAAAAGAATCTGTCAAAATCATCCTGAACACCAGTTTTACTTATTTTTTGATCGACCCTTTTCAGAGGAGTACATCTTTGGTAATAATGTTCACCCTGTCATTGTCGGCCCTATTACAAGACATCCGATACTAAATGTAATGTGGGGAAGTATTTCATTAAAAAGAGCACTTCGTCGTTATCGAATTGATTTATTTTGGTCTCCTGATGGAATCTGTAATCTAAGAACAAAAATACCTCAGGTAATCACAATCCATGATTTGAATTTTGAACATAATCCCAAAGATTTACCTTGGTTTGTTCGAAATTATTATCGGATTTTCTACCCTCGATTTGCCAAAAAAGCTGAACATGTGATTAGTGTTTCAGAATATTCTAAAAAGGATATTATTAAAACATATGAGATTGCTGAAGAAAAAGTAAGTGCTATTTATAATGGTGCTTGTGAGCGCTTTTCATTGGTAAATCTGGATGAAAAAAATGAAATAAGAACAAGGTATGCTGACGGACGCCCATTTTTTGTTTTTGTAGGTTCTATACATCCTAGAAAAAATGTAGAACGATTGCTTGAAG
>Ga0213866_10002868_pt1 | contig 11948 bp, 8 predicted proteins | sample PICome_11_FD_160079 | JGI IMG/M metagenome (GOLD analysis project Ga0213866, IMG submission 160079) | Coastal seawater microbial communities near Pivers Island, North Carolina, United States - PICO284 | ecosystem: Environmental > Aquatic > Marine > Coastal | place: USA: North Carolina... | reverse complement strand
CGCTCGCGACGCAAGCAGCTACCAGCAAGGATCCATACTTGAAGGGCTTGGTCGCAGGCTCGCTCTACAATCTTGGTCGCAACGATGAAGCGCTGACGCACGCCAAGAGCTTGCTCGAACATCAGCAAGACGACGGCTGCGTGATCGACGCACTCACCTCAATCACCCGTAGCGGTGGCGATGCACTGAAGATTGAAACGACCTCAATCGCGGTGCTGGTCTGGCTCGACGATCCGCAGTTCACCGAAAACGTGGAAAGCGCGATGCAGTGGCTGACCTCGACCTGCAAGGATGGTCGCTTCGGCTCGACGCAATCCACCGTGCTCGCGCTCAAAGCGATAACTGCATACGACGCAGCTCGCGCAACGCCCAAAGCAGATGGCGAAGTGATCGTCAAGGTCGACGGCAATCAGGTCGCAACAATCGCCTTCACCAAGGACGAGCAAGGGCAAATCACGCTACCCGATCTCAGCCCTTACCTCGCAAGCGGCAAGCAAGTCGTCTCGCTCGAAATGAAGGGCGGTTCGCGCATGCCTTTCTCGATGGCACTCAACTACAACTCGCCACTGCCGGTTAGCTCGGCTGAATGCGACGTGCAGCTCAGCACGAAACTCAGCTCGAACGAGATCACTGAGGGCGAAGGCGGCGAGGTCAGCGTCAGCGTCAAGAATCTGGCGAAGACTGGACAAGGCATGGCGACGGCGATCATTGGCCTGCCCGGCGGGCTGGAGCCGCGCCACGATCAGCTCAAGCAGCTTGTTGAGATGGGCACGATCGACTTTTATGAAGTGCGTGGCCGCGAAGTCATCTGCTACTGGCGCGACATGGCGCCCGAGCAGGCGATTGACTTCAAGATCGACGTGATCGCTGCGATCCCCGGCGAGTACACCGGCCCCGCATCGCGCGGCTACCTCTACTACACCGATGAGTACAAGCATTGGGTGGCCGGGATGCATGTGACGATCGCGCCGAGGCAGTAGAACTTCGCTTGGCAAGCCAGCATCGGAGCACTTGTAGAATCCGGGTGCTTCGATGCTGACTAGGCTCTGTTATTCCAGGGGTTGACAATCCGTCCACTAGCACCTATCCTGCTTAATTGGTTTAGTTTGATAGCGCGCCTACTTGAGGAGTCAACGTGAATCAATTCTTTGGATTCCTAGCTCTGAAAGCGGCTCAAGCAGTCGTCAAAGAAGTGGCGAAAGGATTGGAACCCATGCTTGAGCAAGCAAAGAAGAAAAAAGAGATCAACCGCGAAGCGAATCGTTCAATTAGAACCACGAGCCTAGAGCAAACTTCTTTGCAGGCGCGGACAGCTCTGAGCGCTGAAATCAGCGAATATGTACGTTCAAGGGTTGCAGACCTGAGGGGCGTATCGAATTCATACGACGACAACAATTACGACGGGCTGTATATTGAAGATGGCAAACTAGAGCAGTTGGCGGACTGCGATGATGAATATGCAATGATGTTCGCACGTAATAGTCAGCATGCAAGAGATGCGATAGATCGGTATAGTGCCGAGAAAACTGCAAATCAAGAAATGCTCCAAAGATTGCAGACGAGGGTTGCGTCGAATCCTTCCCCAGTGATCCAGGCTGTGCTTCGTGAAGCGATAGCCGAACTTTCCACAACAATTGAGCGGCTTAATGAGTCGATTTCGGACTCCTGTTCTGATTACGAGACATGGTCTAATCACGACTTCTAGCGTGAGCAATGCGCAACCGCATGCGAGCACTCTTCAGCGCCCCTACGCTCTCCCTAAACTCCGTCTTCCCTCAGTCTTCTCCGTGTTTAAATCCACTCGCACGAACGTGCGCGTCATTCAACGAAGCGCTTAGTTTGGCCCGCCGCCCAGTGCGCGCTCGCGCTTCTTCTTATCCATCTCGTAGATGTAGGCGAGCACTTCAGCCACGGGCTTCCAGTACTTGTGCGGGATCAGCTCGTCGATCTCCACCCAGCGGTAGAGCGCGCGGGCAAGCTCGGGCTTCTCGACGATCGGCACGTCGTTCTCCATCGCCACTTCGCGGATGCGCAGCGCGAGATTGTCGGCGCCCTTCGAGAGCACGCGGGGAGCGGGATCAGTCTCGCTAAAGCGAATGGCGATCGAATAGTGCGTCGGGTTGGTCACCACAACGTCGGCTTCAGAAACCTGGCTGACGTTACGCGAGAAGGCCATCGAGCGCGCTTGCTCCATGCGCTTGCGCTTGATCTGCGGATCGCCTTCCATGTTCTTCATCTCGTCTTTGATCTCTTGCTTGGACATCTTCATGTCCTGCTCCATCTGCCACTTCTGGTAGGTCCAGTCGATGATGCCGATCACCACCAGGGCAGCGCCGGCGTAGATGCCGAGCAAGCAAAGCCAGTCCGCGAGATACACGACGATCGCCGCGATGTTGTTGTTTCGCCCATCGAAGAGGTAGAAGAAGGCTCGAATCTCAGGTATTTCATATGCCAGCACAATCGCAAGCAGACACCCCACAACGGTGATTTTGAAGAGCCCAAGCAGGAGCTTCACCAAGGAGCGCATGCTGAAGATCTTGCCTATGCCCTTGATCGGATCAAACTTCTCGGGCTTAAATTCAAAGGCCTCGGGCGCCATGTGAAATCCGACCTGCAACGCTACCACCGCAAAGGTGACGACGAAGAGAATGATCAGCAGCGGCGCCATGTAAGCGAGAATCGCCGTACCGGCCTCTTGAGTGAACACGTAGTACGCATGCTCGGATGGCGGCATGGTGTCGAGATGCTGGAGTGGCCACGCGAAGAACTCGATCATTTTGCCGCCGAAGTACCCCCCCATGGTGCGGATAGCAGCGAACCCAACGAGCATCGTCACCGCGCCCGCTAGGTCTTTGGACTGGGCAACCTGACCCTTTTTTCGAGCTTCCTCACGCTTCTTCGGCGTCGCTGGCTCGGTCTTTTCGCCTAGTCCATCATCTTTCGCCATGGAGGCGAGCTCCAATCGTTAGCCAGCCCATGCGGCCATGTTCAACATCTTCAACATATGGTAACGCGTCGCCTCAACGACCGCTTGCATCGGAATTGCGATATAGTTCATCGTGATCCAGAGCATGATCAGCCCACCGAACACGCGCACGCCGAAGCTGAAACTGAAGATATTCATCTCCGGCACGACCTTACCCATCAAACCCAGCGCAATGGTGGCAAGAAACACAACGATGATCGTCGGCGCCGCAATCACAATCGCGAGAATGAATACCTGCGGCATCACCTCATAAAGCATGTGTGCCATCAGCGGATCGCTGAGATGGAATCCAATCAAGGGCACGATGTTGAAGCTACCTGCAAGGATCGGAATGACGACATGATTCAGCCCACCCATTGCCACGAAGATCACCGTTGCAACGAATAGCATCAACTGCGATGTGATCGAAACAGAGAGCTGCGAAACAGGATCAACGATGTTCGCCAACGAAAAGCCCATCTGATCATCGATCTTGCGGCCTCCAAGCTGCATGCCAACCAGCAAGATCGAGCCAACCATGCCAATCAACAAGCCCAAGCTGTATTCAGCTACCACCGCGAAGAGAAAGACGCCAATCGACTGCGGCATTAGCGGCACGGGATTGTTCCGCACGACGACGGGGAAGAGGACAGCGGCCACGAAGAAGCAGAGCCAAACCTTGACTTGGCGCGGAATCGTAGCGCCGCCAATGATCGGCGTTCGCTCAAAAATCCCGCTGATACGGAAGAACACCAACAGAAATGCCTGAAGCTGCGCGAGCACCGTCGTGGTTGGATCGAGCAGAAAGGCTTCCATACGCGTTCAAACACTCCCGAAGCAAACACCGCTTCGTGCCCTGCAATGACTATGGCGCTTCCGGATCAGGTGCCAAACGCGGCACGCGCTGATCGCTAAAGCCTTGCGTCATGTAGACCGGCATCTTGTTGATCCAAAGATCCTCCGTATAGCCGATCATCGTCCGCGTCATCCAAGGGAAGAGCAGGATCAGGAGCGCAGCCACAGCAAACATCTTGGGGATGAAGGCCAGCGTCTGTTCTTGAATGCTGGTGGCGGTTTGAAACACAGCGAAAAGCAGACCAACGAGCAGACCAGCAACCAGAATCGGCGTGGCCAGCATGATCGTCAGCAAGAGGGCCTGGTCAACGACGTCAATCGTCTGTTGTACCGGGTCGAATGCCAATATCCAGTCCATCGTTTCTCCTGCCAGCAGTCACGCTCAAGCAAAGCCAATCAGATCGCTAAACGCCAGCTTCCGGCGACACCGGATTGAAGCTTGAGAAGAGCGCTCTAACGACGAGACTCCACCCATCGACCAGCACAAAGAGCATTAACTTAAAGGGCAACGAAATCAGCACCGGTGGCAGCACCAGCATGCCCATACTGATCAGCACCGTTGCCACAATTAGATCGATCACCAAGAATGGCAGGTAAAGCATCAGCCCCATGAAGAAGCCGCGCTTGAGTTCAGACGTAACGAATGCGGGGACCAACGTGAACGAGTCGATGTCCCCGTAGGTCTTCCACTCACTCGTGTCCTGGCCGCTCAGTTCACCGAACATCAGCAGATCTTTGCGCGCCACCTGCGAGAACATGAAGCCTCGCATGCTGGTGAGCGATCTGTCAAAGGCCTCCGCCTGCGTGATCTCCGCGTCGAGATAGGGCACGAGGGCATTCTCGCGGATGTCGTTAAAAGTCGGGCGCATAATCAGAAAAGTCAAGATCAGCGCCATGCCCGTCAGCACCTGACTTGGCGGCAACTGCTGCGTCGAAAGCGCCATCCGCACAAATCCGAGCACAACCAGAATGCGCGTGAACGCCGTCGTCATGATCAAGATACTTGGTGCGAGCGAGAGCACCGTGAGCATCAAGAGCAGCTCAATCGTGCTCGTGACGTCTTCAGGTGATTCAGCAGGTTCGACGAAAGTCGGCTTGATGCTCGGGAAGCTGCCGTCGGCGGCTACGCTTCCGCTGAAAAAGATCGCTGCCAGCACGACCCAGAAGGCCGCGAAGATCGCGAGATGCTTGATGCAGAAGCCTAGCACTTTGCTCGACAAGCTGCGTTCGCGTTTGGCGCGAGTACGCTCGTCTTCAAGGTCATCAGAAGCGTAATAGGACTGCCCCCACATCAGCTTCGGCCCGGCGAGCTTGAGCTTCTCAAAGCGCCCTTCGCCCGGTTGGCATGTGCCAAGCAGCGCGCGCAGTTGCAGCACGACCGGCATACCTGAGCGACGATTGAATACGCGTGTTGATGGCAACGTGTATGGATTCATTGCTCAAGCCTGGCTTTCTGCTCTTCCAACTGCTCACGAATCGCTTCGAGCCGGGCCTTGGAATTGCCCTGACCTTCCGCCCCGACGCGAACGTCGCTGTCTTCTACCAGATCAAGCACGCCCTTGCGCGCTACGTCGACTTTTCGCTCGCCTGAGCCATTCGCGCCAGCGCTCGGAGCAGGCGCTGCCGAGCTCGGATGCACGGCTGACTTAGCTTTCGCGCTCTTCGGCAAATCTCGCGCATGTCCCGCTTCACGCAAAACACTCGCAAATGTTTGGCTGGCGCTGTCGGGCTGTTCGGCTTCAACATCCGCCATCAAGCGCATGACTTCGTCTCGCGAAGTGATCTCACTCAACGTGCTCAAGCCGTCCGGGCCTTGCCCAACAACCAGCACGCGCTCGCCAATCTTCACCAAGATCACCGCGTACTTCGGCCCCAGATAAGCACGTGAGAGCACCTTGATTGGCCCGCCCCCAAAATAGCGCTTCATCTTCGGCGAACGTTTGCCCAGCCAGAGCAAGCCACCGCCAACCAGTGAGATCAGCAAGATGCCCAGCACCACGTTGATCACGTCAGGCAGGTACGATGTTGGTTCGTTTGCTTCAGAAAGCAGCGTGGTTGAAGCAGCACTTTCGCCGGGCAGAACCTCAGGGAAAGTCTGATCCTCAAGATTCACCACAGGCGTTGGCTTAGGCTGCTCGACGCGCTCCATGCCCTCGTCAAGATTGCCGACTGCATCATCCGTCTTGCGCACGGTCTTCGAGCCTTCAGCCGCAGCATCAGGAAACCCTTTGTGCGGCGGCGCAGGCTTGGTCGCTTCCAGATTCGGCGGGCCATCCAGCGATTCGCTCGCAGGATCCGCCGCTTCCCCGCTTTGAGCACTCAGACCAGCGCTGAGAACCAGAGCGAGCAGGCATGGAAATATGAGCATGAATCGCACGATGAGTGCTCCTCGCTTGCCAGCACGAACCCACGACGCGAGCGCTTGCTCACACGTCGGATCGGTGTGGAATCAATAGAGCGCGAGTCTAGCCGCGCAAATGGGGCGATTCAATCGCAGCGGGCAAAGCACAGGCATTGATCCGCACTTTCCTGCAAGGAAGGTGCTCTGCTTCAGTGCTCGCGGTGCGGTTTGTGCGAGAAATGGAGATTGCTGGATATAGCGCGCGTCGAGAAGCGTTAAAAGTTGTCCGGAAATTGCAAATGAGCTCAAGGCCTTGATGCACGGGACGCCTGCGCTATTTCACGCGCAGAAGCTTCTTGACCTTTGCCTGATCGTCTTCAGTCAACCCATCCCAGTAGGTCTTGTCGACATACCCGATCGCGTTCTCATCTTTCGAGACTTCTTTGAAAACCTCGCGGCTCGTGCGCTTCTTCACCGGCTCGGTTCCACCGGCCGCGACGACATTCGTCCAGTGCGTGACGATGTCCTCGTCGTCCATGTCGAGCACCTTGTCCTTGAAGAACTTGTACTCATCCGTGCTGGTCTTGAGCTGCCAGGGAACGATCTCCTTGGTCTCAGCCGCATCCCAGTACTTCAGGTCTTTGAGGAAGATCTTGCGAATCTCAGAGGTGTCGTAATCGCCCAGATTCTTGGCGTTGTCCTTGTGGATAATCACCACGATCTCGTCAACCGTCAGCTCTTGCGCCTGAACCGGACCACGATAAAGCTGCGTCAGACCCATCAGAAGGCACGCTAGCGTCGTCAGGAAGATCGTTGTGCTATATCGCATGGTGTCACACCTCCACCGAACAATTCGGCAGATTCCACTATAACCTAATGGCGTTTTTGTGTCATCCGATGCGGATTATGCGCCGCCAGCCCTCCGGCGGCCAGTCGGAACTGCTTCAGAATGTGGTCCAGATTCTGAATGATTGGCATCATCTCGCTCGCCTCAGCCGACGTCGCATGCGCCGAATCTCGCGCAACGCTGCTATGAGAGGCTAGGCTCTTCAGTCGCTCGCGCACGCGATCAGCGGCATGAGCCTGCTCCTTTGCAGCAGCTTCCGTTAGCGTCATCAGATTCGCCACGCGCTGCACGGCGCCAAGAATGCTGCCGAGACTTTGCCCCGCGTTCGTTGCGCGACCAACTCCCCGCTGCACGAGCTTTGCGCTTTCCTGCATCGAGCGCACAGCCGCATCAGATTCGTTCTGAATCGTCTTGATCATCGAGATGATCTCATCCGCAGATGAGCTGACTTTCTCCGCCAGCTTGCGCACTTCATCGGCAACCACGGCGAAGCCTCGCCCGTGCTCGCCAGCACGCGCTGCTTCAATCGCTGCGTTGAGCGCGAGCAGATTCGTTTGATCCGCGATCTCGGAGATCGTCGTTACGAGCGTCGCGATTTCATTCGACGCGATGCCTAGGCGATTCAGAATCTCCGACGCATCTCGCACGCTTTGAGAGATGCGCTCCATCTCTTCCATCGTCTCTTCGACTAAGCGGCGACCGTCGCTCGACTCTTCGCTGGCTTGATCCGAAGCGTCAGCAGCAGCCGTAGTCTGGTCGAGAATCGCAGCCGACTTCTTCGCCACGTCCCCCACCGATGCAACCGCATCGCCAATGCCGCGCGCTTGCTGATCCATCTGCTCCATCACTTCGCGCGCGCTTGAGGTCAGCACGGAAGCCGACGAAGCCACGCGATCACTCACGCCCTGCGCTTCATAGAGAATGCCGTTCATCTCCCGCACCATCTGATTGAAGGCGTCGGTCAGCTCGCCAATCATGTCCGTGCGATCGCAACGCATTGTGCGGCTGATATCGCCCGCTGCAATCCGCTTGGCATTGCGCGCGAGCTTGACGATCGGCTTGTTCACCGAGCGCGTAGTAATGAAGGTGAGCAAGATCGAAGTAAACACGATCACGACGAGCAGAATCATCGAGACGAGACTGGGCAGCTTGGCAGCGGCTTGCGCGCCCGAAAGCTTCGCTGCCACGTTCTTGACTGAACCGAGCGCACCAGCGGCTTTCTCGTCAGCGTTCGTTGCGCGCTCTTTCGATTTGCGGGCGAGCTGCTCCATATTCGCAGCGGCGCGTTGCACGACAGGGACCATGCCCTTCACTTTTTCAGTGCGCGACTCGATCTCAGCACTCACGCGTTCATCCAAGCGTTTAATCAGCGCATAGTGTGGAGCAGTCAGGTCAATCCCGCTTGCGCCTTCACTCTTGCGAATCGGATTGATAGCTGCCGAGAGCTTCTGCCCGAAAGTATCGAGCGCGCCGGCGGTGTCTTCCGCTTCGTACTCCGGCGTCTTCTTCGCTTCCGCTAGTTCTGCGGTGGCATCGCGTACATTCTCATTGATCGTCGTGCGGAATGCGCCCCACTGGTCGGCGAGCAGCTTTTGGATTGCCTGCATTTCGCCATACTCGCTCGACGACGACGCGCTGCGCTGTGGCGCGCGACGCAGCACGGCGCCCAGCTCATCAAGCTGATTCTCGACGATCACCGCTTGCTGATTGAAGCGCGAGGGCTGACCATCAAGCTCTTGGAACTCCTGCTGCCAGCGATCGAGCAGGTCGGTCTGACCAGGCATAGCGCCGACGAACATTGACTTGATCTCCATCAAGTCAATCAGCAGGAGCGCGAGCTCATCGCGATAACCCACCATCGGCTTTTGTACGCTGAGCAGTGCAACCAGCTCTTTGCTGAGGTCTGCGCTCTGCTCAACCTTAAGCTGCGCGCTATTCGCTTCGTCCAAAGTTTCGGCTGCGGCGGAAGTTGAATCGCTCGTCATCTCGCGACTCTGACGCAGCTCGTCCTGCGCATCGCTGTAGGCGGTATCGACCGTCGCCAGCGCATCTTGCGCGCCGACGTTGAAGGAATAGGTAAAACCCATCGCAACAGCGACCAACAAGATCACCGCGGCAAAGCCCAGTCCAATCGTCCACTTCAGGGACAGCCCGCTAATCGTGTCGTCCACGGCCTGCCTTCCTTCGTTGCGAAACCCAGCGCCCAGGCACCAGCCCAAACGCGCACACCAAAATGGAGTGTCAATAGCCGCAGCTTAGCACGGAAGGCTAGGTTTTGGGGCGTGGCACTTTGCCTAAAGCGCATCGCTCACTTCGTCTTCATGATGAACACGCCATCCCAGCTTTGCTCGGGGGGATGCTCGATGAAATGTTCGCAACGCTCGATGTAGACCAGCGATGGATTGTGATCGCTGCGTTCTTCGTGCTCTGCCGATTGCTTGAAGTGCTCAAGCGCCTTCGCAAACTCGCGCGCCATGAAGCTCTGATAGCCCAGCGTGTACTGCTCGACCAGGATCTGCATGTGGTCGGGAAGCTCCCCGAGCGTGCCTTCAGCGATCAGCTCGTAGACCGTCGCGGGCTTGCTTCTTCCTTTAACAATCAGCTTGTCCAGCGGGCGCGTCACGAAGGACTGGTAGACCATCTCGTGTGTCGACTCGCCAATCATGATGCTCGTACCGTAAGTCTTGTTCGCACCTTCGTAGCGCGAGGCTTGATTGACCGCATCCCCCATCACCGTGTAATTCATGCGCTTCTCAGATCCCATGTTGCCAGCGGTGACAAGCCCCGTGTTCAGACCGATCCGTGCACGCAGCACTTCAACTTCCGGCATGCCCTGGGCATCGAGCTTGGTGAGCTGAGGCGCGATATCTTTCAAACGAGGCTGCAGTGAGAACAACTCGCGCTGGCAAGCAAGGGCTGCGCGGCACGAGCGCTCTGCGTGATCCTCCGATGCAATAGGCGCTCCCCAATAAGCCATGATCGCGTCGCCGATGAACTTGTCGACGATGCCATCGAACTCGTCCATGATCACCCGCGACATCGCCCGCAGGTATTCGTTAATCAGCCTAGTGAGCTGCTCTGGTTCGAGTCGCTCGGAGATGCCGGTGAAGCCTTCGATATCGCTGAAGAAAATCGTGAGCTGTCGCTTCTCGCCACCAAGCTTCATCGTGTGCGGATTCTCGAGCACGTAGTCCACCAGCTTCGAGCTCATGTAACGCTCGCTGAAGCGCCGGATGTGCCGCGTGTGCGCATCGAGCGTGAACATCTTGAGCATCGCGCTCGCAACAAAAGCCGTGAGCGGCGCCAGCGCAGGCCCGGCCATCGGCAGATCTACGCTCATCTGATCGTACGCCAGCATACTGGCGACGATCGTCGCGGCGGTGATCGCTACCGTGATGCCGATGCTGGCGAGATAGCTGCCGATGAACATCACCGCGAGCGCAGCAATCGCAGCGCCAATCAAAAGCATCGCAATGCTCACCCAGCCCGGCGCTTTGCTGAGAAAATCCGCGTTGAGCAGCATGTCGAGCGCCGTCGCGTGCAGCTCAACGCCGTTCGTCGTTTCACTCAAAGGCGTGGGGCGAACATCGCGCAAGCCCTCGGCTGTGCCCGCGATGAAGACGATCTTTCCGCCGAGCAGCTTCTTCGGATCGCCAAGCAGCAGCTCTTTTATCGGCACTTCAATCGCCCGGGGCTGAGGCGCTTGAAACACCACCGGCTCGCCAGCGTGCTCGCGCTCCCACTCGGCTGCTTGCTCCATGCGCGTGCGTGTTGAGACTTCAGCCAATTGCTGAGGCGTGAACTTCGCGCGCCAGATGCGGTCCCAGTCTTGCATCACCAAGCTCAGTGGGATGCGCTGGTAGGTGTAGGGAACGTCGCCGCGCGGAAAGAGTTTCGCGAACTCCGCTTCGCTAAGCGAGTCGCTGCCGAAAACATCTTTTGCATCGCGCCGCCCGCGCCATTTGATCGGCAAGCTGCCATCACTCTGCACGGGGATGTCGAGATCACCGATTTGCCAAGAGCCATCAGCCTGAATCTTGACCTTATCAAGAGAGAGATTCTTGAGTCGCGCCCAAGTCACCAGCGCCATGCTCGGCCACGCTCTTCCATCGTGCTGGACGGCAAGCTGGTAGTCGCGGAAGACGCCGTCGCGATCATCGGGGAAGACGTTGACCATGCCGATGCTGGCAGTTCCTTTGAGCTGGAATGACTCAGGCAAAGCGCCGCGATAGGCGGGGTCGTTGCGCGCTGCCCAAGTGAAGGCGAGCAGATCGGCTTGCGTGCGCTCTTCTTGACGCGCGCGCGACTCCGGATCGTCAGCGTCAAACTTCAAACCGAAAGGGAACGCTTGTAGCTGACCGGAGCGCAACTGCGGGAAAGGCAACACGCGATCCTGCCAGGCCTTGCCAGGCATCGCTTCGAAGAGCGAGGTAATCGCCTCAGCATCATCTGCGCTAAAGCTCATCGCATCGCCTTGGGGCGCGCCGTCGTCGGGCAGAGCATCGCGGCTGAGCACGCCAGCCATCACCACGTTGTCGTGACGCAGCACCTCGGCAGCGAAGAGATCATCCCACGCCTGATAAAGCTGGCGCAGAGAGATGTCGCGCACCTCGCCATTGCTGTCAACGAGTCGCCCGCCCAAGAGCTGATTGAGCCCAGCGAAGTAGGCGGGATCAGTTGCAGCGATGTAGCGCGCGCTGATCTCGCCCTGCGACGAAGGGTCGTTCGTGTTGCGCCCGCCATCCGCGAAAATATGGTCGAAGATCACCGCCTTCGCGCCAGCTTCCTCGCAGTAGCGCAGCACCTTGTTGTAGAGAAAGCGCGGCCAGGGATAGGCCCAGCCCTCGTTGTTCTGCACGTCGCGCAAGGTCGCTTCGTCGAGCGTGAGGATGACAAGCTCGTCGCTCGCGGATTTGGGATCGGCGAGGGTCTGCACTTTC
>Ga0213866_10002867_pt1 | contig 11951 bp, 19 predicted proteins | sample PICome_11_FD_160079 | JGI IMG/M metagenome (GOLD analysis project Ga0213866, IMG submission 160079) | Coastal seawater microbial communities near Pivers Island, North Carolina, United States - PICO284 | ecosystem: Environmental > Aquatic > Marine > Coastal | place: USA: North Carolina... | reverse complement strand
AAAGACTGGCCGAAGAACGAGGGGAATATCCAGACGGTGTCGGTTCAGGTCGAAGGAACTCACATCTTCTTGCGATTGCCCCCAATGCATCCAGTGGGGTTATCCTGTCAACGTCTCCGTCTATTGAACCCGCCAAAGCAGTTGCGTACACCCACAGAACGAGAGCTGGTAGTTTCCTTGTAAAGAACGCGTACTTCGAAGAACTGCTCAAGGAGAAAGGTGAAAACAACGAGTCGGTGTGGACATCGATCATTACCAACAAAGGATCGGTGCAACACCTACCATTCTTGACTGAAGGTGAAAAGGCAGTGTTTAAGACTGCACAAGAGTTAGATCAGAATTGGGTAGTACAACACGCCGCAGATCGACAACCCTACATATGTCAAGGTCAATCGGTGAACCTATTCTTCCCTGCCGGTGCAGAAAAGTCTTATGTGAACAAGGTGCACATCAAGGCATGGAAAGAGGGTCTCAAGGGGTTGTACTACCTACGCACAGAGGCAAAGTCTCGTGCAGAAAATGTATCAGAAAAAGTAGAACGAGTTGCACTACAGGACGACAACCGGTCTATAGTTTATTCTAAAAAGAATTGTCCCTTCTGTGCAATGGCAATGGAGGAACTTAAACTTCGTGGTATACTTTTTGACAAGGTTGATCTCGAAGAAATTGGAAAAACTGCTTCAGAGGTGACGGGCAGAAAGGTAAATACTGTACCACAAATTTACATTGAAGGTGAATACGTGGGTGGATATGACGATCTCATGAAGAAGTTAGACATGACAAACGCTAACCAATCGGAGGAATGTCGCGCTTGTGAGGGGTGATATATGGGCAAAAAAAGGATTGGTGACTGGTTTCTTCTGAGTAAAGAAAAATCCGGATCGTTTATTGAGTTTGCGAGAGGTAATAGACCATCTTATGATAATAACTATTGTCAGAAACTACAAAGGTTTCTAGATGGTCACAAAAAAGAAAGAGGTGGACAACGAAGAACTGCAATTGATGTTGGTGCATCATATGGTTTTGTTTCAAAACATCTTAGTGAACAGTTTGATGAAGTAAAGTCATTTGAAGTTGTAGATGATATACGTTATTGTTTAGAACTAAACGTAGAAAACAATGACATGAACAATGTTGAAGTGTTCCCTTGTGGTTTAAGTGACTATAATGGTGACATGACAATTTATGTGTCGGAACGTTGGACTGGACACGCGTCTAAATACATGAACCGCGATATCCATAGACGAAGAGATGCACGTAAATGTGACGTTAGAACACTGGACAGTTTTGATTTTCAGAACGTCGATTTAATCAAGATCGATACTGAAGGTAGTGAACTCAACGTAGTTCGAGGTGGACTGAAAACAATTTCTTTGTGGCGACCAGCAATTGTCACTGAAGTGTCTATCAAAAACCCACAAGCAGTCAAAGACGCATATCAACTTATCATGTTGATGGACTCTTTGAATTACAAATATCACCGTACCATTGGTGGTGATTTTATTTTTATACCGGACGATTAAAATGGCATATTCAGAAAAAGTGTTAGACCATTACGAGAACCCTCGCAACGTGGGTAAGATGGATAGAGAATCAGATGACGTGGGTACAGGTATGGTGGGAGCGCCTGCGTGTGGTGACGTTATGCAGTTGCAAATCAGAGTTGAAGATGATATAATACAAGATGCTAAATTCAAAACATATGGGTGTGGAAGTGCGATTGCGTCTTCCTCACTCTTAACAGAATGGGTAAAGGGTAAGAGTCTTGACGATGCGGCAAGTATTAAAAATACAGAGATCGCAAAAGAACTCTCTTTACCACCAGTGAAGATACACTGTAGTGTCCTTGCAGAAGACGCAATAAAAGCTGCTGTTCAAAACTATCGAGACAAAAAGGAATCCTAATGCCACTACTAGACTTTAGTACAACGTACAAACCATTTCAGTATCCTTGGGCGGTAGAACTGTCTAAGAAACATGAAGAGGTTCACTGGATCGAAGACGAAGCGGAGTTGAGTGAAGATGTCCAAGACTGGAAAACCAAACTCACCGGAGACGAAAAAGAGTTCATCACCCAAGTACTGCGACTGTTCACACAGTCTGACGTTCAAGTTGGGGAGAACTACCACGAGTTACTTATCCCTAAATTCAAAAACAATGAGGTGCGAAATATGCTCTCTTCCTTTGCGGGTCGAGAAGCCGTCCACCAACGTGCGTATGCCCTTCTCAATGACACGCTTGGTCTTCCGGACGAAGAGTATCATAAGTTTCTCGAATATAAAGAGATGGCGGACAAAGTAGACTTCATGAAAGAAGGTGACACGTCGTCACACGGCGGTCTTGCACTTGCACTCGCACAGTCAGTATTTAACGAGGGTATGTCTCTGTTCTCTTCATTCGTGATGTTGTTGAACTTCCAGAGATTCGGTAAGATGAAGGGTATGGGCACAATCGTTGAGTGGTCTATCCGTGACGAAACTCTACACGTGCAGGGTAACGCAAAGTTGTTCCGTACATTCTGTGAAGAACATCCTCGTATTGTGAACGATGAACTTAAAAGTAAGATATATACTATGGCAAAAAACGCAGTAGATCTCGAAGATAAGTTTATCAATCTTGCTTTTAAGGGGAATGATGTTGAGGGTCTCACTAAGGAAGAGGTACGTCGGTATATACGTCATATTGCTGATCGTCGTCTTCTTCAACTTGGGCTACGAACAAAATTCAGACAGAAAGACAATCCACTACCATGGCTGGATTGGGTGCTCAACGGTGCATCACACGATAACTTCTTCGAGAAGAGGGTAACAGAATACTCCGTGGTCGGCATGGAAGGCGAATGGGGTTGGGATGAGGTAGCATGAAATGGAGTATGAATACACACTGGAGTGTAGTGTATGTGATAGTACAGTAACACTTATCGTTGAAAACAACGAAGAAAAACCCACACATTGCCCGATGTGTGGTTCCGTATCCACAAATGAATGGGAAGACTAATGTGGATGTGGTGTGGACAACCATTTGACCCCACTGAAGAGTATCTCGAACAATTCGTGGGGTTCGTTTACCTGATTACAGAACTTGATACAGGAAAGATGTATGTCGGAAAGAAAAACTTCTGGTCCACAAGAAAACTCCCACCTCTCAAGGGACAAAAACGTAAGCGTACTGTTAGGAGACAATCCGACTGGCGTGACTACTTTGGGTCAAATGAGACTCTCAAAACACTTGTCGAAGAAAAAGGCGGTGACAAGTACGAAAGAAAAATCTTAAAACTTTGCAAATCGAAGGGTGAATTATCCTACGAAGAGTTATTAGAACAGGTTCGTCGTGACGTTTTACGCGACGATAAATATTACAACGGTATCATACAGGTAAGAATTTCATCGAGACATCTAAGGTCTGAATAATGGGCAATATTGCCGCGGCGCATTGGGGACACGATGCGTCCATGACGTTTTACAACTCAGACACAAACACTTTCCACGTGATTGAGATGGAGAAACTTACGGGCATAAAACACTATCGTGGACACGGTCGACTAGATGAAGTCGAAGACATTCTCAAAGAATGTTTGAAAATATCGAGAGACGAATTTGGAATAAAAAACGAATACGATTTTTTTATCCTTGGATCATCTGTTAATCCACACGCCCCCGACTATCATGAAGGTCAAATCCTTCACCGACCCTTAGTCGAAAAAATCTTCAATGTGCGTAAGGGTGGTTTTCTTATAAACTTCCGACACCATAATGGTCATGCGTATGGTGCCTATTCACAATCCCCTTGGTTTGGTGATCAAGCCACAATCTTTACCTTTGATGCAGGTGGTGACGACGGTCACACTTTCCTATGGGACGCAGAGGGACACGATGTAAGATCGGTACAAAAAGTAGGATGGGATCACACTGTTCATAAGTGGGAAAGTTTTTTTGGTAGAAACTACAACATCGCAATAGGTCATGGTTGCGTCAATATTGTAAACAATACCTCTAGTGTTCTAGACCTGTCCGGTAAAGCGATGGGTGCAGCAGCATATGGTAGCGACAATACCAAATTTCACACGTTAGGTCAGAGACTATTCAAGATTGATTGGAGTACTATTAAAAGTAGAAATCCGGCATTCGATTTTTGGGCAGACGAATACAGAAAAGATAGTTTTGACATGTGGGAAGAAGGACAGGGTCGAGGACAGTATGAATCGGGTAAGGAGTGGTTAACAGATATATTCTTCGACACCCCAGAAGATAACAACATATATCAAATAATGCCTCGCGAAAAATTTCCTACGTGGCGCGAAGAGTGTGACATCGCACGTGGTATACAGGATGAGTTTGAAAACAAGGTTTTGACTTTCTTGCAAAAACACGAAGAGGTTTTGTATAGAAATAAAAATAGATTAGTGATAAGTGGTGGGTGCGGACTGAACGTATTACTCAATCGAAGAATTCAAGAAGAGTTTGGTTTAGACGTATTTGTTCCACCAGATGTTACCGATGTAGGATTACCATTGGGTTTTATTGTGCGGTGGATGACTAAACGTAAATGGGATCAGGACAGGGTGACCATATCCTACGCGGGACCAAAACTACGTGATCTCGATTGTTTAGACTATTACAAAGACAATTATCATCACGAAGAGATCACGGTCGAAGACCTGTCGAACCGATTGAAGAACGATGAGATCGTAGGTCTAGTTCAGGGTGGTATAGAAGTTGGACCACGTGCGTTAGGAAACAGATCTATTCTGTGTGACCCAAAGGGATGGGACAAAAAAGAAAAGGTCAATGTGATCAAACGTAGAGAATGGTATCGTCCATTTGCACCTGTCTGTCGCAAAGAAGATGCGGAGTGGTACTTCAGCGCGGTCAACTATAACAATCTATCCTTCATGAATTTTGCGGTTGACGTTCGTCCACAACACGCAGAAGCGCTCGCAGCAATCACACATGTAGATGGTAGTGCAAGATTACAGACAGTGACCAGAGATCAGAACGAACTTTTGTATGACATATTGTCTGAGTTTGATGGTGTATTATTGAACACTTCATTTAATGTTCGAGGTAAACCAATACTAAATACTTTGAAAGAAGCATTCGAGGTTTTGAATGAAACTGAACTGGATGCTGTTGTTGTATATCACAATGAAAAATTGTGGTACTTCAACACTAAAAAAATATAAATAACTCTATACGTTTATTGAGGATCGAGTGTGTTACGTTTTCAACAATATCTAGAAGAGGGAGTCAATGACCCCGCAATCTTTAAAGCAGTGTTTCTTGCGGGTGGTCCCGGCAGTGGTAAGTCATTCATTGTGGGTAAGACTGGTCTGACATCAATGGGATACAAAGTCGTAAACTCTGACGATGCATTCGAAGCGGCAATGAAGAAAGCAGAGATGGAAATGACCCCAGACAACATCTTTTCTCCAAAGGGTCAAGAACTAAGGGGTAAAGCAAAACGTCTCACAGGCAACAAACAGACGCGTTACATAAAGGGTAGACTGGGGTTAGTCGTCGATGGGACAGGAAAAGACCCTGAGAAGATTGCTAATCAAGCACGTCAAGTGCAAAAGTTAGGATACCAAGCTGCGATGATTTTTGTCAATACCGATCTCGATACTGCACTCAAGCGTAACCGAATGAGAGCAAGATCTCTCCCCGATAAAGAAGTCGAATCATATTGGAAACAAGTACAACGCAATGTTGGTAAGTTTCAACGGATGTTTGGTAAAGAAAATTTTCTTGTGGTTGACAACAGTGAAGGTAAGAACTACGAGAAAGAGACACTTCGCGCATACCGTGATGTGAAGAAATTTACTGATAAAGAAGTGACACCAAAAGCGAAGAAGTGGATTGAGACAGAACGTGCCGCGATACGACAAGCAGGTCGCAAAAGGTCTTGACAACCCCTATAAGTATCTGTATAATGAGTTCTATGCGATAAGGAAATATTATGCCAGTCAATAAACAACGTTTACAAATTTTTGAGATTCTACAACAGGTATCATCAAAACGTGCAAAGAAAGATAAAATATCTATACTTCGTGAAAATGAGACCATGGCACTAAGAGACGTGTTACGTGGTACATTTGATGATGTTATACAATGGAACCTACCAGCAGGTAATGTTCCATACACCCCCGCTACAGAAGAATCACCCCCCAATACCCTTCTAAAGAAACATATGGACTTCAAATATTTTGTGAAGGGGTTGCGCGAATCCAACAGATTATCTCCCGTCCGGCGAGAGAGAATGTTTCTCGACATGTGTGAGTCGATACATCCTCGTGATGCAGATGTGATCGTTAATATGATTAACAAGAAACCGCCCATGAAGGGCATCACTAAGACACTGGTAAAGGAGGCATTTCCAGATTTAATCCTGAAATAATTTCCCACGTACAACAATAAGGAGAGAGTATGGTTGAGACTAATCAACTAGAAAGACTTAGAAAAGACTCGCGAGAGTTGGGACATTACATTCATAAATTGCACAAAAGGGGGAAAGCAGATATTGCATATAAAGTTGCGAAACGTCAGACGTTTTTAGAAACTGCAATATCACAAGCTGAAACTCGACTAAGGGGGTGATCCTTATCTGGAACTGGCCCTCTAAATGAGGGCCTTTTTCATTTGGAAACTTACATATGCCTACATACGATTTAAGAAATAAAGAAACAGGAGAGGTAAAAGAAATGATCCTCTCAATCTCCAAGAAAGAAGAGATGGTTGAATCTGGTAACTGGGAACAGGTACATACATCGGTACCGAATCTTGTAACTCATTCAGGTTCAATGCTATCAAAGACATCGGGTGATTGGAAAAATAAACTCGATCAGATCAAAAATCAGGCAGGTGGTAACACCGGATTGTCTGCCGATAAAAAACGTAAATACGGATTTGTGGACAACTCGATACATAACTAATGAAGACCAAACTACAACACATTGAGTCAATGAATATTCGTATTGACGATCTTCGTACAATTACACCTGTTACAGAATCTCAGAAAGAAGCGTACAGTGCCTGGCGTGAGGGTGATAACCTTGCGATGGTCGGGACTGCTGGCACAGGTAAAACATTTCTCGCGATGTATCTTGCACTCGAAGAGATAATGGATAAAAGCACACCCTTTGATTCCCTACGTATCATTCGTAGTGCGGTGCCTACACGCGAGGTTGGATTTCTGCCGGGTACTATTGAAGAAAAATTAAACGCATTCACTGGACCTTATCGTGCCGCCGCAGCGGATCTTTTTGAAGATGATCGCGCATACGATAAGTTAGTTCATAATAAATACATACAGTTCGAATCTACCTCGTACATTCGGGGTGTAACGTTTGATAATAGTATTGTTCTGGTGGATGAGATGCAAAATCTTAACTTCCACGAACTGGACTCTGTGATGACACGGATCGGACATTGTTCTAAAATCATTTTCTGTGGAGACTACAAGCAGTCAGATTTTAAACAACAGTCTGAGAAAAATGGAATCAATACCTTCCTTGAGATACTTGAACAACTCAAGCATTTTTCGGTAGTAGAGTTCTCGTGGGAAGATATCGTCCGCAGTGGTCTCGTGAGAGACTACATAATGACAAAGGAGTGGATGGGATTATGACAGACTTATTTGACTTTGGGTTTACCGCCGTAACGGAGGATGAACTCGAAACAGTACAAACCGCAAGACAACAGGTTGCCGCAACTGAAGAGTCGTCTGGTGAGACACAAGACCGACTGGATAGACTGTATAATGCGATTACCCCGTTGTTAAGTAATCTAAAAAGAAATCCGGAGAAGGAGTATATTCTCTGGCCAAATCGTCTTGAAAAAGTAGAACAATTTGAAGATCTATTACAATCAATCTATACAGGGGATTCTCAATGAATAGGGAAGCAGTATTTGAACAACTTAAAATTGACGAAGGAGTAGTCAATGAAATTTATTTGGACCATCTTGGGTACGCAACCTTCGGAGTGGGACATCTCGTGCTTGAGTCAGATCCCGAACACGGAGAACCAGTCGGAACACCTATCAGCGAAGAGCGAGTACGTGAGTGTTTTGACCGCGATCTCGACTTGGCTATAAGTGAGTGTGTTGCACTTTATGGACCGGACATCTGGGAAGGATTCCCCGGCGAGGTGCAGGAGATCTTAGTGAACATGATGTTCAACATGGGTCGTACACGGTTGTCCAAGTTTAAGAACTTCAACTCAGCACTTATAGAAGGTGACTGGAAAACCGCAGGGGTTGAAGGTCGCGATAGTTTATGGTATCGTCAAGTAACAAATCGTGCTGAGCGATTGATGGAAAGAATGGACAATGTCTAGTAGAAGACAGTCCCGTCGATCTGACTACATACCAATGCGTATGGAGCAACTGAAGGTCGAACGGGACAACCCACACAATTCTCCGATAGATGCAGAGTGGTACAACCGCATCATTCAGGAACTTGATTGGGCAAACATGATGGTTGGTGAGACTGATCATACAAATTGTTTTATGGAAAAGGAAGAGTAGTAAATTATGGCGAAGTATAGCCGCTTTGATCCACGTAACAAAAAGAAAAATCGTCACAAAAATCGTTACCTTGATAGGTCAAGTAAACCAGTAAAACGGGAACCCGATCAAGATGACTTAGATTTGCAACGGTATTACGAGTCGTTTCGAGTATCAAAGTAAATGAATAATTGGTTCCGCGAACCAATCTCTAAACAACCAATATTCGTCAATGAGAACTATGAAATAGATTGGCGCGGAACTTTCGGGGTTGGCGACATACTGTATGGTTTGAACAGTGCTCACGCATTGGCGCACCTTCACAACCATCCAATCAAAATGAATGTGTACTGGACGCATGGTCCCGACTACCTGTATCATTTTGAAGATCCTGAAACGATCATCGAACGAACACACTACCTACACAATCTGTATCACGATCAGAGTAGTGTGACAATCAATCACATCTATGACTCACCCACTGACCACGAGATCGAAAAACTGCGATGGAGAGGATTTGGTCACAAAGACAATCCTCAACGTGTGTTGTCTTTCGGTCACTGGCCGTTTCGAAAAGAACTGTTCCATGATGGTATACCCAACAAGGTAGTATTCTGGAGACCCACGTTCAACCGTGAGATTCCGTCCGGTGGTAAGAAATGGAAGATGACTTTCACGGTCGGAGAGTGGGAACGCATCATCATGTTTCTCGAACTCAAAGGGTACAATCTGGTTGAACTGGGGTACAGGACACCGGTGTCGGAAGCACTGTATCATATTAGGACATGTTCGTTCTGCATCTTCTACGATGGAATGTGGCAGTACCTCGCACGGAACCTCGCAAAACCTGTAATTACTTTAGGTGGTAGTTCAATTGCAAGGGTTCACAGTCCGCAGGGAGTGCACTTCTCTGAACCACACGAAGAGAAAAACCACTTTTGGGATTACCTATATAAGTTACCGAACAATGAAAAGCACCTTAACAGACGTGCAAACCAATACAAAAAACAGTTGATGGATAAAATAAATGTTTCAAATTGATCGTGCAGTGATAGAAATCAATGGGGGATGCAACTTCTCGTGTAGTATGTGTCCACAGGACATGCGTACCGGTGGCAGACACAAAGACTTTTTGCGGAAGATGACTCTTATTGAGTTTGAAGCTAATGTCGCAGACTGTGCAAAACACGGTCTCAATGTAGTCAACCTTGACGGTAGTGGAGAAGCGACACTGAATCGTAACCTACCAGAGTATATCAAGATTGTCAAGCGTTATGGCGCAAAGGCAGTTATCTTTTCAAATGGTTTTAACATGAAGGGTCAGTTCATGCGCGACTGTGTTGATGCAGGTCTTGACTTTTATCGGTTCTCATTTATTGGGTCAAATCGTGAACAATACGACAAATGGATGTACAATCGTATCGGTAGTAACTATGATATAATCATAAATAACATACGCGAAATGAAAAAATATGTGGATGAAACGCAATCCACTTGCACTGTTGCAACGTATCATCTTATTACTGACAACGATAACCTTGACGAAGAACTTGAAGAATATAAGTCTCTTGTCGAGGATTTAGGCGTCTCCACAGAAATCTGGAAGATGCACAACTGGAGCGGAGTTTACAAACCCGACTATGACAGAAACGGAAGTGTTAAAACTTGTGGTCGCCCTTTCAGTCCCGATGTCGTTATACGGGCTGGTGGTCTGGACGGTCGTTCGGGGGCAGTTGCGCCATGTTGTCAAGTCCTTGGAAGAGACGAAGAAGCAGTTCTCGGACATACAAGCGAGTCAACAATCGAAGAAATCTGGTATGGAGAAGAGTACGAACGACTGAGGGAACAACACCGAACAGGCGACTATCCCGATTTTTGTAAGGGATGTGACTTCTTACTTGATGATCCAGAGGTGTTAGTATACACTAATTTTGGTCGTGATAATTATAAGATGTACGGTACAGAATTTGATCTGGATGATTATCGCGATGTCACAACGACCTGAAGTATGGATGATTCAAATACCAACCAATCCTCGTTCAATGTATTATCGTGGACGGGTAGAAGAGTCGTGGTCTGAATATAACCTGAAATTTTTTAACGCAATCACTCCCGAAAATCCACCAAAAAATAACTACTTGACCTTCGGTAAAAAACGTGATACAATAGAGTTCACTGATACCGAAATAGCTGTATGGTATAGTCACGTTGAACTGTGGGCAAAAGCACGTACACGCCCCATAATGATTATTGAACATGATGCACTGTTAGTCGAGGATATTCCACAAAATTATTTTGAAAAGTATAAGATGATGTGTCTAGGACACACTGGTAAGAACAGAACTTTGCCAGGTCTTGCGTATTATTTAACACCAGAGATTGCCACAAAGATGGTCAATGACGTTAAAAATACTCAAGAGATAACATGGAACTCAGACGGGTCTATACATAGTTATTGTCAGAAGCATGGACTTTTTGAACCCGAACATGTCTTTCAAGTTCAGAACAAAAAGATTGGAACAACAATTGAGCACCGTAAAAAATGAAAAGATTGATATATCAAGTCTGTTTAGGAAAGGCGAAAAACTCCAAACTATATGCACATTGTATTGAAAGTGTCAAAAGGTATTGTGAAAGATACGACATCGAACATATGGTGCAAACACAACCAGTACTGAGTATTCGTCCAAATCCTTTCATGAGTAATCGTTCAGAAGAGTCGTGGAAAAAACACGGTGGGTTCCTACCTATCTACGAAAAAGAAAATGCGTTTCGTCACGAGTTCCTACACAAGTATGATCAGATTGCGATTGTCGATGCAGATATCTTTATTCGTGATGACGCACCAAATGTCTTCGAAGACTTGGACAAGGACACGGTGTTTGGAGCAGTCTGTGAACGTGAGATGCCTATCAACGAGAAGTACAAGGCAAAGATCACCAACTACTCAATTATGCAGTACAAACCGCTGCACACCGCAAGAGTCGATTTCAAGCCAAACAACCTTGGATACGAGTTCTTTAACATGGGGTTGATTCTTTTCAACACAAAGAAACTAAAACCATTTTTACGTGGACAAAATCCACAACAGTTTATTGAACGTGGTGAGTTCATAGATTTTGTGAATGGTAAGGGTGCATGGAAATGGTCGACTGACCAAACTCTGTTGAACTTCTGGATTAAGAAACACCGTATACCGATTCAACATCTAAGTTGGAAGTGGAATGGGTTGTACACCGCAAACACCAATATACCTGAGTGCAACTTCATACATTTCTTTTTAAAAGATTTACTTCCAGAACAAGGTGAAAACGTCGAAGAATTGATGAAACTGATATGAAATCTTACGAAGAAAAAACACAAAAATATGCCACGTGGGGAGACAAGTATCTTCAACACACCGATGTGTTGTACTCGATACAATACGAGGACAAGTTCAAACCAATCAAC
>Ga0213866_10002865_pt1 | contig 11952 bp, 9 predicted proteins | sample PICome_11_FD_160079 | JGI IMG/M metagenome (GOLD analysis project Ga0213866, IMG submission 160079) | Coastal seawater microbial communities near Pivers Island, North Carolina, United States - PICO284 | ecosystem: Environmental > Aquatic > Marine > Coastal | place: USA: North Carolina... | reverse complement strand
TACCCGCGAGGGCGCCCTGACCTGGGGGATGACCGACCGCATCCGTGTTACCGCAGGCTTCGACAGCCAGCTACAGGTGCGCAATAACAGCGGCCGCACCCCGTTTAGCGGCTCCAGCTATCTGTCCCTTCCCGACAACTGGACCAGCGGCTTGACCACCAACCAATGGACCACGCTGGACGACAGCCTGCGCGGCTTCGAGCGCGAGATAGCCCGCGATCGGTACTACCTGGAGTTGGATGCCAGGCTGAACGAACGCTGGCAGCTGGACGCTGCGCTGAGCATTGAAGACAGGCAGGGCGACGCTGACATCGGAGCAGCGATCTATACCGATGCGGCCTCGGGCGACGCTGCCCTGTTACCGCGAGAAGTGGACTATCGCAATACCGAGCTGAAACTCGGGCTGCGCTATGACCACGATCGATTACACCTGGACGGCTCGTTCGAGTACGCGGACTTCAACAACCAGGAAGACCGATTAACCTGGGAAAATCCCTACGCCTCGTTTAGCCCCAGCGTGCGCTACCCGGAGGGTGTGGGTGGGGTAGCATTGGCTCCAGACAATACCTTGATGCGCGGCAGGCTTACCGGGCTGTACGTATTCTCGCCCGAGGCCCGCCTGCAGTTTGACGGCAGTTATGGCGTCACCGAGCAAGACCAGGACTTCCTGCCCTACTCGGTCAACGATGCCCTGCGGGTAGACGAACCACTGCCGCGCACCGACCTGGGCGGTGAACAGGCAACCAGTACCCTCAACGCACGACTGCTACTCAAACCGCTGCCAAAACTCAACGCAGAGCTTCGCTATAAGGTTCTGGATCGGGACTACGACAACCCACGCGACGGCTATCGTTATATCCGGGGTGATGGTACCAACCAGCCCAGGCAGGCACTGACAGCCTACAACACCGCACACGATCACCTGGCCCAAACCCTGGGGTTTGAACTGGCCTATCGCCTCCCCTGGTGGCGCAGTCGACTGAGCTTCGACTATGACTTCGAATGGATCGAGCGCGAGAACGCCGCGGTAGAGGAAACCGACGAAGACAGGTTGACGTTCGGCTACCGTATCCGACCCACGTCCACCCTGGGCGCGAAGCTGGAGCTGCACTACGCAGATCGAGCGGCCAGCACCTATCAATGGGATCAGTCCTACTATGCCCTGCTCGACGTTGAACTTATCAACGCCACACCCGGCAACCAGCGCTACATCAATCACCCTGAACTCAGTCAGTACCATCTGACCAACCGTGAGCGCAGCGAGGTGCGCCTCGACCTCGACTACAGCCCGAACGCCCGCTGGATGCTGGCGATGAACCTAAAGTGGCGCGATGACGATTTCGACAAGACCAACCTGGGGCTGGAGAGCAGCGAATGGCAGAGAATCCACCTGTCCGCGAACTACGCGGCCAGCAGTGCGCTCAATCTCAGCGTATACGGGGGCTTCGATCGCTTTGAGAGCACCCAGACCGGCCGCGCTTTCCGCGGTGGCCAGGAGAAGAATGCCTTCGCTGTTTATCCACCCCTGCCGCAGGCCAGCGATCCAGATCGTGATTGGGATGTGAACGCCACGGATGACAGCGTCACCCTGGGTGCCAACCTGAGCTGGCAGCCGGTGGAGGAACTGGCGATCACACTGGACTACAGCTTCGTCGACACCGTCGCCGAGCAAGTCATGTCCGCTGCGGGCGCGGCAGACCTGATGCCGCAAAACCTGCCCGATGTGGATACACGGCTGCATCACCTCAGCGCTGGCGGCGAGTGGTCCATCAAGGAAAACCTGTCACTGGCGCTGGAATACCAGTACTACCGTTACAGCAGCGATGACTGGTCGTGGCAGGGCGTGCAGGCCGACACGATCAGCAAGGTTCTCACGTTTGGGGAGCGCAATCCCAACGAACAGATTCATTACGTAGGCGCATCAGTGCGGTATCACTGGCAGTAGCGCCTCGGGGGAGTAAGACCATGGCTATTCGAACATCTCACTGGATTCTGGCAGGCGCCCTGGCCCTGCTGACCGCCTGTGGTGGCGGCGGTGGCGGCGATCGCGCCGCAGGGGTAGAGCCAGGGCCGCCCCCGCCGGGAGGTTCCGTACCACCACCCGAGCCCGAAGTCCCGGCCCCCAGCCCCTCCGCCTATGCAGAGGCGCAGGAGCTGCGCGCCTTTATCACCAGTGCGGCCATTGCGGACGACGGCCAGGCAGTCATCGACTTCCAGCTCACCGATGGCGCCGGTACCGCCATACAAGACCTGGCACAGGATAACGTGCGGTTCGTGCTGGCCAAGCTGCAGGGTAGCCCCCTTGGCAATCTCACCGGTAGCTGGCAGTCCTACATCAACCAGATTGAACAGCCCAAACCCGGTGAAGTCGGCGACGGCGACGTTCCGCGCCTACAGGCCACTTACGAAAGAGACGGCGAGTTCACCAACAATGGCGACGGCACCTACCGCTACCGCTACCTGACCTCGGTTAACGCCCTCGAGCAGGACATCCTTGACCAGGCCGAAACGGAGGGCCTGGACCTGTCCTATACACCGGAGCGCACGCACCGGGTGGCCATCCAGTTCGATGGCAATGACAACACCACCGCCAACCCGTTCCGCGACTGGGTGCCGGCCACCGGCGCGACTGAAGGCATCTTCACGATGGAGATCGCAGCGACCCAGAACTGTAATAGCTGCCACGACGTGCTTGGCATTCACGGCGGCAACCGTCGCGAGGTGGAGTACTGCGTAACCTGCCACAACCCTGGCTCCACCGACGCCAACAGCGGCAACAGCGTGGATATGAAAGTGATGATCCACAAGATCCACATGGGCGCTGATCTGCCCAGCGTGCAGGCCGGCGGTGAGTACGCGATTTACGGCTTTCGTGACAGCAAGCACGACTACTCCAATGTTCACTATCCACAGGACATCCGCCGCTGCGAAAACTGCCACGCCGGTACCAGCACCGGCGCCGGCCGTGACGACCTGGTGCTGACGGCCCAGGGCGATAACTGGGCCCAGTACTCAACGCGTGCAAGCTGTGGCAGCTGCCACGATCAGCTGGACTTCGACCTGCACGCCGGTGGCCAGCCTGACGACACCAATTGCGCCAGCTGCCACAGCGCAGGCGGCATCGCCGGCAGCATCGAGGACAGTCACGGCATTGCATTTGAAGAGGCTCGCGAGGCGTTCAAAGCGGAAGTAACCGCGATCGACAACAGCGCGCCAGGGCAGACCCCAACGATCAGCTTCAGGGTCAGCAATCCACTCACCGGCGATGACTACGATATTTTCACTGACCCGGTGTGGACCAACGATGAGAGCTCACTGAACGTAAAAATGGCCTGGGATACAGGTGACTACACCAACACAGGCAACGGCGAGGGTGCCCGTAACGCCAGCTCCGTTTCTACCAGTGCGCTGGCCAACGCTACGGCGAACGGCGACGGCACTTACAGTGTGGTCATGCCGCTGGCGATTCCTGACGGTAGCCTTGCGCCCGGCATCGCGGCCTCCGGTAGCGGCGTCGCCACTATCGAGGGTCACCCGGGAGTGGACTACAACGAAGACGGCGAACCGGAATCAGTACCTGTGGGCGATGCGCACCAGTTCTTCTCCATCGACGAGGCAGACGGGACACCGGCACCACGTCGAGAGGTGGTCGATATCGTGCAGTGCAATGCCTGCCACGGTTCGCTGGTACTGCACGGTAACAACCGCGCCGACAATATCGACAGTTGCGTGACCTGCCACAACCCACGCAATACGGACCGCAGCGTCAGGGCCGTCGCGGTGAACCCGCCTACCGATGGTAAAGACGAGGAATCCATCAACTTCACCACCATGGTTCACGGCATACACGCCGCCGGCTTCCGCGAGAACCCGCTACAGGTAGTAGGCTTTCGCGGTTTCACTACCTACGTCTATGACGAAAACACGGTGCACTACCCCGGCATCCTGGACAATTGTGCGGCCTGTCACGCTGGCGACAGCTACACACTGCCATTGGCCGGTTCAGTGCTGGGCACCAGCATCGATACTGGTGACAGCGTGGCTGATCCGACAGACGACAGCGTGGTCACACCGGCAACCGCGGCCTGTTCGAGCTGTCACGACAGTCAGGTCGCCACCGCGCACATGGAGTCCAATGGTGGCAGCTTCAGCACGACGCAACAGGCCATCGATGAAGGTGACGTGGTGGAGCAGTGTGAGCTGTGCCACGGCAGTGGTAAAACTTCAGATGTGAGTAACGTTCATAGTGTCAGGGAACTGCCCTGAGGGCAGCTCCCTGGCGGCTCCCGCCAGGGGTTGCAGGAGCCGGAGGGGGTAAGCGTTGCTTACTCGTTGATGGTCGCTACCTGGCTCGCGCTCAGCTGCGACATGGCCTCTGACATAGCCCGCTCGTAGCACACCTTATTCTCGGTTGCCCGGGTGATGCTGCCGGCATCACGCGGATTTTTGGAACCGCATACCTGCTCTGCTGCTGCGCTGATACGGAAGTACATCGTCTCCTGGCCACGGCTTGTGGTCAGGTCCAGGTCAGCGTGAGAAACCACCGCCTGCTGCAGACCTTCCTGGGTTGTGGTGACATGGGTCACTTCCATGTCCTGTGCGCTTGCATTCAGAGCTACACCAGCGGCAATGCCGATTACCGCAGAAGCCAACGTCCTGTTGATTACATTTTTCATGATCTTTCTCCCTACAAAGCTTTTCGCTGTTGCCACTTGTCTGTTAGTTGGTGACCGGTTTGGATGCTTTCCGCCTCGGCCATGTGATCCAAGATAGGCAAAGCCGCGGCAGAGAAAAACCGCGTTTCGATGAACTGCCGGGGGATGACGATGAAGCGCTGTGATCCGGCGACGAGCCGCGTCGCGACGCCCCGGCCGAATAGCCCAAAGCTGCAACTGCGCGCTGGAACCCGTCTGCGCACGTGGGCAGCAGCACGCTCGACTTTGCCCAGGCCTACGTGGACCGGGGCGTCACTGGTTATATCAATAGAGGTGCTTAGGCGAAAAACCAAGCTGGTATCGAGGAAGGCGATATAAAAGAGGCGTCTTATAACGACAACAGGGGACTGCCTTGTGGGCAGTCCCCTGCAGGCTCCCGCCAGGGGTAGCAGGAGCCGGAAAGCGTAAGGGTTACTTACTCGTTAATAGTGGCGACCTGGCTGGCGTTCAGCTGAGACATGGCTTCTGACATAGCCCGCTCGTAGCACACCTTGTTCTCGGTTGCCTGGGTGATGCTGCCGGCATCACGCGGATTTTTGGAACCGCATACCTGCTCTGCCGCGGCACTGATACGGAAGTACATGGCTTCCTGACCCTTGGTGGTGCTCAGGTCGAGATCATCATGAGAGATCGCTGCCTGCTGCAGACCTTCCTGGGTCGTGGTTACCTGGGTGACTTCAATTGTTTCTGCGGATGCGTTCAGTGCTACACCGGCGGCAATGCCAAGTACCGCAGATGCCAACGTCCTGTTGATTACATTTTTCATCGTAGTTCTCCCTACAAAAATGATGGGCTATTGCCACTTGTTAGTCATATTGTGTGCCCAGTCTGGAATCCATCCCTGCCCCGAGCACGTGAGCAAAGTTAGACGCTTCCTGCGACATCAAAAAGCGCCATTCGATGAAATGTTGGTGAATATCGACGAGCCGCCAGAATCCAGCGACGAGTTGCGAGCGTAAGAGACGAGGTGACCGTTGTGTGACGAACAAAAGGGCGGCCAGCGCGCCGCAACTGGGCATTACCGCCCGCAACACGTATATTGGCCAGCAATGACTTATCGCGGATTTTCTGACTTCGACCACGGGCAAGCTGCCAGTGTCGGCGTCCTCATTACCAACCTGGGAACGCCCACCGCACCAGAGGCTTCAGCGCTGCGCCCGTATCTTAAGCAGTTTCTCTCAGATCCCAGGGTGGTCGAGGTTCCAAGGCTGCTGTGGTGGCTGATTCTGAACGGCATCATCCTGAACGTGCGCCCCCGTCGCTCTGCGCAAGCCTACAAGACCGTATGGACTGAAGACGGTTCGCCGCTTCTGGTCCATACCCGCGACCAGGCCCGCGGGCTCAGAGAGACCCTTGAACGGCGTCACGACGGCAATGTCCGGGTAGCGTTCGCAATGCGCTATGGCGAGCCCTCCATCGCGAACGCACTCGACGAGCTGCTGCGAGAGGGCGTACGCCGGCTCGTAGTACTGCCCCTTTACCCCCAGTACGGCGGCCCAACGACCGGATCCACTTTTGATGCCGTGGCAGCCGATTTCACCGCCAGGCGCTGGCTGCCGGACCTGCGTTTTGTCGCGCACTACTGCGATCACCCCGGCTATATCGCCGCTGTGGCCGACAGTATTCGCGCCCACTGGTCCGAACATGGGCGCGCCGACAAGCTGATCTTCAGCTATCACGGTGAGCCTAAGCGCTACCTCGATGAAGGTGACCCCTATCACTGCCAGTGTCACAAGACCACGCGACTGGTGGCCGAGGCATTGGCGCTATCCGATGACCAGTACCTCACTACCTTCCAATCCCGTTTCGGTCGAGAACCGTGGCTGCAGCCCTATACGGATGAAACCCTGAAAGCGCTTCCGGGGCAGGGCAGCCGATCGGTGCAGCTGGTCTGTCCGGGCTTCTCGGCAGACTGTCTTGAGACCATTGAGGAAATCGGCGTGGAAAATCGCGACTACTTTATGGAAGCGGGCGGCGAGCGCTACGAGTACATTCCCTGTCTTAATGCCAGCGAAACGCACATCGCGTTCCTGGCCGACCTGGTCGATGAACAACTACAGGGCTGGATGGGCGGCGAAGACGAATCCGGCATCACGCGTGCTCAGGCACTGGCGATGGGCGCAAAGCAATAATGAGGACGAATATATGCGATCAATTTTCCTGGCAGTGGTGCTGATGGTGTCAGCCGCTGGCGTCTCAGGGCAGGTGGAAGACAATGCGGTGTGGATTGATGTGCGCACACCCGAGGAGTTCGCCGCCGGCCATGTGGAAGGGGCAACCCGCATTCCATGGGACGGTATCGAAAAGGGTGTGGCACAGCTCGAACTGGCCAAGGATACCCCCGTTTACCTCTACTGCGGCGCAGGCGGTCGTGCCGGTAAGGCCAAGGAACGGCTTGATATGATGGGCTTTACCGCCGTGACCAACGCTGGCGGCCTGGAGGACGCACGCAAACTCGCGCAGCCCCAGTGACTACAGCCAGCGCCTGACGCGCTGGCAATACGCGGGAAAATCTTCCGGAAACACGCCTCGCAACATCTCCTCTTCGGGGCGGATGTAGCGAATCTCGATTATCACCATGAATATCGGCGGTACTAACAGGGCCGTGGTGGCGCCGACGGTGATCGCCAGCCCCAGCAGCACGCTGGCCATGCCGAGATACATGGGGTTGCGCGTATAGCGGTAGACACCACCAGTCACCAGCGCGGTGACTTCTTTAAACGGGATCAGGTTGGTACCAGCGCGCTGGAACAGCCCTCCGGCTACCACCAGCAGGGCCAAACCCACGATAATCAACACACCACCGGCCAATTGGCCTTCAAGGCTGGTGAACCGGGGCCCGGCGGCGTACTCGTTCAAGGCGAAAATAACGATGATGCCGATGAGCAGCCACATCGGTGGATAGATCACGCGCTTGACCATATCGTTGCCTTTCTAACCGGTATGGAGATGAGCGGAGGCCGGTTCCAGGCCGCCGATCGCATAGGCGAGCCCAATACCCACCAGGAACGCCAGCGTCAGCTTACCGCGATCGTGGCTGTGAAAGTGCACCTCAGGTAGCAGGTCGCTGAGCGCAATACAGATAAATGCGCCTGCGGAAAATGCCAGGGCCGCAGCAACCACCAGATCACGGTTACCGCCGAGCAGGTCTACGCCAAAGTAAAACAGCAGCGCTCCCAGCGGGCACATCAGTGCGAAGGCTGCGTTTGCCGCCCGCCTCGCCGGGAGTGACCACCCGCCGGCTTCCATAACCGTGGTGATAGACATCGCATCCAGCGGCTTATGCAGCAGGATGGCCAGGAAGACACCAAGCCCCAGCAGTCCGCCTAGCGCCTGGCCTGCCTCGCTCTGCAGGACTGCGCCCAGTGCCACACCGTCAATCAGGGTGTGCAGACCCAGGCCGAGCGCAATACCAAGCCAGCTGAACCGATGGGCATGACCTGCATCAGGGACGTCATGGTGGTGATGCTCCTCGTCACTGAAGTCGTGCTGGTGAAAGTGGAACATCCGCAACAGCAGCAACATGGTGATCAGGCCAACCATGAGCCACCAGACCGCACGGTCGACCGACTGCGGGCCGCCGTAGGTAACCACGCTGTGAGGCAGCAAATGATAGAACGCCACCCCGATCATCAGCCCCGACACCAGGCTCATCACCAGCTGGGTACGGGTGTGTGTCATCCGGACCCAACCCGGCAGCAACCCGCCCAACAGCGAGAACAGCGCTATCGCGAGACTGTAGCCGATGAGCAGGCTTGTGGGGCTGAGGTTCATCCGAAGGTCCGTTAACAAAGCGCGCGATTATTTCACATTACGAGGCAGCGGGTCATGCGCGGTACAACAGCCCACACCAGTCCAGTGGGGGGGCGCCAACCCACCGGGCCATTATTGACAGCCAGACTAACGACCATTAGTTTCACCGAAAATCCATGCCCACGAGGTCCGCATGTCGATCTACGAGACCATAGAATCCAACGATTCACGCAGACACCTGCAGCTGCGCAGCCCGGTAACCCTGGAACCCACGGGCGAACTGGTCTGTGCCAACGCAGACGACGTAGCGGCGGCGATCGCCAGGGCAAGGGCATCCCAGCCCGCCTGGGCGGCCACCTCGATGAAGGACCGCAGAGCGATCATTGAGCGCGCCCTGCAATTGGTGCTGGAACGCCAGGACGAGATCATCGATACCGTGGTAGCGGAAACCGGCAAGGCCCGAACCGATGCCATGAGCATGGAGGTGTTCTCAGTCGCAGACTCGCTGTGCTACTACGCCAAAAATGCCGAAAAATTCCTGCGCGCCCGCAAGCGCAAAGTACACGGCGTTATCGGCATCGCCAAACAACTGCGGATTGTCTACAAGCCGCTGGGCGTCGTCGGCCTGATCACCCCCTGGAATGGCCCCTTCGTGCTGGTGATGAACCAGGCGGTGCAGGCCATCCTGGCGGGCAACACGGTGGTGGCCAAGGGCTCTGAGGTGACCCCCTGGTCCGCCAAACTCGCCGAAACTATCCTGCGCGATGCCGGCCTGCCCGACGGCGTGTTGCAGGTATTGCTGGGCGACGGGGAAACCGGGGCAGCGATTGTCAGCGGCGGCGTCGACAAGGTGTCATTCACTGGCAGTGTGGCTACCGGCCGCAAAGTTGCCGAGGCCTGCGCCAGCCAGCTGATTCCCTGCACACTGGAACTGGGCGGCAATGACGCGATGATCGTATGCGCCGACGCGGACATCGACCGCGCGGCCGACGGCGCATGGCTGGGTTCGTGTATGAACACCGGCCACTATTGTTGCGGCACCGAGCGCATCTACGTGGTGGCGTCTGTCTACGATGAGTTCCTGGCCAATATCCTTGAGAAGGGGCAACACCTGCGCCAGGGCACAGAACACGGCTGGGAGGAAGATATCGGTGCCGTGTTCTGGGATCGCCAGATGGCCATCATCGAAGCCCACGTGGAGGATGCGCGGGCCAAGGGAGCGACCATCCACCTCGGTGGGCGACGCCATCCCGACCTGCCGGGACTCTATTACGAGCCCACTGTGATTACCGACGTCACTGACGAGATGGACATAATGCGGTTCGAGACCTTCGGCCCAGTGCTCTGTATCCAGAAGGTAAGCTCTGAGGAAGAAGCCCTGGCCCTGGCCAACGACTCCGAGTTCGGGCTGAACGGCAATGTATGGACACAGGACAAGGACAGGGGCTACCAGCTGGCCGCTGCCATCGACACCGGCTCCTGCAGCGTCAACGATATGGCGGTCAGCTACGGCATTCCAGCGGCGCCGTTCGGCGGCAAAAAACAGTCAGGCCTGGGACAGGTCAACGGCAAGAAAGGCCTGCGCGGCTACTGCCATGAGATGCCCATCGTCATCGATCGCTTTGGTGGCAAGATGCAGAACGCCTACCCCTATAGCGCCAAAAACGCCGAGGGCATGCGCAAGTTGATGAATATACTCTGGGTGAAAACGCCGATCGGCCGCTGGCTGAGCTAGCGGTTACGTCAGCACCAGGTTATCCCTGTGAATCAGTTCCGGGTCGCCGCCATAGCCAAGCAGGGTTTCAATATCGCCAGAGGCTGAGCCCATGATGCGGCGCGTCTCGTCGACGTTGTAGTTCACCAGGCCACGGGCAATCTCGCGCCCCTCGCCGTCCCTGCACGACACCATGTCGCCACGCGCAAACTCGCCGTGAACACCGCGAACACCAACGGGCAGCAGGCTGCGACCGGATTCGCGCAGCACTTTCACCGCCCCGTCGTCCAACTCCAGGCTACCCTGCACCTGTATCAGGCTGGCCAGCCACTGCTTGCGGGCATTCTGAGGCTGCTTCCCGGTTCGCAGCCAGGTACCGACAGGGGCTCCGCGGCTGGCGGCTGCAATCACCGCCTCCTCCCGGCCGTTGGCAATCACCGTTTCCGTACCAGAGCGCGCTGCCAGTCGCGCGGCGCGCAGTTTGGTCACCATACCGCCCCGGCCAAGCGCGCCCCCCTCCCCTGCCATGGCGTCCAGCTCGGGGGCGTTCACATCGCTGGCAGTCACCAGCTGTGCGTCAGGGTTACTGCGGGGGTCAGCGTCGAACAAGCCCTCCTGATCGGTGAGCAGTAGCAGCGCATCGGCATCGATGAGGTTGGCAACCAGGGCTGCCAATGTGTCGTTATCACCGAACCTGATTTCGTCGGTGACCACCGTATCGTTCTCATTGACGATAGGTATAACGCCCAGGCCAAGAAGCGTATTCAGGGTGCCACGGGCATTGAGATAGCGATCGCGGGCGATGACATCATCGTGACCCAACAGGACCTGAGCCGTGGCAAATCCGTGCTCGCGAAAGGCATTCTCGTAGCGTTGAACCAGCACCGACTGCCCGACGGCAGCAGCGGCTTGCAGGTCATGCAATGCGCCGGGACGTTCCGCCCAACCGAGTCGGACCACCCCGGCCGCGACCGCGCCGCTGGACACCAGCACCACCTCGGAACCGGCCTCACGCAACACCGCCAGCTGCTCAGCGATGCGGGCGATAATAGTGTCGTTCAGGCCACGTCCGTCGTCGGTGAGCAGGGCGCTGCCCACTTTGACAACCCAGCGGCGGGCCTGTGCAAGTTCGGTGCGATCACTCATCGTGGCTGTCAGGGAGCGTACTCCACCTCCACGTCGTAATCGTCTTCGTCGTCGTCATCGTCTTCTGACGCCTGCGCCCGGTGTCGTGACCGCAACTCGGCAATGCGCTCCCTGGCCTCCTGCTGCATGCGATTTTGCTGCTCAGCCTCAGCCGCGGCCAACTCAGGATCTGCCAGTTCGGCAGCTCGCTGCTGTTCCAGCAAAATGATCATGTCCTGACAAAGGCGCTCAGTACCCTCAGCGCTGATCGCGGAAATCTCGTAAACAGGACCTTCCCAGGCCAGGGCCGCAATCACCGCAGCACGACGGTCGGCCAGCTCCTGGGACTCGATGAGGTCGGTTTTATTAAGCACCAGCCAACGGGGCCGGGACGCTAGCGTGGGGCTGAAGCGTTCCAGCTCGGTGGTAATAGACACAGCGGCGTCGGCCGGTTCGGTGCCGTCCCAGGGTGCCATGTCGACGATATGCAGCAAGATGCGGTTTCGGGTCAGGTGTTTTAGGAAACGAATACCCAGCCCAGCGCCCTCCGAGGCACCCTCGATAAGGCCGGGGATGTCCGCAACCACAAAGCTGCGATGTGCATCCACCTTCACCACCCCGAGATTCGGCACCAGGGTGGTAAAC
>Ga0213866_10002864_pt1 | contig 11953 bp, 6 predicted proteins | sample PICome_11_FD_160079 | JGI IMG/M metagenome (GOLD analysis project Ga0213866, IMG submission 160079) | Coastal seawater microbial communities near Pivers Island, North Carolina, United States - PICO284 | ecosystem: Environmental > Aquatic > Marine > Coastal | place: USA: North Carolina... | reverse complement strand
TCCATCGCGCCAGGTGAATTGAACCGGCGCCGATCCCACATCACCGAAGCCGGTCAAAATCAACCGCTCTTTCGTCAAGTCAATCTGAGTTGTCGCGGCCTCAAGGTCAAATCCGGGGATGACGTTGACCAGCCCCCCCTCAAGAACGGTCCCGTTCACCTTGATGGTGACATCCTCTAAGGACACCTCGGTACGTGCCGGACGCTCCATGAAAAATCTGAGATCCGCATTGCCGCTGATCCGGCTCGGATCGAAGCCCGTCCTCGCCTCAACCTGCAACCGCGAATCCGACACCAGTTGCATCATCGACGCGGCCGGGCCGGAACCATCCATGCTGACGAAAAAGTTCTGTCCGCGAGGGTTGAGTTTTGGAAAATCGATCAGCCCTGAAGAGAGCGTCCAATCCTCCAGTTCACCATTCAGCAGCTCGAGCCCAAAACTGTTGCCTTTCAGCCAACCTGTTCCAAGCGCCCCGGTGATGGGCGGTATGTCTTCCAGAAACCGGACCTCGCCCTCCATGAAGGAAAATCTGACGTCGAGATCTTCGTCCCGGAGAAAGCCCTGTTCAAAGCTATCCGGCTGAAGCGTTAACCGGGCCTGGGTTTGAGCCAGAGTCACCGACCTCATACGGTCCGCCACGAAATCCCGCGCGCCGGCACCGAGCGTGGTCGGCCAGAATGCGAGGACCGTCTCCTTGGAGAGATCACCACTTGTTTCTGCTGCAAGCTCAAGACGGAACGGCAGCTGACCAGCCGCCCGGACCGGGTCCAGATCCAAAACCCCTGTCGCCAGCACCTCCACCTCGGCGATTGTGCCCGCCAGCTGCCGGATATCTATGCGCGGCAGATCATTGGCAAGATCAGCCTCAACGAGCAGGTCTTCTACCTGCCAGACTTCTGGGAAGTAGGGTGTTAAATCAACGTCCAGAAGATCGGTTGCCAGTTGGACCCGACGGCTTTCCCCGTCTCCGAGGACATGGTCTATTCGCCCCGTCATGACAGCCTTTAATTTCGCCGATTCAAAGTCTAACCGCTTGACGTCAATTGAATCGTCTGCGGGCTTGTACCCCGCATAGAGCGTGAAGGCATTTAATGCCTCATTCACGACGGGCAGCCGCAACCGCCCTTCCTGACTGGCGAGAAGAAAATCAAATTCTTTCAGACCGGTATCAGCCTGAACTTCCGCGGCAAAATGTGTCCCGACAACCACATCGCTGTCGCGAAAGGCATTTAAACCTAATCGACTGAGAAGATTGGCCAGAGGCCAAGCGCCAACATCGAGGTTTGCCTGCAGGCTGCTGGTGGTCTTATTGACCAGCAACGACATCTCGAACCGGCCCGGCAAACCGACGCCTTCACCAACACCCGCGACGGAAAGGCCAATATTGCCATTGATCTGTTCAATCCGCCCCGAGGCATCTTCTATCGTTGCCAATCGCTCTCTCCCGGCGTTTTCCACCCGCAGCTCCATGCGATCAAAGCCCGCCATGCGAAGCGTCGAGGTCCTGTCCAGAGACAGGAACCCCGCCAACAAATCGCTGAGAACACGATTGGTGAGATTAAGCCAGGCTCGCGGCGAGGTGGGTAACTGCGCCGCCCGAATTGGCGGAAGGGGCTCTCCAGCAACGGTCCAGATATTTTCGGTCTTGTTCTGAATTGACAGCCATCCGCCTTCAAATTCCACTTCCAAGGGTTCAATCGTCCCGGTCAGGACGGCTCCCGTGTCCAGTGTCAGACGCGCCTTATCGGCCCAACCCGCTTGCGCACCTGCTTGATCCATTAAAGCCACGTTCGAGGCGACAATATAAAATCGCCGGTCAGCAGTCGCCCATTCCAACGTCAGATTTTCAACCTGGACAGGACGCCCGCCCCGCGCACTTGTCATAGCCCGCTCGACATCCTGGCGGAACATGCCAAGTTCTAGGGGCCCCTGCGACAGGGCATATGCCAGAAACCCGATAAGAGCCACGCCCATCAGCGAGATAACTCCCAGAATCTCTAGTGCAATGACTGTTGCAGTTTGGCGAACCAAGACTTTAACCTCACGTCTGCCGCCCCCACGGCTCAAGGAGATTGACATGACAACCCGACCAGAAAAAGGCGATTCTGCCCCTCTCATCACGCTGCCTGCCTCAGGAGACAGTTCCATCAGCCTTGGCAAGCCAGACGGCGGCGGTCAAATCCTTTTCTTTTATCCCAAAGACAACACGCCGGGTTGTACCACCGAAGCACGCGATTTTTCAGAGAATGAATCGGCTTTTCGCGACCTCGGTTATCAGATTGTTGGCATTTCCCGAGACAGCCTTAAGTCCCATGAGAACTTCATTGGCAAACAGGACCTGAAAGTCATCCTCGCCTCAGATGAGGACGGTACGGCTTGCAAAGCCTACGGCGTCTGGGTGGAAAAGAAGCTGTATGGGCGTACATATATGGGCATCGAAAGGTCCACCTTTGCTGTGAACCGTGAAGGGCAAATCATAGCCGTTTGGCGCAAGGTCCGCGTCAAAGGACACGCAGAGATGGTTCTCGCCCAAATAACAGGCAGCCCACAAGGAACGGAGAATCCCAGGCTTGTTTAATGTGAATTTTACGAAACATCTGTATTAGAAGGCGATAATGGGCAAAAAGGGACTTCCCTTAGGGCAGATTATGCGGTTAGTTTTTGCACCGATCAGGCTGGGAGCGGGTTTGGCGGGGCCGTCTGGCTCTCGAAAGTGGATGGTTTTGTAGAATGACAGGCCTAAACAAAATTGCCCATTTTCTGCGCGTAACGTTTCCCGAACGCCAGATTTATCACCGAAGCGGTGGGACCGTTCGGTACTTTACGGTTTCCTCCTTTCAGCAAATTGTGCTGACCTCTGCCGCTTTGGCAATCTCTGCATGGTGTCTCTACGCGACGGGTCGAGTCCTTCTCTCCGGAAGCTCCGCGGGGCTCGTTGCGAATAATGGTGAACTTCACAAGCTCGAGCGGTGGGTTCAGGAACTCCGAGCCAGAGACGAACTTTCGACATCCCAACTCGCCTCCAGAACCGAGGCCTTCGAATCCGCCGCACAGGATCTTGAGCGCCGGCACCAGACCCTGGAGACCATGCTCAATGCTTTCAAAAATGGCGATCAGCTGCAGGTGTCGGCCCTTCGGGGTGATGGCGCTTCGCTGTTGGTCACCGCGTCCATTGATGATGCAGATGGACGCCAGCCCCAACGTCTGACGCAAACCGCGAGCACACTCCCTCGGGTTGGATTGTCTGGGCAGGTCTCGACCCTTCGCGCGCGTCAGGATGCTCTGCTTGATGACATCGAGGATCAGGCCGTTGAACGGACCGAGGCGGCACGCGGTGTTCTGAGGCTGACAAAGGTCGGCGAGAACCGGATCGGAAATATGGAGAATATGGGGGGACCGGAAATCACCTTTGCGACCCTCACAGCCGGCGAGTTCAGCTCCGTAGAAGAAGCAGAGTTCGCGAACCGCGTCGCGCAGGTGGCCGCCCGATTGGAAGAAGCACGGTATTTCAGTGAATTGGTTGAGACACTGCCCTTACAAACTCCCGTGGGAATTCCCTCGAGGGTCACCTCCAATTTTGGCATGAGAACCGATCCTATTCGTAAACGTCCGGGATGGCACGGTGGGATCGACATGGGCGCAGGCTGGAACGCCCCCATCATCGCGGCCGGGCCAGGCAAAGTCATCTTTGCCGGACGAAAGACCGGCTACGGACGGGTAGTCGACATTGATCATGGCGGCGGGTTTGTCTCGCGCTATGCCCACCTCAACAGGATCACGACACGACGTGGTAATGAGGTCAGCGTGGGTGACAGTCTCGGCACGATGGGATCATCCGGCCGAAGCACCGGTCCTCATCTCCATTACGAAATATTGTTTCATGGCAAACCATATAACCCCGTAGAGTTCATAAAGGCAGGCAAACATGTTCACCAAGAATAAAGAAGACGCCCCAACATTCACTCCAGCACAGGATGCTGTCCGTGGCGCATCCATGAAACCTTCGGCAAGGGTTGGTGCTTCGATAATATGCTCAGACGTCCACATTGTCGGGTCAATCAAATCGGGGGGTGCCCTGCAAATTGATGGAAAGCTCGACGGCGACGTCACGGCCGCCGACGTCACAGTCGGCTCGTCCGGAACGATTACCGGTGAGGTAAAAGCCGAAACTCTTCGCGTAAAGGGTCAGGTCAAAGGCACGATCCGCGCGCGCAAAGTCGAGCTGGAAACCGGGGCTCATGTCGAGGGCGACATTATCCATGCCGCATTGATCATTCAGCCGGATGCGTCCTTTGAGGGGCAGGTGAAACGGAAAGATAACCCCCTTCAAGACGAGGCCCCCAAGGCAGCTGTGAGCCCTTCTCCAGCTCTGGCAAATGGTAATGGCTCTCTTAGCAATCAGCTTTCAGGACACGACAGCGCCTTGCCGCGTCAGGATAATCCAGCATAGCCTCTGGACTGGACTCACAATAATTCATTAGGCCAGCCTCTTGAGGGGGCTGGCCTTTTTTCAGGGCGCTACGATGCATCCGAGCCTATCATGTGAGAGAGGGCAGCACTGAGAAAGTCGTCCAGATCTCCATCGAGGACCCCGCCGGTATCAGAGGTTTCGTGCCCTGTACGCATATCTTTGACCATTTGATAGGGCTGAAGGACGTAAGAGCGAATCTGGTGCCCCCAGCCAATCTCGCTTTTTGCATCATGGCTGTCCTGAGCGGCCGCCTGCCTTTTCTGAAGTTCCAGCTCATAAAGGCGCGAACGTAACATTTCCCAGGCCGCCGCCCGGTTCTGATGCTGTGACCGCCCGGCCTGACAGGCCACAGCTATCCCCGTGGGCTCATGGGTCAGACGAACAGCGGAATCCGTCTTATTCACATGCTGCCCCCCCTTGCCTGACGCCCGATAGGTATCCGTGCGAACCTCGGCCGGATTGATATCAACCTCGATTGACTCATCGATCACCGGGGATATGGCCACCGACGCGAAGGATGTGTGCCGACGGGCTGAGCTGTCATAGGGTGAAATGCGAACCAGGCGGTGCACGCCCTGCTCCGCCTTCAGCCATCCATAGGCATTTGTGCCCTTGATAAGAAGCGTGGCCGACTTGATACCCGCTTCTTCTCCCTCGTGACTATCAACCTCATCCACAGCGTAACCATTCTTTTCGGCCCAGCGGACATACATACGGCGCAACATAGAGGCCCAGTCCTGGCTCTCCGTCCCCCCCGCACCCGCATTGATGTTCATGTAACAGTCATTCGCGTCGGCCTCGCCGGAGAGCAGCGCTTCCAACTCCGCCCGCTGAGCCCGGTCGAGAGCGTTCACCAGGCCTGAGCGCACGTCTCCGAGCATGGCCTCGTCACCCTCAGCCAGTTCTATTAATTCTTCCGCGTCACTGGCCTCTTGCTCTAGCTCAAGAACCGTCTGCATGCCCTGCTCGAGCTTCTGGCGCTCGGCCATCCTCTGCCGAGCAGCGTTTGCATCATCCCAAAAATCCGGTCGTTCAGCGAGGGCGTTCAGTTCATCAAGACGTTTTTCGGCAACATCCCAGTCAAAGACGCCTCCTCAGCAGTGCCACGGACTGCTTGATCTGCTGGGCCATCGCTTGAAGTTCGGCCGACACGGCATCCTCCTGTCGCTTTCATCTGTCCCATCAATAGATGTCGTCGAGGCTTTCCTCAACCACTTCTTCAGTGATGAACAGACCGGTCTCCGGATCGATCTCCGGAAGGAGCGGTGTGTCGGCCCGGGCGGCCCGCGACCCAAAACCGGACAGTGTTAACTCTGCCTGCTCGGGTAGACGGATGCCGGGCTCAGTGCCGGGGCGGAAGGCCTCGAGAATTGTGGTCTGGCTTGCCGGGTCCGGCAGTTCGCCGGTCGTGGGGTCAATGGACACAAGACGGACCCCCGGGGGAATGCGGAACGGCAGACCGGGCCGGTCCGCGAGGGCCCGGCTCATAAACTCTGTAAAAACAGGCGCGGCCACGCTGCCGCCGCCCTCGCCGTCACCGAGCGATCTGGGCTCATCAAAGCCCATCCAGATCCCGACAACGAGATCCGGCGAGAAGCCAAAGAACAGGGCATCCACATAGTCGTTGGTCGTACCGGTTTTTCCGGCCAGCGGCTTGCCCACCCGAAGGGCCCGGCGCCCCGTGCCGCGTTCAATTACGCCTTCCAGCATGTGTACCACCTGATATGCGATGATCGGATCGACAATATTTCTTCGATCATCCGGCAACAGAGGCGGTGCTTCACCGGTCCACTGATCCGCGACACATCCCTGACAGCTCCGGGCATCAAACTTGAACAAGGTCCGACCATGGCGGTCCTGAATACGGTCCAGAAGCGTTGGCACCACCTCTTTGCCACCATTCACAAAAGAGGCATAGGCGCGTGCCAGCCTCCACGGGGATGTCTCGCCGGCCCCGAGAGACATGGATGGATAGGCGGGCAGGCGGTCATACACACCAAACCTTTCTCCAGCCTCCGACACCGCTTCCAGCCCAATATCCGTAGCGACCCGCGCAGTGACCTGATTATATGATTTCTCCAGAGCCACTCTCATGGTCACTTCACCATAGGATTGACCCTCGACATAATTCTCCGGCTTCCAGACCTCGCCCGTGTGGTCGTCATAATACACATAAGAGGAGTCCAAAATTGACGTTGCGGGTGTGTATCCGTTCTCCAGTGCCGCGGCGAAAACAAACGGTTTGAACGCCGACCCCGGCTGGCGCCGGGCCTGGGTGACCCGATTGAACGGGCTCTTGAAGAAGGAATAGCCCCCCATCATGGCCAGAACGCGGCCCGTATGAGGGTCAAGAGCCACAATGGCCCCCTCAATTTCCGGAATTTGGCGCAGCTGTGACAAACGGGTCGGCACCAGGATCGGCTCCGAAACGGGAACCGCTTCCTGATCATCCGCAACGCGCCCTTCCCGGGCCGGTGCGCTCTCATCCGCTGAGAGGGGGCGACGAAGAACCTCCGCAAGAACCACATCCCCGACCTTTAAGCCCGTCTGCCCGTTTTCCCGGGTATAGGTTTGAGACCATTCCATGTCCTCCGGCGGCAGCGCGGTTTCAAACCCGTCAGCCAGAAGCAGTCTCGCGCCGCTGTCCGAGACCGACCGCACCAGTGCGCCCTCCCAGCTACCGTGCCCCCCTGGCAGGCGCAAAGCCGCCAGCTCTTCGGCCACGGTCTCTGACCCCACATCCAGCGTGGCGATTGGACCCCGATAATCATGCCGCCGGTCGTAGGCTTCCAGACCCATCTGTAACGCCTCCTGAGCGGCGAGCTGCAATCGGGTATCAATGGTGGTACGGATCGAGAGCCCTCCGCGTTCCAGCGTCTCTTCCCCAAATTGCGCGATAAGCTGGCGTCGAAGTTCCTGAACAAAATAGGTCGCTGCGGCATATTCCGGACCACGCAGCCGACGCGTTGTCGTCAGTTCCTCAGCGATGGCGGTATCGGCCTGCTCCTGCGTGATATAGCCATCGGCTAGCATTCGGCCGACAACATAATTTCGTCGCTGAACCAGCCGCTCCGGATTGGTGTACGGGTTCACCCGTCCAGGAAATTTAGGCAGTGAAGCCAGGACTGCAGCCTCCGCTATATTCAGTTCCGACAAGGACTTGTTGAAATAATTCAGAGCGGCTGACCCGACGCCATAGGACTGTCCACCAAGATAAATTTCGTTCAAATAAAGCTCGAGAATATGTTCCTTGGAAAAGGCCTGCTCCATCCTGCGGGCAACAATTGCCTCTTTGATTTTGCGCTGGATCGCCCGTGCATTCGTCAGCAGCATGTTCTTTGCCACCTGCTGGGTAATCGTTGATCCCCCCTGCAATCCCCCAGATCCGGTAATCTTATTGATCAACGAGTTTCGCGCAGCCCGAATGATCCCGACATAGTCGAGACCATTGTGGCGGAAGAAATTCTGATCCTCCGCAGCAACGAAGGCCTGAACAACATGCTCAGGGATCGCCTCGTAAGGTACGAAGACCCTGTGCTCGTCTGCGAATTCATAGATCAGGGTGCCGTCGCCTGCATGGACGCGAGACGTGATCGGCGGATTATATTCCGCAAGCGTCAACTCCGAGGGCAAGTCCCGCGACAGCAGCATCACCCAGACCGATAAGGCGAGTGCTCCAGCGAGGCCCAGCACGGTGAATATGATCAAAAGAGCCCTGAACATGGCCCAGCTGATGAAAAAGCGGCGAATGGCCTGAAGCATACGATCCCCTTCCCGCACCAGGTGGCGGCTTTCATTCAAGGATAACACCTGAACGGGGCAACACTAAGGCGCCAAGCGAGCCGGCGGAAGCCATGGCGGTCAGTTTGACGCAAGCCGAAGCTCCTGTTGATCAAAATAAGCATCGATTGCGCGCTTGATTGCGGCGGCTGCGCGGCGGCGCCCACCTCCTGATGACAGCCGGCGGGCATCCTGCCGATTTGTCAGGAAACCAATCTCGATCAGGACCGCGGGAACGTCGGGCGCGAGCAGCACGAAAAGATTCCCCTGACGATGCGAGTTCCGGACGAGCGGCCCGGCCCGGGCCAGCTCCGGAAGAAGAAGCTCCGCAAAGATAGCCGAGTTGGACTTGGTCTCTCGGCGGACGAGGTCCTGCAGGATGCCTGAAACGGTCTCCGACGTCCCCGTTTCAATCGGAATTTCCCACCCATATTTGTCGGCAGCCCCATCAATTCTGGATTCACCCCGTGTGGAGATCGTGTAAACGGATGCGCCCTGAACAGAGGCGGCCCCAGCCGCATCTGCATGAAGAGAGATGAAAAGATCTGCACCCCAGTTTCGGGCAAGGGTAACCCGATCTTCGTGTTCGATGTACCTGTCATCATCCCGGGTCAGGTGAACTTCATATTGGGCGTTCTTTGAAAGCTCTGTGGCCAGCGCCTTGGCCGCCTTCAGAACGATGTCCTTTTCCTGCCCCCCAATCACCGACAGCGCACCAGGGTCGCGTCCACCATGACCCGGATCGACCACGATCACATATTTGCGAGGTGTGGTGACGTCGGCAATCCCAGCCGACAGCGCCGCAGGTTTAAGGCTAGGCGAGGTTGCGATCTGCGCAGTTGTGGCGGCCGGACCCTCAGGCCCTGCGGCCCTGCTCAAACGCGCCAAACGCCGCGAATCAAGTTGACTCTGTCGGGTAAAGCGAACCAGCGACACCTCCGACAGATCAATCACATAGCGCCATGGCCCTTCGGGTTGCGGTGCCGGAACTTCCAGCAGGCGGGCCACCATCATCGGCCGATCGATTTCGAACCGAATACGGTCTTCCAGAAGCGTGTAAGCGACAACGCCCCCCGCCGGCGCCGCCAGATACGCGTCAGCCCGGACATTCAAGGCCGGCGACAACCACTCCAGGCCCAGCTGCTCCTCCTCAGCCGTCAGAACCACATCACTCTCAAGCTGTTGAGGTGAGGTGATGGTGATTCGTGTATACTGCCCGTCGCCCGCGATCCCGATGGACTCGACCTGAGCCCCACCGGAACCTGGCAGGACCAGCACCAGAGCCACCAGCAGAAGCCCGCCCCTCAGACCTAGGATCCACGTTCTCGGCAACATTCGCGTCCGCATTCCTCCACAAACACTGATATGGCGCAGTCTACATTAACCCCGGATATATCCATCGTGACCAAATATTTATCCTGTTTCCTGCAAACAAGCCCTTTCCAAGGCACGCGGGACCGGGCATGTACATGCCAACCCCGTCAAGGGGCAAGGATTCCCCGAAAGGCAGGTACATCGACGACTTTGTCGGATGTCTGCATCACCGGATTAGGAAAAAATGAGCCGATTGGACAAAGCTTTAATGAATGATGATCGTCCGGGCAGCTGGCCCGGCGAAGCTACGTCTGACCTGCAACCCACAACTTTATTTTTAGGCGTCGTTCGCCATCGCCGGCTTCACCGTGCGTTAGCGCCGCCTATACGCAAGGCTATTTTCAATGAGCAAACTGATGCTGATCGGCGCAAGCCACCCGGAGGAAACCCGGGTGGCTCTGGTCGACAATGGGCGTGTCGAGGATTTTGATTTTGAGACCACAGGCAACGAGCAACTAAGAGGAAATCTCTACCTCGCAAAGGTGACGAGAGTAGAGCCCTCACTGCAAGCCTGCTTTGTGGACTATGGCGGAAACCGGCACGGGTTTCTGGCCTTTAGCGAAATTCATCCGGATTATTACCAGTTACCTCAGGAAGATCGTCAGCGTCTTCTGGAAGAAGCGGCCCGTGAGGCAGAGGCGGCTGCAGATGACGATCCTGATGACAATGAGGACGAGGATTACCAGGACGAAGGCGACGTCCTTACGGCCGAGGACGAGTCCTCCGAGGCGGCCGAGGAAGATGGGCTGACCGAGGACGCGGCGGACCCGTCCGAGGAAGATGTCACGGAGGAGGCATCATCAGAAGACGGTGATGAGGCCCCAGCGGCACAGGAGCAGCGGCGTCGTCCACGCAAAAGCAGAACAACCGCTGCCACCCGACGCTATAAGATACAGGAGGTTATCCGGCGCCGGCAGGTCCTCCTTGTCCAGGTTGTCAAAGAGGAGCGCGGCAATAAGGGAGCGGCGTTGACAACATATCTGTCCCTCGCTGGCCGATATTCCGTGCTGATGCCGAACACGCCACGAGGCGGCGGGATTTCAAGAAAGATCCCCAATGGAGCGGATCGGAAACGACTCAAGTCGATCATGTCCGAACTGTCCGTGCCCAAGGGTATGGGCCTGATTGTCCGGACGGCTGGCTCCAAGAGAACGAAGACCGAAATCAAGCGGGATTATGACTACCTCCAGAACCTCTGGAGTACGATCCGGGAAACGACGCTGAAATCTTCGGCTCCCAGCCTGATCCACAAAGAAGGTGGGCTGGTCCACCGTGCCATGCGCGACATGTTCGACCGCGAGATCGATGACGTCATTGTTCAGGGCGACAGGGCGTATCGAGAAGCGAAAGACCTCGCCAAAACACTGATGCCGACGCAAGCCCGAAAAGTAAAACGCTGGACAGCGCCGACGCCTCTCTTTGTAGCAGAGGGCGTTGAGGACCAGCTGGAGTCGGTCTTCTCACCGACGGTCCAGATGAAATCGGGCGGGTACCTCGTCATCAACCAAACCGAGGCTCTGGTTGCGATCGACGTGAACTCCGGGAAATCGACCCGTGAGCGTAGCATCGAGCAAACTGCCCTTCGGACAAATCTCGAGGCGGCCGAGGAGGCGTGCCGCCAGATGCGGCTGCGAGACCTCGCTGGCCTCATTGTGATCGATTTCATCGACATGGACGAGCCACGAAATAATCGGGCAGTCGAGAAGAAAATGCGCGAGTGCCTGAGCCTCGACCGGGCCCGGGTTCAGAACAACCGGATCTCGCAGTTCGGACTTATGGAAATCTCCCGGCAACGCCGCCGGGCAGGCGTGATGCAAGCGACGTCCGAGAAGTGCGATGCCTGTCATGGCTCGGGCCGGCGCCGCTCCATTTCCTCCGCCGCACTTCAGATCATCCGGACCATCGAGTCCCGCGCCGCGGGCGGGGGTTTGAAGGCCATTACAGTGACCGCGCCAACCGATGTTGCTCTGTATATTCTAAACTCCAAGCGGGAAGAGATCACCCAGATCGAAGATGCTGCGGGCTTTGCCGTTGCGATCAACTCTTCAGCGGCCATGATCCCTGGTGATTTTGAGATCTCTGTCGAAAAAGGAAGTGCCCGGCGGCGGCGCAAAGCCTATGATCGTGCAGATTTCATCATCGGTGATGAGGATGATCACCTGTTGCCGGAAGAACCCATTGAGGAGGCTGCAGAGGAGACACTGGGCGCGGAGGACCATCAGGCCTCCGAAAGGCCCGATGGTGATGACAGCACCGGAGGGCGCCGCCGCCGGCGGCGACGCGGTCGTCGCGGCGGTCGCCGTCGGCGTCGGGAGTCGCTGGACACAG
>Ga0213866_10002861_pt1 | contig 11966 bp, 5 predicted proteins | sample PICome_11_FD_160079 | JGI IMG/M metagenome (GOLD analysis project Ga0213866, IMG submission 160079) | Coastal seawater microbial communities near Pivers Island, North Carolina, United States - PICO284 | ecosystem: Environmental > Aquatic > Marine > Coastal | place: USA: North Carolina... | reverse complement strand
CAACTTCCACCGCGCAAACAACGCAAGTTACGTTGAAATCACAAACCGAACACCTGGCGGTAAGGTCGTTCTATCAGGCGGCTTAGATGGCGGCGGAGGTGAAGTACAGCGGCTAGAGATTGAAGGTGGTAGCGCAACTAAATCAGTAAAGGTTTTGGCAAGCACCGATCTTAATTTAAGCACTACATCTAAGCTGACGCATGGCACAAACACGGTATTAGATGCAAGTCGCAATCTGACAAATATAGGCACAATCTCCTCGGGCGCTATTACTAGCACGGGTAATTTAACAGCGAGAACAGGAACATTTAGCGGTCAAAACGGAACAGCTCTCAACGTAAATAGTGGCACGACGAACGTAGCCGCTAAGTTTGAAAGTGGTGATAATGAGGTTTGGATTAACCTGAAAGATAGCAACAGCAGTACTTATGGTGCACTGTTAGGTCACGCCAATGATGCTCTGTTTAAGGTAGCTGACAACAGTGTCAATGTTCGAATGCTTTTGAGTGACGCAGGTTTGCTTGACACCGATTCGGGTTACTCAGTCGGCGGTACAACCGTCATTGACTCTAGCCGTAACCTTACGAATATCGGCACTATAAGCAGCGGCGCAATAAGCAGCGGCGCAATAGACGCATCTGGCAACTCTGAGTTTGACAAAATTGACATCGTCAACACCGATCAAACTGAGATGCTGCGCATCCGCGCTGACGATACTATTTCCAATACAGACTTCAACGCTTTGTACATTGACCACAACTCAAGTGGTAGTCAGGCTCACACGGCTGACCATATACATCGCTCTATCTTGGTTGACCTTGATAGCTCAGCGACTGGTGGTGACACAAGCAACGAACACCGGGTCAGAGGCATTGAGTCTAACGTAAGGGTGACGGGCGACTCTGACACGGTCTTTGGCATTTTTGGTTATGCAGAAGGACAAAACTCTGCCGACATCGTCACTGAGGTTGTAGGTGTCTATGGTCAGGCTGTAGCAGATGAACACACCACTGGCAGCGTTTCGCATGCATACGCTTTGCGCGGCATTGCTTATGGTTACGGTCAGGGCACAGGCGGCACGACTACATTTTACGGCACTCATTCTAAGGTGCATCTGACTACTGCACAGGATAAAAATTCCGCTGCCTTGTACGGTGGTTTCTTTGACGTTGAAACCGATAACCCAGGTCAAGCACAGTCGACTGGAAATCTTTACGGTGTGCGTGCCACTTGGGACGACGACAGCGGCGGCAACGTCACAGCAAATAACGCATACTTGTTCTACGGAAACTACGAAGGCACTAACAATGTAAGCGGTGGCAAGTACGGCGTTTTCATTGCTTCTGATTGTGAGAACCGATTTACAGGCATGGTTCGAACAAATAGTCAGTTCAATGTCTCAGGAACAACAGTCATCGACTCGGATCGTCAGGGTATTTTCACAAAAATAAAGCACGACAACACCCTAGATATAGTCATTGATCTTGATGACAACACCTACACCAAAATCAACAACCCTGATGGTGACTTGGCAATCTCCATCGGGGGTGGTGGCAACACTGACTTGATGAATCGTTACATAAACGATTTACACAGGTTTAGAAAGGCTGACGACACAACAGATCTTGCGTTGTTTATGGATGGCTCAATTACGCTCTACGAGCCTGTCAGTGCTGATGTGATCTACAGTGATGAAATAACACTCAGCAGCGGTGCGCCATCAACAACCACCAACAAACTGTACAACGTCGGTGGCTCACTGTACTTCAACGGCTCTGCAGTAGGCGGTGCATCAAGTTTTGCCTTTAACGATCTCACAGGCAAAACGTCAGGCACAGGTGATTACAAAACTACTGGCAAGTTCCGCTCAACTGATAACATCAGGTCAGGTGAAGGTTCTGGCGGCGTTGCCATGACGATTAATGATGGCTACGGAAACGCAAACCTAACATTCAATCACGAAGACGGCGTCCCAGAACAAAACGGAAACGCAGCACGAATTGAGGTCAACACTGACTCAAGCTCAGCCGCAACCATGTGGTTTGAAGTGAAGTCGGGCGTTACTAATGGCACAGCCGTACAAACAGATGCAGTCTTCCAGGCAGATGATTCGGGCATCGGTATTGCCAGCGGAAAAACACTGCGATCTGTTAGTGGTCAATTGACATTACAAGCTAATGACGTCGACTTTGTCGTTCAAGATACGACTGACTCACTCACTAACTTTATTTGGCGTGACCATAGTGCTAGTAAGCTTTACCTTGGATCTACTGGTGCAGATGTTGAGCTTCGATCACACCTAACGCTGCAAAGCGGCAACAACATTACTCTGAGCGGCACCATCACAAGTGGTCAAATCACATCTAGTGGCTCAGTTACAGCGGGCAACGCTTCTACCGCACTCGGCTTTTATGTTGGAAGTACTCAGGTACTACAAGGCTCAACACGTGACTTAGTCAATATAGGACAAATTAGTTTATCTAGTAATATTACAAATTCTGATGGGTACATAGAAATTAAAAAAACAGGGTCGGCTCCTGCAATTTTTGATCGACTAGGAACAACGGGATCTTCTGGTACGAGTAACGGAGAGATACTTAACTTTAAAACTGTAGGTACAAAACGTGCGAATATTGGATATAATGTTCCTTATGGCAGTCGCTTCCATATTGGATTCGATACCGGAAGTTTTGGTCTTCAGTTTTACAACTTCAGCAGCTCTATGTATATTGCTCCTTCTCAAGACGACGGAGCAAACAAAGATAATCTTGTAGATCTTGGTAGTAGTAGCTCTCGCTGGGACGATGTGTATGCTACAAACGGTACAATTCAAACTTCCGATCGAAACGAAAAACAAGATATTCAAGCTCTTACAGATGCAGAAACTAGAGCAGCTACTGCATGCAAGGGTCTCATTCGCAGATTCCGTTGGGTAGATTCAGTACAAACAAAAGGAGAAGATGCTCGATACCACTTTGGAGCAATCGCACAGGACGTAGAAGATGCATTTACAGCAGAGGGGTTAAACGCAGGAGACTACGCACTTTTCATTAAAAATCATTGGTGGGAATATGAAGGTGTTTCTTATCCTACCGCAGAAGAAGCGCCTACGGGAGCGGTCGAAAAAATACGTCGTGGAATACGATACAATCAATTACTCGCATTTATAATTAGTGCTATTTAAAGCACGAGGAGCCCTTGGCTCACAAAATAAAGGAATTAAAAATGGCAATAACTAATATTCGCACAGTACAACGCATCGAAGTTTATCCGGCAGAAGGCTCAGAGAGCGATCCAAGTCTAATGGTTATTTATAATCACGTATTCGATGACTCAGAGGACGCAGAACTTCCGATTACAACTACAAACTCTAAATTTTTAAAAAGGTATCAGCCTGCAGAGGAAGGAGCCACTCCAGTAGCTACAGATGTTACAGGCGAAGATCAAATGGTACGGGACATTTGCGCCGCTATTTGGACTGACTAATAGAGTTGTAGACATTAGGTGATTGGAATAGTTCCTTTTAACCCATAGGAAAAATAAATCTTGACTTTTTATCTAGGGGTTGATATAATCATTTTAACTAATCATAAAAGCCTCCTGTTGGAGTAACCTGAAATCTAATGGACATTATTCAACTAGTAAAAGGAGACACTGGGCCGCAATTAAAAGCTTCAGTAAATAGATCAGACACCGGTTCTGCGTTTGTAGGCACCAGTAATACCGTTTTAAAAATTAGAAAAAAAGGCACTTCAACTACTCTTGTAACTATTGACTTATCTCCTGATGACTCTGTTTTAGGGACAGGCCTACTAGTGTTTCCTTTATCTTCTTTTTTAACAAATGAAGCAACAACCGCAGGATTTTATGAAGCAGAAATTGAATTTACTCTAGCGGACGGCAGTGTTATTAGTGTTTTTGAACTAATTGACTTAAAAGTGAGAGAGGACTTTTAAGTGAAGCAGACTTTTATATACAAAAGAAAACCTTCTTTAGTAAATAATCCTATACCAACTTTAGAATATAATTTACCTACTTTAGGTACTGCTACTGCTTTAACTCCTCGTTTACTTAAATCCACTGCAAATACCGCAAATTTATTAGAGGCCAGTACGGTAAGTATAATATTAAAAATTTAAATGTCTATTAAAGTAAATATTACAGTATTAAATTTGTTAAGTGACCCCAAAGTCATTAAAAAACTAGATACTGCTCCAAAGTTTACTAAAATAGCACTAACAGAAGAAACTAATCCATTATTTAATGGATTAAGTAGCCCTGCTCCTGTAGGGTCTTTTTTTGCAAACACTCCTTCTTTATTTGATGTTTCATTAGATTATAAAGTACGAGTTAAAAGAGACTTTGATTTTACAAGAGTTTTCTTACAAGAAGACCCGTTAAAGTTTAAAAAGTCTAGAAAACTGTCTAATCAAGTATCTTTAACAGATAGTCTACATCCTTATGCTATATCTTTAGGAAAAAAGAGTAAAGTAAAAAGTAGACAACAAACTATACAGACAAAAGTAAATACATTTAAAAGTTTTGTTTCGTTAACTGATATATTTTCTAGAGTTGCGGATTCTAAGAGAGATTTTAAGGATGTTATCGGGGTATCGTCTTTAAAGGTTTTAGTAGACAGAGAAAGAGCAAATAGATTTAAAAATAAAGTACAGTTACGAGACAAAACGTTCTTTGTTCAAGAAAAGACGGCGGCAAAAAATGACAGAGTCTTATATATTAGTAAGTCTTTGTCTGCAAAAAGTAATATTAGCTTAGAAAGAGTAAAAGTATTTAATACTTTTAAAACTGAACGAAGTACTAGAGTGCCGCAAGACTCTGCAAAGATTGGTTTTGAAATTGTTGCGTTTAAAAAGTCAAGTAGAGAAAAGTATTTATTATATGCAAAAGCATTACAAACTGTATTAAATGCACGAAGTAGTATATTAAACAATAAAATTACTACTTCTTCAGACGAAGTACTAATTAAGCAAACTATTAGTGTATCAAGGCATCTTATCAAAACATACTTTGATATATTAGAAATTAAAAAGACCAGTAGAAAAACGCAAGAATTATACTTAAATACCGTACAACGGGTACTAAGTGCAAAACATAATTTTTTAAACAATACAATCAATACTGTTCAAGAATTCGACATTACTAGAAGTAGAAAGAGGGTTTTTCGAGACGTTTTTGCTTTTACCAATGAAGTTACAGGTATTTTGCCTAACAAACAAGTTTTTGATAAAGTATCTTCATTGTTGTTCGTTAAGCCATCTAGAAGTTTTATTAAAGTAGATTTACTAAGTGCTGTAGATGTCGGAGTAGAACGGCTTACTAAAAAACAGTTTTTATCAAGAGTAAAAAACACTTCTATACTTGAAGATGTCTTTCCGATAAAAAACTTTACAAAAACTAAAGTTCAAAGCTTAGAACAAGTTTTAAGCCCTAAAAGCACTACTATTACAAATTTTGTAGACTTAGAGAGCGACACGAAAGCAAAAGTAACTAAGCTTTTTACAAGTAAGTTTATTTTAGAAGACGCTCTCTCCAATTTTATTCTTACTAGAAAAGAGAGTAAAACAAAAGTAGCCACAAGAACTTTAGATTTTTTAAGAGCAAAACTCTTAACTAACAGAGACTTTGTTTCTTTAAGTGCAAAAGACCTTACAACTTTTATAAGTCGAGAAGGTATTGAAGAAAGACTAATACAATTAGAAAGTACAGAAGTATTTCCTGTTAAACAATTACAAAACTATGTAAAACTAAATAAACTGGTTTTAAGTCCAAAAAGTAAAATTAACACTGAAATTTTGAAGCTAAACGACAATAGGCTTACTTTTAAAAATAAGCCCCGTCCCTTTTTAGACATTGTACCTCATCCTTCGGATATTTTAACTTACAAAGTAATAAAGCCGTTTAGTAGTAAAACAAAATCTATTGAACTCATACTTCCTACAAAAGTAAGTAATTTAACAGAAAGACCAAAAGCTGATGATTCTTTTTTATCTTTTAAGCCCGGAACAGGTATGGAGTCCTTAGTATCTTCCGGACTAGAAATACTAAAGTTTAAAAGAAAAATAAGATTGCCAACTATTTTTACAATTGTAAAAGGTATAGAAAGCACCCTTACTCCTAAAAGCAGAGTAATATTAAATAAACTAATTGTCAAAAGTAAGCTTAAAGTTAAGCCAGGTATATCTCTTAGAGATGAGGCTATAAAAATTGATGCACGGTCTATTTTTAAAGACTATGGAATAGATTTAAAAGGCACTAAATTAAATTTGCGTTCTTTACCTCTTGATACTCTTAAAGGTCAAGTAGAGTACTATAAAGATACTGCAAGTACACAGTCTAGTAGTATTTCTGTAAAACTAAAAGATAATGCAGAAATACTAAAAAGCAAAGAGGCACATAGAAAAAATATATTCTTAACGCCTATAAAGTTTGATATTTTAGTAAAATTTAGTACGTTAAAGCCTAAACACTTTAGTAACCTTGCTAAAGTAACTTTAAATTCTAAAATTGAAGGGTTTGGCTACGGAAGACCCTTTGATTCTTTATTTAACATATCTTTTACTGAAAAAGATGTTCCCAAAGTATTACGTAAAAAAGTAAAAAGTCGTGGTTTATCTAAAGAAAGAGTTATACATGCAGGAAAAATTCCTAATCTAACCATTAGTAATATTGAAACATCTATTAACTTTTTTAGAGGACAACCTAAAAAAGAAATAGCTAACTTTTATATAAATACAGAAGAGTTAGTTAATAAACAAAGCAACCTAGGTACTATTGAAGAAAGCATTTCTACTCATAATAGCGGAAGTGTTTTTTACACTAGCAAAGGTTATGTCAACGGGCCATATTTCTTAGAGCCCTATGTAGGTGGGGCTACAACAGCAAGCCACTTTTAAGGAGAAAATTAAATGTATATAGACGATTGTCAACTTAAAGGTGTTGTAAACCTTGTTCTTCGAGATAAAGATGGCAAGGTAAAGCAGCACAAAACTATTAGAAACAAAGTAACTGATCATGGATTAGCGCACCTTATCGGTCGTATGATTGATGATAAACAAGACAAAAAAGGCGCTCACGAAATGCCGCGTATGATGAGCCACATGGCTGTAGGTATTGGGGGTTCTGCTAGAAGTAACCCAAATACTTACAATCTGACTTCATCTGTTTATCCGGCAGCAGATAGAACAGCAGCAATACCTCAGAAGTACGATCGAATGCTTCAAGATGAGCGAGGATCTCGAGTTCAGTTAATGAAAGATACTACTCTCAAAACTGACTATGCTCCTGTCGAACATATTGTACTTACTAGGTCTACTACTTCTGGTTCTGATGGCGACTTACACTCTGTAGTTGGCGGTAAAAGTGTTATTACAATTTCTACAGGTAGTACATTTAACTCTATTGATACTATTGGACTTTTACAGCCTAATAGTATTATTGCATTTACAGCATTTGATGACGGGGCAACAGGCACAAGTCTTGTCGCTCCTAGTTCTTACACTGATCTTGCTACTGGAGTAAATGGATACAAGATTGAATCTATCGAAGTTGTTGCAGCACGAGGAGAGGCAAAAATTACTCTTTCAACTCAAATAGCTGCAGGGGATTTGCCCCCTAAATTCTCTACTTCTCCTGCTCACGACGATAACGTGGGAGACCGAACAGTCTTTAGTCGCGTAGAATATGTAGGCAGAATTAGAAATAAAAAAGAAGTATACGCTTCTAATCAAATCGACTCAGCGTATCAGTCTGTTTTTCCCTTAAATAGCCGGCCCCACCTTGACTTAGAATCAAATTTTGCAGGAGACTCACATCCAACTTTTGGTAACGGAATTGGAAATACTTTTTCCGAGTTTGGAGGTACTTCTACTATTTCTTCCACTAGTGCTAGTATTGGAGGTTTGGGTCCTTTTATTGAGCCAGGTGGCCCTGTTGATGATGATGACGTCAAACTATTGGGAGTTTCTCGCGGGCAGATTGGTTTATTTTATGAAAGAGACCTTGTAACTACCGACCTATCTCTTATAGTACCTCATGATGATGGAAATGGTTTTGTAGACACTTTAAGTCTACGATTAAAAAAGTTTGCTGGTGCGAACGGTCATGGAGAAACACAGGCAGGATTTTCTTCTTTAGTAGGAACAACAGGTAAGTTTCCATTTAAAGGGGAGCCTGAAGATAAGCCTGCAACAACTGCTACAAAAGAGTTTGTACAGTTTGGAACCGCAGTAGATGGAATTTTTCAAGGATCAAGCGTAGGTAGTTCTATTTCAGAAGACTCGGGAACACGGGCAGAAGGCTACCCTACTTCAGAAAATAACTATGGAGCAGTCGGTGGTTTAAAAGTCTACTCTACAGTAGATCCTAATAAATATGTACTTCCAGACGGGGCTGGGGGTACTCAAGATACTAATGCAATTCCTAACCTACTTTCATATAGTACTACATCTACTTATACTCCTAATGCTCAGGCGGGTGGTAAGAAAAGCGGTACAAGAATAGTTTATGTAGCTACTTTTAAGGAAAATAATCCCCGTCTAGAAACAGATAGAGATTCTAGACTGTACAATCTTACAGATACAGAAGCTAAGGATATTCTTGGAAACAACAGGTCTCCTATAGATGGTGTATATCCTATCTGTGAAGCAGGTATTTTTAACAAGCATAGGCCTGATGTAGGTATTTTTGATATTGGAGACAGAACCCATACTGATGAAAGAGTAGCGGGGACGGAGTCTGAGGAAGCGGACTATATCAATAATTCAACTACCACTAATGGAGTTGACGGTTTAGCTGCTAATAAAATTCCTTTGGAAGAAGCAGAGCGAGTGGCCAATACTGAAAACTTTCTTAAAAATGCAGTTTTAACAACAGCGGGGACAAAAGTAAGTGCAAACCCTCATGGCTTTACTCAGGGGCCTGTTACTCAGACAATGCTTTGTAGAACAACTTTTTCTGCAATTAATAAAGCGGTAACAGATACTTTACAAATTACTTGGTCTATTGAACTACAAGACGCTAGCGTGTAATTAAAAATAATTATGTCTATTGCTTTCCCAGCCAATCCTTTTAACGGACAAGAAGTAACCTTCTCGGGTCAAACTTGGACGTATAACTCTAGTAAAGGAATTTGGGAGCTAACTATAAATTTTCCTGTAGCCGGTAATAATTACCAATTTACGCTGCAGGAAGACTTACAGTGGTTTTATAACACTGATACCGGCTGGGAAAGCAATATTGGTAGACAAATAAATTTAATCACACGAGATAAAACTCAAGAGTATACTTTTGGGGCGGCGCCTATTTCTTCGGTTGCTTCTAAGCCTGAAGATGAGCTAGTTACTATTCATGAAATGGATAGTAATTTTATAAACTTAAAGCAAGGAATTCTTGACTTAGAGTTTGAGTCACACCGTAACTACAAACTTATTGATGATAGACTAGACACGCTTACAAGCAATGTGTCAATTAGTTATTTACCTAACGAGTTTTCAAGTCTTGGTAGTGCAACAAATGCTATCTATAATCGCTTGGGAATGACTTCTGATAATAGTCTGCACTCTTATTTTGGCAGTTATCATGGAAATACTGTAGTTAGTGCACTAAACAGAGTAAAAACATTAACGGATGTTAATACTTCAAATATCTCTACTTTAACATCTACAAATTCTTCTATAATAAATAGTTTAGATAGTAAAGCTGCGATTAATAATCCTACTTTTACAGGAACTCCTGCTCTTATTACTAATCCATCGGTAACTAATGTAAGCACAGACCTAGCAACAACTTCTTATGTCAGTAGCAGAATAGACTACGAACTACAAGGTACTACAGTTAGTGTTTACCCTAATATAAACAATCAAAAATACTTAGGACTAAGCAATCGAGGGTGGAAAGGAGTTTTTGTAGGAGATGGAGGACTCCATTTTACGGTACCGGGTGCAAATATAGGCGGGCTCCCCTCTTCTGGGCTTAACTGGGTAAACGACATATATCTAGAAGGGTATTTAAGAGGAAATCCTACGGGTACTTCTGCTATAGGTCATCCAGATTATCCTATTAAAGAAATTCATATAGGTCATGTAGAGAATAATGCAAATTTTGGGCGCATTCTTCCTAAATTTGATAGCGATAATCAGCCTTTTGTAGATATTGGAGCAGCAGGAGCAGATATAAGTGAGTATTCGACTTCTGCTCTTAGAAATCTTTTTGTAAAAGATATACTCCCTGCAGATGCATTCTCAGATATTGGTACCCCAGGAAGACGATTTAAAAATGTATACGTAGAAACTCTACATGCTTTAAAAGATACTATCTTTATTGGAGAAGCTCAGTTAAGCGGCACAGAATTAGGAGGTGTTGTACTACCCACTAATACGGCCCTAGGTACTGAGGATAATGTTCTATCCGAAACGTTAATAGGAACTACATTAGATCAAAGGGTCGCAAAACTTTCTTCAAGTATTCCTTTTAGTAAAGTTTTTACTGCAGAAGCTGATATTAGCCAAAATGACCCCGTTCATTTAACTCCAGACGGAACTGTAAATGTTGTATCTAGTTCTACAGATTTAGATTCTTTTTTAGGATTTGCTTCTCAAGCCGCTTTTGCAACTCAAAATGTAGAAGTAGTATTGCACGGCCCAGTATCTGGGTTTTCAGGGTTTATAGATGAAACCTTAGTATATATAGACGAGAATGGAGATCTTTCTCAAACAAAGTCTGCTACAAATGCAAAAATTGCTGTAGCAACGGGAACTGACTCTCTTTTTGTATTCTCCAGCCATTTAGACACATATATTTTAAATGAAGCAAAACTGAATGCTGCCGATGTATCTGTAAATACTTTGGCGGGGTCTGGCGGAGGCAGTTTAAGCTATGATAACTCTACAGCAACGTTTTCTTATGCTCCTGCAGATTTAACAAGTTTTGCTTCGACTGTATATGTAGATAATAAATTTGACGAATTAGTTGACTCTGCTCCAGGAGCGTTAGACACTTTGAACGAGCTGGCAGCAGCTCTTGGAGATGACGAAAATTTTTCTACAACAGTTACAACTAATTTAGCTACAAAAGCTCCTATTAATTCTCCTACATTAACAGGAATACCTTTAGTACCTACTGCTAGTACTAATACAAATACTCAGCAAGTAGCAAGTACAGCTTTTGTAAAAAACAAAATAGACGAAATAGAAGTAGGAGATTTATTAGATGTTAGTATTACAAATCTACAAAATGGTCAAGGACTAGTTTATGACTCTATAACAGGAGTTTTTGTAAATACTTCAAATATTGGGGGAGGTGCCGCAAATGTTACTTTTGCAGTAGATGGCGGAAACGCTACAACTGCTGCGACCTCTCTAAATATATTTCTTGATGGAGGAAGCGCATAATGGCAGTAGCACGAATACAATTAAGACGAGATACTTCTTCTAACTGGACTACAGCAAATACTATTTTAACAGAGGGCGAGCTAGGGTACGAGACAAATACAGATAAAGTAAAGATTGGCGATGGAAATACTGCTTGGAATTCTCTGCCCTATTTAATTTATCCCTTAGCTTTTTCAGACTTAACTACCACTCCCACGACTATAGCGGGCTATGGTATTACTGATGCTTTTGACGGTGCCTTTAGTTCTCTAACAGGTAAGCCCAGCACTATAGCGGGCTATGGTATTACTGATGCCTTTGATGGTACTTTTAGTTCTCTAACAGGTAAACCTAACACTGTATCGGGCTATGGCATTACTGATGCTTTTGATGGTGTCTTTAGCTCTCTAACAGGTAAGCCTACTACTATATCGGGCTATGGCATTACTGATGCTTTTGATGGTGCGTTTAGTTCTCTAAGTGGTACTCCTACTACTATATCTGGCTATGGTATTACTGATGCTTTTGACGGTGCGTTTAGTTCTCTAACAGGTAAGCCCAGCACTATAGCGGGCTATG
>Ga0213866_10002859_pt1 | contig 11970 bp, 4 predicted proteins | sample PICome_11_FD_160079 | JGI IMG/M metagenome (GOLD analysis project Ga0213866, IMG submission 160079) | Coastal seawater microbial communities near Pivers Island, North Carolina, United States - PICO284 | ecosystem: Environmental > Aquatic > Marine > Coastal | place: USA: North Carolina... | reverse complement strand
ACCAAAAACTAACAACAGACATTTTGGACATCATCAGTCAGAAGATGATTTAGCAACTCCTGATACGGGAAGAGATTTTGATAAAGGTTTTAATTATAATTTGATTTATCCAAATCCTGATCGTCCAATTAAATCAAATCAAGAGTTTGATACTCCAAATGAAGTTGACGGTGATCCATCCACGCAAAGCAAAGGAAGTGATCCATTTGAGGGTAATGGTTCTGGAGTTTGTAGTACATTTCCTCCGTCTCATTATTATATATCAAGTGGAAATCGTACTAGAAAAGATTCAAGTAGAATTGAACAAGAGGAGGAAGATTGGAAGCAATGTGCGTGTGAAGAAACTGCAAAGTTAATGGGACTTGGAGATGCAGATAATGTACCAGATGAATTGGATGACACCGGTACAAGAAGTCATTCGTTAATGGATTCAATTGCAAAATCAAACAAAGATACAACGGGATCGAGTCATCGTTGTAAATGGGGAGATGATGGGTGTATAGAGTCTGTAAATGGAGTGGAAGTTCCATTGGCATTGAAGTGTAAGTACACTTTATCAGGAAAGCAACCACCTACTGAAGAAGAAAACCCAAAACCACCAATGTGTCCTGAAAAGTGCGATAGATTTAACGAAACGGATACACGTGGTAGGTTGATAGGGTATGAAGATGATGCTAAATTTAAAGAAGACTCTTCTCATAGAAAAGATTTAAAAAACAGAAATGTAGTAATGTGGATCAAGGATGTATCAGACTACCTTGCAAAAGAAATGAATCTTCCACAAATAGGAAGTGAAGGATATTTTTACAACGAAAAAAAGCAGAAAGAACTGCCAAAATTAAGTGAAATAAAAAAAGTTTCCAGTAGTAATGGGTCTGTTGTTATGGAATTTGATGGAGGTAACCCAATTACTTATTGTGGAACTCCCGTTAATGAAAATCTTAGAAAAGATTTTAAAATAGATTGTGATGAAGATGATTATAATGAAATAAGAGAAATAGCAGGAAATACTCAACCTAAAATAATGATTGATACAAAGTCCGATTTCAAAATTGTAATTAATAAGGAAAAGGGTCACATCATTGATAAAAGTACTTATACAAACGTAAGTGCAATTAGAACATGGTTATCTGCATGGGTATCAACACAAATGGCAGATATATTACCAAAAAATTATAATCCAGAGACTAGCTTTACATGGAAAGATTCATATATAAATTTAAACGGAAAGTGGAACAAAGGTAATTATGCAGATTATGATCTATATTACGCACCATATGAAGAAAATGCTGAAAAAATGGTTTCTGCATATAAAGTCTTTCCGGGTACTGAAAAATATGTATATTATGAAGTTAACGATGATATTGCATCGGATGTAGGTATTAATACATCCATTACATCAGGCACAGAAGCAGGACGTGACAATAATTATGCTAGTTTTGCTGAATTAAAAATTGGTTTTTATGCACTTGTAAGCAAAAAAGAAGAAACACTCTCAGAGCAACCACCTGACACTTGGTTTGAAGACAATTTGGCAGATGAACTATATGAAAGATTTTTTGCTCAACAAGATTCAACTAAAGAAAATATAAAAGCAAAAGAAAGTGGTAATGCCGAAACTAAAGAAAATTATGTTGGTGATGGAACACAGTTTAGTAACTGGGAATCTACTCGTAATTTCTTAAACCCAAATAATACTGCGTCCAAAGAAGAAGAGTTACAATTTTTACAAGAAAAACTTAGAGCTGAAGAACGAGTAAATGTGCAACTGTTAGACGAAAATATAATTTGCATGGATTATAGTTTAGTGGGTAAGTGGAATGAAACTCAAGCTGCTGATATAATGAGCAAAATGAAAAACTTAGAGTATCAACCTGTAATAAGTCAAAAAAGAAAACTAGGGCAATCTAGAATTAATTTAGAAAACTATATAATACTATTAAATGGAACAACTGATGCAGATATCAATACCGCAAATAATCAATATCGTATTGTAGCAAATAAAGGAAAATTAATTCAGGAAGACAAAGAACTTGAACGATATACTCAAATTGATTTTCTAAAGAAAGAAATTGAACATATTGAAAAAGAAATTAAAGAAATTGAAAATGACAATTCTGATACAACTGATGATGTATTGCCACACGGAGTATTTTTTGGAAATAAAAATTCTGATAGTCACTATAAAGCATGGATGCGTGATCATAAATACGATAAAATAGATTGGAAAGATGGATCAAACGCTTTACCTCCCGATCCTCGTCCTGGTAGAAAACCAAAAGTAATACCAGCACCAGTTCCAACAACAGAAACTCCAACTCCAAACACTAATCCAATATGGAAATGGAATCCAGTAGAAACTGCAATTCAATACGAAGTAGAATTTCCACCTGGTATTAAGAGCATAGTTTCTGAACCTTATTTTAGACCAACTGATGAATTTAAAAGTTTAAAGAAACTTACATTTGGAAAACACACTATAAAAGTTAAAGCAGGAAGAAAATCACAAGTGAGTGGTGTAATGGAATGGTCAACTGCCGGTACGCATACCGTTGATATACAAAAAAATGCGAGACCACCGAAACCACCACGATGTCCATATAAGGTAATGGATGTTGGAGAAAAAGATGAGTATGATAGACTAATAGGTCCTAAAAATGTTGACGAACCTCATTCTGTCACAATAGAAAGAAACATAAAGACATGGATGGGTGATGTAATGGCATACATAATGTATGTGGAAGATATTGGTATAATGGAATATCCAACGAATCCAAATAATTTATCATGGAGTACAAATAAAACAATTGCAATTTCTAAGGTAGGTAGAAATCAAATGGAGTGGCAATATAACGGAGCATCCATTACACAACTTGGATACGAAATAACAATTGATCCACCTGATGCAAAAGAAATTAAAGAAACAGGACATCCATTAAAGTTAAATGGTCAGTCTTTGACAAAGTATGCAAACGAATTTGATTGTGGATGTGGTCCAAATTTAATGGATAGTGAGTCGGGAAGCAATACAACAAAACCACCGACTGAAGATTTAAATGCACCAAAACCGTCATCTGCTGAAAAAACTACTAATTTAAAACCAAAGTGGACTTGGACTGCGATTAGAGGTGCTAATATGTACGAATCCAGACTTAGAAAGGTAAAACAATCAGCAAGTTCTGGAACATACTCATGGATCACCGACACAGACTATGGTGTAATACAACTTTCAGATGGAGAGAGTGTATCTTCAGTTGTTGCACTTGATGCAGGAACATATGAAATATCGGTAACTGCATTATATCAAGAAAATGGTCAAATTCTTAAAAAATCAAAAGCAGGAACTCACATTATTGATGTACTTGGGGGAGGAACACCAACACCAACTCAAACACCAACACCAACTGATCCTGATTATATGAAATTAACAAAAGATGCTGTTGTTGGAAGTAAAATTATTTATGTTAATAATCGTGATTGTATGGAGGTCGGTTCGTTAATAACAATAAATACAAAAGAAAAACAAGAAGAAGCAATTGTAGATGGATTTGAATTACGTGGAACAATAACTGCAAATGCAACCGGATTGGGAAGTTGGAGTTTTAGTTATCCAACGGAAAAAAATCCTGTAAAAGAGACCATAAAGAATAAATCAGATGAAATAAGTGAATTACTTGCAGACATTATGAAATTGAGATCAGACAGGAATTGTGATGATTCAGACTTAAGTGAAATTAAAGATTGTTTTTTCGGAAAAGACTGTAAGTATCCAAGTTTTCAATCAGGAATACAAAGATACAATAATAAACAACTTAGTGATCTAGCAGATTCTTTAAAAACTGCGATGTCCGCAACGGTAGGACGTGGTTCTTCTGAATTACCAACTAAATGGTTTTTTGCATCTGCTAAAAGTGATACAAAACCATTTGGTGTTGGTGCAGATTTAATTTCCTACGATGCTACAATATTCGGTCAAGTGGTTCCTGATATTCTTGATACTGCATTGTATACATACCTTGACAACGAAGCAGAAAACCAAACTGCATCTGGTCCTGGAATGGTAGTATTAAAAAGTCCATTAAAAGCAGAACATAAAACAAATACAAAAGTTGTATGTGGAGCAGCTCAACCAGTACCAACACCAACACCTGTTATCCAACCCACCCCAACACCAAGTCCTATAAGAAGTTTGGTTACTCCAAAACCTTTCACACAATCTCCCACAAACGAATTTGAAGTAGAGTGGAATTGGTCTGCAATTGAAAATGCGAATGAGTACGAAATAGCAATTCGTAAAATGAATGAAAGCAACGGAAGATTGATAATAGTTTGGGAAAAACAAAGAGAAGCAACTACCGAAACTAAATACAAAGAGGTATTTACGGAAGCAGGATTTTACGAAATAGCAGTTGTTGCAAAAAATAATGTACTAAAAATAGATTCCGAAGAAGGAACTCACCGAGTTTTAATAGACGAATCGATAACTCCCACACCTACCCTAACTTCTACAGTTCCACCCACCCCAACTGCATCTCCTACAATAACTCCAACAGAAAATGAATGTGATAGTTTCGTTTATGGAAGTGATCTATATCTTGAGCAAGAGAGTGGGTATTGTCCTAATAATGATGAATCTGCACTAAACTCATGGTGGAGTAGATCAATCGAGTATGCTGTTTGTAGATGGTGGTCTGCACAACCAAAAAATGTACGTGAACGAAAAGGAAAATACAGAATATATGAAATGAAATCATTTAATGTTAAACACTATATAAATGAATTCAGTATTACAGAAGAAGAATTTCACAACCCACAAAATATTACTGCATCTTCACAAATTAAAAGAAGTCAATATTACAATTTGCGGATTTATTTTACAAATGGAAAATTTCCAAGACAAGGTACAGAGGAAATTGCGTGGAGTGAGTTATATCCATACTGGTCGGAAAAAGGTTTTACTAGATTCGATCCGAGTAAAGGAGAGCAATGTCCGTTTGGAGACTCGGGTGAATTGTCTGCACCAAAACCAAGTTCTAACGAAACAACAAATGAAAAAACCATAGTATGGGAATGGGATGAAGTAGAAAACGCAAATGAATATGATGTATATTTACAAAAATTCAGAACTATGTCTAATGGTAACAAAGTTACAATAAATGATTTTGGAAAAGTTGCAACAATTGGTGGAATAATGGTTACTCGTTATGAAAAAACGGTAGAAGACGATGGTTATTATGAAATAAAAGTTATTGCAAAAAATGAAGACGAAGAATCTAAACCGGGTACTCATGTGGTTTATGTCAATTCTACACTTACACCAACACCAACACCAACGCCAATGGAATCTGTAAAAAATCCATTTGCTAAACCTGTTCAAAATTTGGATGAAGAAGACGGAGTATGCGAACCCACAAACGGAGATGCTGTAAAATCGGATTGGTATATATCAGTTGCAAAATATGTTGCATCTGATGAACACCTTGCAAAAAATCCAACATGGTCAATAAGAAAAGCAAGTTCAATAGCAGAAAATGTTGATAAAGGTTTATTAGACGAACCAACTAAATTACAGAAATGGCCATTTGCAATAGATTTGAAATATTTCAATAGACAAGATAAATCAGAGAAGACTGACAGAATTAATGCAACTGATATTTTAAATTTTGCAAAAGAACGAGGATTTGGATTAAGTGATAATGATAAAACTTTACAAGAATTATGTGAACAAAACGAAGAAACTCCTACGCCAACACCAGAGGAAGATAGTCCGAAACATGGAAATAGCTTTGTGTATTTAGAAGATCACGATGATGGATATAATACATATTGTCCTGATCAAGGAATTTCTGCATTAAGTTCGTGGTGGCGTAATGCACTTGATAGAGTAATAAAAGAATATACAGAAACAGTTAATGAAAAAAGATGGAATGCGGGTTTTACAGTTTCTTACTATTATAGCATGGCAGACTGGTCAATTGAAAGATATTCTACACTTATGTCGTCTGAAGATTGGCACACCCCACAAAATATATCATCTTCGTTATTTCCAAAATATGGAACTGGTAATTATTATGGACACCCAACGGGTCTAGGTAAAAAGTACAATATGCCAATGGATATTAAAGTAAGTAGACAAATAATAAGTGCGAACGGACAAATCGGTGACGGAGCTCACTACTTAACTTGGTCAGATTTATATCCAATATGGCAAAGATTAGGTTATGCACGGGTGAATCCCAAAAAAGGTGAAAAATGTCCAAGATAAATTTTAAATTATGAGATACAAATCAATCAATAGAAAACAGGATGAAAATGGAACGCAAATAATTGCAACTTCAATTATGCCAACTGTTAAAAAAAGAAATTCTGACTTATTTGTGGTTATGGTAGAAAAAACTCGACTTGACCACCTTGCATATAAATTTTACAATAATCCTCATTATTGGTGGATCATTGCCAATGCAAACGGAATAGCAGGAACAATGTACGCAAAACTTGGATCACAGATAAGAATACCACAAGATATAGGATCAATAATTGAGGAATATAACAGAATCAATGGAATCTAAACGACATGGGGTTAGACGAACTTAGAAATTTATATTTAAAATCACAAAACGGAACTAAAGTATCTGTTGACGAGGAAGGTGATTGGCCACGTGAATTTAATAAAGAGTTTCCATTTAGACACCAAATACGAAATTGGGTACGAGAAGAGTTTGTAAATAGATGGAGAAATATTGGACTTAAATATACAGAGGGAGGTGAGCAACTAAATAGTCTAGAAAGTCCGATGGGATTGCTTGCTTTACAAAATCCAGATGAACTCCCTGAGTGGGATAATCAACTATACAAAGGACCTAAAACTGCTTGGGTCAGAATGGCATCAAATGTTATTGCACCAAGTCCATTTAATTCTGAAAAAATCTTTAAAGGATTTGTAATGCAGGGTAACGGAAACTTCCATGATACTTATGGTTTTGATAAAGGTGACGGTTCTAACGGAGGTGGGGGTGATGCTGAAACTTTACTTGGGTATGATCAATCTACACCACCCCAACGTCATGTATTAGAAGAACCCGATTACAAGCACAGACCAACACCTGGAATCACAAGTATTGAATCAGAGGATTTAAATCCAAGTGCAGGTAACAGAAGAACCACTATTAATTTTACTTGCTGGAGTGTTGCACAATTAGATTATCTTGAAGTTTACTTTTTTGCTCCTGGAAAAACTGTTTCAGTTGAATGGGGGTGGAATACTTTTCCAAGAGATTCGTTGTTACCTCTGAATGATGACGGACTTAAAAAAAGAGTTGATATATGGAACAATAAAAATGTTGACGGACGAGATGATTATGGACCAAAACCAGGAGCAGCTGCAAAGCACACAAGGTTGGGTCGTGGAAATTATGCTTGGGCATTTGGAATAATAACCAAATTTAGTTTCACCATCCGAGAAGACGGAGGATTTGATTGCACAATTCAAATTCAAAATCCTGTGGACATTTCTAGATTTATTCAACAAAAAGATTCACCTGTTGATAAGCAAAAGGGTACACCTCATACATATAAAGATTTCGTAAATCAAACATTATCAAGATTGCTTAAAGGAAATTCAAATGCAGATTATTCTAGGTGGAATAAATCTAACAGACGAACTCCTAAAGATTTAGTAGCAGAAGCAAACAGACGAAAATTTAGAGATGCAACTCGTAGTAGAAAGGTTGACGATACTAAGATTAGTGATTTGGAAAAAGAAGCACTTATGTTCTCACGTGGTAGATTTTTTACATTTGATACGTATAGTTCCTCAAAACCTTATTATGCAGGCAAAGATAACGCAGGTGGAAGTTATATAACCGTTGGTTTCTTTATAGATACCATTAATATATTTTTTGGAAGAGAGAGTGGAGTTGGTGCTACTATGTGTGAATTTTCGTGTTGGAATTCAAGAGCAGTTGCTCATTTTAATATAAAGTCATGTGACGGTGATGTATTATTAATTCCAAATGAACTTGCACCCAGGTGGAATCAAGATACTTTACCCGGTTTATCAACTGTAGGTGCTATGGCAAATCCTGAAGAAGAACCTGACGCGTATGATATTCTTAAAAAAGGAGAATCGGGTGGAATGTATTCTTCTGTTTCTAGTTCGTTTCTAGATATGGTAAACGCATTGTTTCCGTCAAATTCTCCCGCCAAAACGATAGAAGAAGCACTTAAAAATTCACCAAGAGATAATTTGCACAAATATTTGAGTCACCAAGCAATGGGAGGTTATAATTTACAACATCCGTCTTTGCTTGGTAAACTCACAAAAGAAAATAAATCAATTATTAACACAGGTAAACCAAGTGAAAAATTAGATTCTGCGTGGGAAGATGTACAAGATACCGTAAGACCTTTTCCTGACTTCGATCCAACGATAAAATCGGATGGTTATAGTGGAAGAATTTCTGATCTATTTATTAATATAAATATAATAAAAGAAGCAGTAAAGAAAAACTCCGCACCACATCAAATTATACTTGATGTAATGAAAAAAGTATCAGAGGCTGCAAATGGTATTTGGGATTTTCAACTTATTGGAGGAGATTTTAATACATCATCACCAACCGTTTTGCAACTCGTTGACATGAATTATACTGGTTCTAAACCCGTTCATAGATTAAAAGAAAAAGCATGGGTTTTTCCAGTACATAGAGGTGATAGTATCGTAAGAGCAATGGACTGGTCAAATGAGTTGTCAAATGAAATAGCATCAGCGACGGTATTTAGTGTTCCAAGTACTGGTGAAAACGAAGATGCTCTGCGTAAGTTTTACGAAGAAAATAAAGATGATATGATTTTCATTAAAAAGGCAAAACTGGAGGCTGAGGAAAATGAAGGTAAAGTAACAACTGCAACGAAGCAATCTGGAATTACATCTACCACTCAATCCCAAATTGACTCAGCAGGAACGAAAGAAGAAATACCAGATTCTGAAAAATTTATTATTGCACAATCAACGTTTGGATTCAAACGTGGGGAGATACTTAAGTTTACCAAATATAAAGAGGATCCAGACTTAACAGGAGTTAATACCTTTTATTATGGTGGGGGTATTGTGGGAAAACCCAAAAAGAAGACAACAAAGAAAACCTTTTGGATTTCTTTTATAAACCCAAAAACAGGAAAAAAAGTGACATTATCAGCAGATAATGCAAAACAAAGAGAACATCAAATAAACATGGCAAAACGTAGTTATGGAGTAAAAGATAAAGATATTATGTTTGCACCTGGTTCTCAATGGTCAAGTTCTAGTCAAGACGATGATGATAAGTCTCCTACTCTAAATAGGTTCGGTACATCTGCCGGTGTCGGTGCAATGGCAAAGAAAAGAATACATAAAATTTGGGTAGATGATGAATGGGTTCAAGACCAAGACAATTTTAGTGGTGCATCATTGCCACTTGATGGTCCAATTACAGATGATATCCAGATAAAAGAACTTATAGGAAGGTTCATTCGTTACCATGATGATGGTGATGTAGATCATGATAAAAAAAATCCACCCAAGAGTGGCAAGGAATACAGAATAATAAGTGCAACTATACCGCGTGGTGCAGATGGAAAATATTCTGATGTGGATACTGATGGTAATGATCAAGCATATGTTTTGCATATTGAAGAATTATCACCAACTCTTTTAAACAATAGTCAATTACAAAGATTGCAACAATCGCAATTAAATAATCAACCAGTACCCGCTGACATAGACAAATTTATGAAAAAGCATAATTTATCTATGGACGATGCGTATGTACAGCAACACATAAAATATAAATCAACTGGAGCAAGTGAAACAAATATAGAAGTTACTACAAGAAAAGTTGATGTTAAAACTTATGGGTCATCTCAAGATGGATATGAAGTGGATGTAGAAATGGTTGATCCTGACAAAGATAGAATGTTAAAATTTTGCAAGTCAGACAACAATGAAAAAAATAATTTAATATTTAATAGCACAATTAACTCACATCAAGTATCACTTACATTTGATGGAATCGAGGGATTGCGTTTATATGATATATTTGATTGTACAGGTGTTCCTACAAAATTCTACAAATACGGAACGTATGTCATAAATTCAATTAGTCACTCAGTTAGTGATGGAGATTGGCAAACAACAATAGAGGCAGACTGGGCAATAGGAAAAACCGGTCAGGTACTTGATTTTCAGGATAGATCAAAATGAACTCTGATATAGAAGACGATGAATTTTTAAATGATCGGTATAATGTAATTTCTCATTATAGATCAAAAGCAAATATGGGAGTGTTTTTTGAAAAACCGGTGGACATTAGACCAAATCCGAGTGAAGAAGACTATGAACGTGGATATATAGAGAGATATTTTGTACAGAAAAAAAACTCAAAATATAATCTAATTCATGAAGTGAGTGGTTCTCAATATCAATCATTAAAAATGAATCCGTTTTATTTGTGTGTGTCTTTATTTTGGGAATTGACCGGTGTGCAGGATAAAGAAAAGGAAAATTTAAATGAATTTACCAGTGTATCTGATATAAATGAAGATGAAATAGAAATTGCAGAAAAGGTTATACCGGGCTTGGGCAGTAAATTAAAAAATAAACTTGAGTTTTATAAAAAAGTATAGTACCATCATTTAATGCTTTTCGTTGAAAACCAAAAAGATGCTTCTGATTTACTTGAATTACTTGATAATCATCCAAGTATAATTCATGCATATTTTCAAAATAATAAAATACATCCGATTGATAATAAACCAATTGCGGTTTTTATTAATATAAAATCAGAATTTTATGTAATATCGTTAGGGCATCCCGATGCAATTCAAATTCCTAGTCAGTTTTTGAATATGATAATGAATTCCAAAGGTTCAAAAATAATTTTTGATAGAAAGAAGTTGCTATATCACGTCAAAAATGTAAATAATGCAACTGATTATTTTGTATGTTCGTATTTAAATTTACTTGATACATTGGAAGTTGATTATCAATCCCGAGCAAATGATTTTAGGTCTATACCTATTATGAAATTATTAATGCATTTTAAAAAATTATGTTCAAATGTTTTGGGTAAAGATGTACCAAGTGAGTTGGTAAAATATGAATCAGACTTTTCAAATGCTTTGTATCAAATAGAAAAAAATGGAATGTATGTTGAAGATTTTAAATTAGGTTCATCTAATTTAGTAAATGACCAAAATTTAGTATTTACACAATACAATATGCTAACTCCTACGGGTAGACCAAGTAATAGTTTTGGTAATGTAAATTATGTAGCACTTAATAAAAAGACAGGTGATCGTGATTGTTTTAAGAGTAGATTTGGAAATGATGGATTATTGGTAATGATAGACTATGAAAGTTATCATTTACGCCTCGTTGGTAATTTTTTAGAATATAATTTACCAGCTAGTTCATTACACGAATATCTTGGTAAAATTTATCACGGAAAGAATGATCTAACTGAGGAGGAATATGAATTGTCAAAAAAAATTACATTTAATCTTATATATGGTGGAATTGATGATGATATAAAAAATAATGTTCCTTTTATGAAATGTATTAGTGATTATGTTGAGAATACATATAGTGACTTTAAAAAGGTAGGATACGTGGAAACATGGAGATATAAACGTAAAATACATTCCAAGTTTTTTGGTGACAAAATAAACTCATATAAAGTATTTAATTATCTTTTACAATCTGCCGAAACTGAAAGAAATTGTATAGTGCTAAATCAAATTAATTCATATTTAAAAGAGTGTATGTCAAAGTTAATTTTATATACTTATGATGCTTTTTTGTTTGATGTACATAAAGACGAATTTTCTAAATTTAAAGAAATTGATCCAGTAATTACAAGCAATGGAAACTTTCCGGTAAGAACATACATTGGAAAAAGTTACGATTCGATTAGACAAATATGATTAGTTTGA
>Ga0213866_10002857_pt1 | contig 11971 bp, 11 predicted proteins | sample PICome_11_FD_160079 | JGI IMG/M metagenome (GOLD analysis project Ga0213866, IMG submission 160079) | Coastal seawater microbial communities near Pivers Island, North Carolina, United States - PICO284 | ecosystem: Environmental > Aquatic > Marine > Coastal | place: USA: North Carolina... | reverse complement strand
AGCGTACCCCCCCGAGCCCGCGGAGAAGCGGGCCGATTGCACTCGAACGGGAGGGATCCCATGAGCCGGTCCGTGAACAAGATCACCCTGATTGGTAACGTCGGTCGTGACCCCGACATCCAGCAGACGAAAAATGGCACCAAGGTGGCACACTTCTCACTCGCGACGAACCGTCGCCCGTCGAACGGCGCGGAGGAAGAGGAGCGTACCGATTGGCACCGTCTGACGCTCTGGAACCGACAAGCGCAGTTTGCCGAGGACTACATTCGTACAGGGGACCGTATCTACGTCGAAGGTCGTCTTGAGTACGACTCGTATGAACGAGACGGTGTCGTGATTCCGACGGCGGAGATCATCGTGCGTGAAGTCGTGCTACTCAGTTCGAAGAGTGGCGCGTCGGAGGAAGAGATGGACGCGGCGGCGTAGCGGAGGCGCGATCAACTAGTCCTGTCCCGTGGGCTGCAGCGAATTGCTGTGGTCCACGGGCGACCGGAGGGGCTACATCCAACCCCTGAACTGCGGGGCGACCGAGAGCATCGCTTCCCAGCCGGTTCCCCAAACGGCCCGTCCAACGTCAAAGTGAAGCGAATCCCAGCCGATGGCTAAACCGAGACCTACGGTGCCGCGAAGCCCGTAAGACGGGCGGGCGGCCCAATCCGTCGGGAGTGCCCAGTTGCCGAGATAGGTCGACCCGATCGAGGTGAAGGCCCGCACCCCGAGCCAGGGCGTGTGGACAGGGATCGTGACCTCACCTCGTGCGAGCCAGAAGGCGCGTCCCGCAAAGAGGCGGTACTCGTGTCCCATGAGCGTGTGACGTCCTCCGAGCAGGTACGCTCGTTGAGCCGGGGCCCCCGAGCTCAAGAGGCCGCCCGTCAGGCGCGCCTCACCTGTCCACCGCTCATCGGAGTCGGAGAAGCTCCGGCGGACATCGAGGTCCAGTGAAGCGAAATCCTTGTCGGACAGCCGTCCGCCAGTGCCGGTCATACGGACGCGGACGTCGCCCGGGAGGGCGAAGCCGGCGCCGACCTCCACCGCGCCCATGGTGCCTTCGTCGATGCTGCGCACGGGTCGAAAGTCAGAGCCTTCCGGTCCCGATACGACGTCCTGGGCACCTCGGTGTTCTTCGAAACGAAGTCCAACCGTCCACGCGCTCTGTCCACCGGAGCCGTTCCGGGGGGCGCGGAGGGTGAGGGACGCCCCCCTTCGGAAGTACGGGTCGAGATAGTCCCGCGACCCGGCGGCTGACGTGATCGTGTTCTCGAGGAGGGTGGCTCCCGCCGTGCCCCCGATGTCGGTCAATGCGTCGAAGTAGCCATCCAGCGTCGGGGTCCACCCGTCCCTCGCCTCGGAATCGGAGATTCGCACCGAGCCCGATGCTTGTTCCCGGCCGATGGCGTATCCCCCTGTCGCCCGAATGGCCACGGATCCGGTCGGGCGAAAGGTTGCTCCAGCCCCGACGAATATTCCCTCGGCCCGATCGTAACGGGCGAAGTCCGAGAGTCGCCCCCCGTGCAGACGAATCGGCGCCAGGCCGCTCATGACCTTGTCGTTCACGACCTCCCGTACCTGAGCCTCCACTTCGACGATGGATGGAGGGGTGCGGAGTCCGCCGGACTCCTCGAGGTCGTCGAAGAGGCCTCGTTCGAAGGGGAATGCTTCGCGCTCGGCAACGGAGCGTGAGCGGATGGTTCGACCTCGGAAGTCATCCGGAAGCTCGGCGTTGAAGTCGTAGGCGCGCACATCGAAGCGTCCTCGGATGATGCTTCCTGCGAGAAAGTCGAAGAGCGGAATCTCCCTCCGAATCTCGATTTCTTGCCTGTACGGAAGCCAGAAACGCTCCATCCACAACGAGTTGTCCAGCGAGATACGGATGTAGTCGAGGTACGGATCGACGTACGACGAAGGGGTGAACGAGAAGCTCATTCGTACGATGGCGGCCCGATCCAGATCGAGATACACGCTCCCGACAAAGCCCGGCTGGTCCAGGTCCTTGGGTCGCACACGCACTTCGTAGACCCGTACCTGCTCGCCAGACCCGTACGTGATGCTGAGAGAGTCCGAGACCCGGTAGTCATAGAGTTCGGCCGCCTGAGGGGCGATCGGGTGAACCACCGACGAGACCTCGTCCCCATCGCCGAGAAGAATCTGGTCCCCGAAGTCATCCTGGATCACGGTCAGGTGGTCCATGTGGTAGCGGATACTGGTCGGAAGGACCTTCTCGTCCCGGAGGCCGACGATGGTCTGGCGGGTGTGGTTCGGGGCCCGCCACCACATGTCCAGCGCGACCTGATCGGCCTTCACGAGGATCTGCTCGGCGGAGTCGGGGCGGTCGATGAAGAAGTACACGTACCCGCGTGCCTCGGCGGCGTACGTCTGGAGGTCTGGATCGATAGCGGTGGACTGGCGCAGGTCACGCGCGCGGCCGATGAGATCCAGCACGGCAGGCGTGTTCCATTCGGGGCGGGCAGCGTCGGCTCCGGTTTGCGCTCCGACCTCCTCCTGGGCCCGCAAGGGAGACACAGGGCACAACAATCCAGCAAGCACGATCACGGAGACCGCTCGGGCCGCTGGGCGACTCCGACGCAGGGGAGAGGTCTGTTGCACGAATGTCATACCGACAGAATCGATCCACTGATCCACGACCGACCCTCCGCCTGAATCGCCGCCTCCGCTTAGACCGTGGGGCGCAGTAGGCGCGCGAGTGCTTCGACCTCGGATGTTCCGATCCACTGGTGGGTCGGGAGAGTGAACAGGCGCTCGCTGAGGGCGGTGCCGCCCCCCAGAGAGTCCTCGTCGGGCTGCGTCAGTTTCTGGGCCGCTCGCAGCCGATGAAGGGGCTTGGGATACCCCGACTGGACGCCATAGCGTGGCCCGTCTCTCCGAAGGCGGTCTGCCACCGATTGACTCGAAGCGAGCACTGGAAGGCGCAAGAAGGAAGCGCGCTCGTGGCCGCCGAGTGGGGTTAGCACGTTGATCTCGTCAGCGCCCGACAGAGCCTGAATGAGAGCTGACGCCACTTCCCTGCGGCCAGCGATTGCGTCGAGCGAGGACGATTCTGTTCGTCGTACGAGTGCGGCGTTGAAACCCATGAGCTGACGGGGGCGGGTCGGCTCTTTGTACACAGTCTCTCCGAGACCGAGTCCAGGTATTGCTGCGGGCACGCCGTAGAGCGTCGGGCGCCCGAGAGCCCATGCGGCGGTCGTCACGAGGGTCGAGCGTGTAGCCCTCACCCCTCGGGCGAGGTGGCCGGAGTGCTCATCAATGGGATCGGGGAATTCGGGTGCGCGGGGCCCCCGTCGGAGGAGCGCTCCTCCGCCTCCCCCGGTCCACCCTTTTCCGCGCCCGAAGCTCAGTACGGTCAGGTCACCGAGAGAGCCCCCTCCACCCGCGGAGGCTGCCGTCCCCAGGCCCTGAGCCGCGTCCTCGATCACCGGAATCCCAGCCTCGTCTGTGATCGACCGAATGCCCGGCCAGTCGAGGGGATACCCGTACAGGTTCGCAGCCACGACACCAGACACCCCTTCTGCTACCGCTGCGCGCAGGCTTGGGAGGTCTACCGAGAGCGTGCCGGGATCGACGTCGTAGAAGCGAATTCTGAAATCCGCTCCGTTCGCCGCTGTGACGAGGTCGTAACAGGAGTAAGCCGGCATAGCCACCGCGCGCTCCCCTCGCGGGTTCTCCGGTAGTAGCCCCAGGGCCACCTGGAGGGCGCTGGTTCCGCTAGCGGTCAACAGGACATCGTCCGCGGAGAAGCGTTCCAGAAGAAGCTGCCTGAGCGCGCGCACCTCAACGGATGCTCCGACCATGGCTGCCGCGATCGCGCCGGTGATCGCCCCCAGCGAAATCGGTGAGTAGACCGGAGGCAGTCGCACCACGATCGCTAGGGTATCACGCGTGAGAGCCGAGGGCCGATGACGTTCGTCACTCCAACGGGGAGCCGTCTCCAGACGTTCGTCGCGGCCTTGAACTTCGGGCTCTCGGGGTTCGGCGTGGATGGCACCCCGGAAGGCGACCATTGCAGCCATGGCAGGACGTGGTCTTCGGAGCCCCACTGCCGCTTGAAGCGGTGCGTACCCGAATCCGGTGAACAGCGTCCAAAGTTGAACGCAGACATCCCTCGTCGGACACTTTCCTCCATGAGGCCCCAGTAGAGCAGCATGTTGGGGGCAAGCCGGGCGTGATCACGGGACGCACCGGCCCACGTAATCTCGAACTCTCCACACCAGGAGAGACCGCAACCCGCGGCAACGGGAACGCCCTCGTGGCGCACGACGGCGAAGATCACGGAGTCCCCGAATTCTTCGGCGACTTTGTCGAAGAAGAGTCGCGGGAGAACAGGCGTTCCGAGGTCCCGCATCGTGGTCGAGAAGACGCTGTAGAAGTCGTCGACCAGGGCGTTGCCGAAGTCGACGTCCATTCCCTCTTTCATTGGTCGACGAATCTGACTCCGCACCTTAGCCTTGATTCCCTTCTCCCAGAGTAGTTCACTCGAGTCCGGGAGCTCCTTCACCACTGCCAGTTTGCGCGCGTTCTCGACCAGGCCGTCTACTGTCAGCGGCTGCCTGTTCCTCAGTTCGAGCAGGTCGACGCCGAGCTCTGCCGCGGTCGCCGATGCCCATTCGGCGAGTACGCGTCGAGCCTCGTCCGAGCCGACCGGTCCGCCATAGTTCAGGAAGGGCATCGAGACCAGGTAGTCACCGAAGATACGGCTACGTACACGGACCAGCGGAAGCAGACCGGCGATTGCGCCACCCGGGTCACGGGCGGTCATCCAGAACGTCCTGTGCCCGAGTGCATCCTCCATGACGGAGCGCCACCCCAGTCGATGACAGAATGAGCCGCCCTCGAATCCGGCGAGAGCGACGTCCCACTCTTCCTCGTTTCCCTCGAATGGCTCGACGTACAGTTTCATGGTCACCTAATCTAGCCTTCTCCACTCGTGAGCAATGCGGAGTCTGAGATTCAGAGAGTCATCGGAATGTGGCGTCCTGCGGTCGGGCTCTTCTGGGCGATTGCAGTCGCGTTTCTCACGCTGCAGCCTGGGGGGATGCGTCTCGAAGAGATTGGAGCGATCTCTTCCTTTTGCCTCTCTTGCGGATCTCGGGGTACGGCCGACGCGGTCCTCAACGTCGTCCTCTTTATCCCCCTGGGTATCGTGCTCAGCGGAGGGCGTCGGGGGATCGGCTTCGCCCTGCTGGTGGGGGGCCTCACCTCTCTCGGAATCGAGGTCAGCCAACTCTTCATGCCCGGCCGTCATACCAGCGCCGCCGACCTCCTCTGGAACACGGCCGGGACTGGCGCCGGCACCGTGCTATACCTGGCGGCGCACCGGCATGTGCGGGGACGTTCAGTGGGGGGCGTTGTCCCTTGGGCGATGGCGGCCGGAAGCACGCTCTTGGTGGCGGGCATCTTTAGTGTTCCCGCCCCGACCCATGTCGATTACTGGGGTCAGTGGATGCCAGACCTCGGGTACATGCCCGAGTATGACGGAGTCGTCCTCACGGCCGAACTGAATGCGGAGCCGATGCTCTCAGGTCGGCTTCAGCACGATCGGCCCCACCGAGACCAGCTCACGGGAGACTGGCACCTGACCGGCCGGATCGTGGCAGCAAGTGCTCCGAGCGGGGTCTCTCCGATTCTGAGTGTCTACGACGGGATACAGCGGGAGATCCTTCTACTCGGCGCGCATGGGGCGGACCTCGTGTTCCGCGAGCGTGGCATCGGTGCAGGACTGGGGTTCGATGCGCCTGACGTCCGGGTTCCAAACGCCCTTCGGTCCGTCTCGCCCGGTGATACGGTTCAGCTTTCGGTTGAGCGCGTCGACGAGCGCACCTGCCTGGCGCTGGACGACGACGAGTGGTGCGGAGTGGGGATCACGCCCGGACGGACGTGGGGGTACCTGCTGTATCTCGAGGGCCCGCCGGAGTGGCTTCGGAGCGTCGTCGATCTGTTCTGGATGCTGGGGATCTTTCTCCCGATCGGTTTCTTTGCGCGCGGATCTCGAGAAGCGGGTCTGGGGCTGGCCCTCGCCCTCTGCGCGATGGTAGCGGCAGTGGCAGTCACGCCTCTGATCAGCGGTACGCTATGGGAGGTGGTCGCCGCCGGGGCCGGGGTGGCCCTCGGTCGGGCGTTGTTTGTTGCACTCGTGCGGATAGTCGGTATGTCCAAAGCGACCCCCGATGGGTCGGCTTCGGCCCGTGTCCCGATCGGCCCCTAGTCCGGGATGTGCTCTGGTTCCGCCTCCAGCGTCGACAACCCGTCGTCCACCCGACCCCACGCGTCATTCGACATCAGCCGCGCCATTCGTCCCCACGTCCGCCTGCGTCCGTAGAACGTTCGTACCATCTGCAGCCGGGGTGCGTCCACCTCCGGCACCCAGTCGTCGAGCTCCCACGGGTGAATGTAGAACATCCCTGGACGACCTCTTTCTGTCGCTTGCCGTAGTCCTGCCTGCACGAGAGCCAGTGGCAGCACACGGAAGTACGCTCCGCCTGAAGCCGGGAGCGTCCGGCCGAGGATTTGTGCTGTGGTAGACGGAAACTCCGCCAGACGTCCACCGGGCCGTTCGATCCAGTAGGGGTCCTTTTCTGCGTCGGGATATCCGTAGGTCGGATGCTGCGTGATGGGGAAGAGACTCGCGTCATACCGGTACCCCTCCTCGAGCAGGATATCGAACGCCCATTCCAGACCGGGAACGATGGAGAAGCTCGGCGCCCGATATCCGGCCACCTCCTGGCCGCTGATCTCTCGCAACACAGCCCGACTGCGACGGACCGACTCACGGAACCCCTCCGGTCCGAGTCTCCCGACCAGGTCGTGCTCGTATCCGTGGGAGGCGATCTCATGCCCGGCTGCTGCGATGGTGCGCACCATCTCGGGTTCCCGCTCGGCCAGCCAGCCGAGGACAAAGAAGGTCCCGGTCACGTTTCGCTCTGCGAGGAAGTCCAGTAGTCGCGCGATCACGGCGGGACTCCGCCGTTCGAGGTTATCCCATCCCTCCATCGGGAAGTGCGACGACATCGCCGTGGGGTGGAAGTACTCCTCGACGTCCACTGTGAAGTGATGTCGGACCATGGCTTCCCGAAGGGTTAGCATCTTTGACTTGACGGGTACAACTTAGAGAGTCGAGCTCCGATATCGCATTCTCCTATTCGCCCATCGGCCGTGGCCACTTCAAACGACCCTCTAGAGACTCTTCTCTCAGACTACGAGCGCCGCAAGCAGGACGAGACCCGGCGCATGGTCCAGCGCGCGTTCAAGCTGGAGAACGCTCGTCGAAAGGGAGCGGAACACCTCCGAACATTTGCTCTGCCGCACACTCGCGAAGTCGCGGAACGGCTGGAGCAGGCCGGTCACAAGGTGGTGTACCAGGAGTTTCTGGACTCGTATCCGCCAAACGTCCGAATGCACCTCTATCCAAGAGGTGGCCCGATGGACTTCGACGAGCCGAAGCGATGGACTATCGAGCTCGTGTGGGGCGAACCTGACCCGGACAGACTCTTCGCTCGCCGTTGGACGTCCGACGGCCTGGGTGAGATGCTCGAGTTGGGCTCGGCTCAGGACATCGATGTCGATGAGCTCTGGATTCGCGAACAGTTCATGACGTTCGTCCGCGACGCGCTCGACCTCGCGTGATCAGATGAGTAAGAACACGGAGGACCCGCTCTTCGACCCTTGGGGGCCCTCGTTCGCGGCCGACTCCTGGTCAGAAAAGGGAGTGCCTGACCGCCCGGTGCGACCGGTAGAACCGGCGCAGCGATCCTCGGCCGCTTCGGAGACCGTTGGACGTTGGCGTCCGTTGGAGAAGGGCCCGACGCGCTTGGTCCGGCCTGCTCCCCGGGCACGTCGCCCTGAGCTCACCTCAACGGAGGTTGGATCACTGTTGCTTGCGCGGGCTCTTCCGCAGCTACGCGCCCTCGCGCAGCGCCTGGAGCATGCGCGGCACGAGGCAGTCATCGACGATCGAACGGGACACGCGGTCCCGTCGATCCGCTTCCTCTTGCGTCCTTGGAAGGGTCCGTTTGACGCACCTTCGGACCAAACGCTGCCGGTGCTCGAGCTCGTTGACGAGGGCGATGGCGGCATCGTCGTCCGCCAGTGGGAGGACCACCGCGCCCCGGCTCCTTCCAGAGAAGAGAGCATACCTGCCGAGCGACTCTCGTCAGGACTCCGCCGCGTCTTTGCGGAGTACGTGGAGGCTGTACTGAGCGCCTGAGCACGGCACCGCAGGGTCACTACTCAGATGTCGCCGTTACGACCTCTCGACGAGTTGGTTCCCACAGGGCGTCCTTCTGGCCTCGGGCAGCTCGAAGGAACGCGTGCGCCGCGGCCAGGTTGCCCGCGAGCACATACGCTGGCACAGAGAATATTTTGCTGACACTTCCGTTGTCGGCTTTCGCCCAGCCCACGCCTGCCAGCCCAACGGTCACGACGCCGACGGCGACGAGTGCTCGCGCGAGTGGCTGGGATAGTGAGAGGGCCACGAGAGACATGCCCGCAAGCGCAGCGCCCCACGGGAGCGCCCATCGGCAGACCTTGTGGCTCAAGAGCATCCAGGAGAACCAGCCGAACCGGAAGGGGTTCATCAGGGCACGCTTGTGCCAGAGCGTTCTCATGCCCCTCGTAATCGTCCGTACTTTGCGCCGGTACTCCTTGCGGAGGGATGGAGTGCGGGGCACGAAGCAGACTGCCTGGTTCACGGAAACAGGCCTGTAGCCGTGTTCTCTCGTATGAAGTGCTGCTGCGAAGTCGCGGGACAGCGACTCTGGTAGCGGGAGGCGGTGCAGGTGGGCGCGGATCGCGTAGAAGCATCCTGAGGCACCGACGATCCCGTGGACGCGGGTTTCGAGGTCCCTGATCGCCATCTCATAGCCGACGTACCCCGACTCGCCGGCGTTTGCCGTTGCAGTCTTCCCGCTGACACTGACGTCTCGGCCTGATGCACAACCAATCGCCGGATCCGAAAAGACAGCCAGGAGAGGCTTCATCGCGTCGGGTGCGATCCGGATGGACGCATCCGTGTTCACGATGATTTCACCGGTTAGATGGGGTGCCGCCGCGTTCTCAGCCTTCGTCTTACCCCCCCGCTCTTCCAGCCGCAGCAGTTCGATGCCCTGCTCACCATACCGGCCGACAATCTCGTCCGTTCGATCGCTGGAAGCGTCCGAGATGACCAGGATCTGGACACGATCCTTCGGATAGTCCAGCGCGAGGAGGCTCTTGATGAGCTCCTCGATCTGGGTCTCCTCGTTGTACGCTGGAACCGAGATCGAGATCTGTGGCCAATCGTGCGCGTCGGTCACGGACGGGACCCGCTTTGGTGCAATGCGACCGAATACCCATAACAGGGCGGGGTACCCGGCGTACGTGTACACGAGCAAAGCGAGACACATGATCAGGACCGTCGTCGCCACCTCGGTCATCTACAGATCCCGTTGTATGTATCGAGAGTCACTCCCGAGGGAGTCGTCCAACTCCGTGGCGCCTCCCTAGTGCGCGGCCCAGAAACCCGACAGCGACTCGCCATGCGGGCTCTCGCGCAACTTCTCGAATGCCCGGTTCCGAATCTGACGAATCCGCTCCCGTGTGACACCGAGGAGTGAACCGATCTCTTCGAGCGTGCGTTCCTCGCCGTCATCCAGACCGTAGTAGAGGTAGAGGATCTTTCGCTCGCGCTCCGTCAGGTAGCTCTCGAACATCCCCTCGAGAAACTCCCGCCTCGCGATGACTTCGACATCCACTTCGATGTCTGCCGCCGCCGCACCGGCGAATCGCTCTCCGAAGCTGGCGCTGTCGCGATCACCCCGGTCGATCGGTGCGTCGAGAGACAATTCAGAGGCAGCGACGCGTCGAAGGGCCCGGATCGTATCGACCGGCTCCTCCATTTCGTCGGCGATCTCCTGGTCGGTCGGCGTCCGGCCGAACGACTGAGTCAGTGCAGTGTTGGTCCGCGCGAGCTTGGCCAGGTTGGAATTCTGGTTCAGCGGGATGCGGACCGAGCGGGTCTGCTCGGCGAGTGCCTGCAAGACGGTCTGGCGGATCCACCACACAGCGTAAGAAATGAACTTCACGCCTTTGTCGGGATCGAACTTCTTAACCGCCTTGAGAAGTCCCTCATTGCCGATGCATACGAGCTCGGCCAGTCCCAGTCCTCGTCCCTGATACTTCTTCACGTACGAGATGACGAAGCGCAGGTTCGCAGTGACGAGACGTTCGGCGGCTTCTTTGTCGCCGACCCGTGCTCGCCGGGCGAGCTCGCGCTCTTCCTTGGGATCTTGGATGAGAGGGTACTTCTCTACGTCCTGCAGATACTGGTCGAATGAGTCCAGGCCACGAGAGGAAGAAAACATTCGTAGGATCCAGTCCTCGGTCTGCGGGGTCAGGGAGAGTGGCCCCGGTAGAACGACCCCCCACCAGTCCGCCTGGGGACTGTCTGAAGGGGGGTCGGGGGGACCATCACGAGATGTTTTAGGGTGAAAACGAATGTATAAATGCGTGTTTCCGGGGTCAAAGGTTTTTTTTTCGGGTGGCGCAAAGCCAAGCCCCGCAATGAATTCCGTGACCCGTCAGTCACGTCGCCGCGTCTATTTCTGAGGCTCCTGGAAACAGGCTTTTCCGTTTGCTGGCGCGGAGCGCCGAGGATGGAGCGGTCCTCAGGAGGCGACGAATTCGGCTCGCAGACTCTCGACGCTCGGCCCGCCCAGGCCGAAGAGGAGGAAGGGGCGAGCGCCGCTGGCGGCGAGTTCGACACGGCGAAAGAAGTCGGCCTCATGCACGTCTGTAGCGTCGAGGGTCCCCAGGTCGACGCAGACAGTGCGGCGTCTTCGCCGGTAGACACAGACGGGTGACCCGCCGCGTACGACGACCCATCCGCGAACGAAGTGCGGAGCGCCGGGGAGCTTCCACGCCCCGACCGGGCTGCCGCGGAGAGCGCCTCCTGGAGCAAGGACGTCATCTCCCTGAAGTGCGGCGGCGACCCACGCGGGAAGCTCGCCGGTATTCAGCCAGCGCCGCTGGCGCAGCGTGACGAAAACACGTCCGGCAATGAGCTGGACCGCGTAGCCGAAGACGCGAAGAAGAGAGCGAGTGAAGGGTGTGACCGCGACAAGTGATACGACGGTCACGCCGAGCGCCCACGCCGGTGCGTCCAGGGTGAGCGAGACGAGCCCGACCACCGCGACATCCTCCGCGATGGAAAGGAGACGAGTCGGAGGACCGGCACCGGCGCCCAGCCATCGCAGTACCGCTCCCCCACTCCGGATGCCGTGCGCGACCGATGCGAGAAGGCCTCCCAGGGTCGCTCCTATCCCCACGATGAGCAGCGGCTGGCCGTCGAGAAGAAGGAGAGCGAGCAGCGCGCCGGAGACGGGTCGGATGATGGCGTGCAGTGCGTTCCACACGACGGCGCTCGCTGGGTGCCGCTCGGCTGCGATCTCCAGGAGATAGAAGACGCCGACCGTGATCAGAACGCTGGGAGAATCCAGGTCGCCCAACGCACCGGGAAGCGGTGTCGCCCAAAGGTCGAGGGTCGGCGCGGCCCCGATGAGCAGCAGCGTCAGATAGAGGTCGACGCCGGCGGCTACGGAGAGCGGCGCCAGTGCGAGAAGGGCGGGGGAGAGTAGAAGCGCGTCCACGTTCAGAAGCTACGCGCGGAATCCGGGGGCTGTCAGCACGAGAACGGCGTTGATCCCGCCGAAGCCGAAGGAGGTGCTGACCGCGGCCCTCACGGCTCCGGAGCGACCATCGCCCGTGATGTAGTCCAGGTCACACCCGTCACCGGCGCGGTCGAGATTCAGAATGGGTGGGGCCCATTCGTCCTGAATCGTCAGGCATGTGATGCCGGCTTCGATCGCTCCCGAGGCCCCGAGCGCATGTCCGTGAAAGGGCTTGGTGGCAGACACGCTGATCCGGTCCGCGTGATCACCCAGCGCCCGGCGAACGACCAGGGATTCGGTCCGGTCATTGAGATCCG
>Ga0213866_10002856_pt1 | contig 11973 bp, 6 predicted proteins | sample PICome_11_FD_160079 | JGI IMG/M metagenome (GOLD analysis project Ga0213866, IMG submission 160079) | Coastal seawater microbial communities near Pivers Island, North Carolina, United States - PICO284 | ecosystem: Environmental > Aquatic > Marine > Coastal | place: USA: North Carolina... | reverse complement strand
TGGCATTTCAACTACAATAAATAATAGGACTTATCAATTGGGGCTTAATTTCATATCTGGTATATCCTCTGCAGAATATAATACAAAATCCGGAGAGATTATCTATATTGATAATAGAGCGCCAATTCCTAGATCCCCAAGTCAAAAAGAAGATATCAAAGTTGTTCTGGAGTTTTAAAGTAAAATGCCACAAAATACTAATTTAAATGCACCTCCATACTTTGATGATTTTGATGTAACTAATAATTATAAGAGGGTATTATTTAAGCCAGGAACTCCTTTACAGGCAAGAGAGTTAACTACTCTACAAACACTTTTGCAGAATCAAGTTGAAAAATTTGGTCAACACTTTTTTAAAGAAGGTGCTGTCGTAATACCCGGAAATGTTGCTCTTGACACACAATATTTTTGTGTACAGATTGATCCAAGTCATTTAGGAATCCCAATATCTTTATACATATCAAAATTACTTAATAAATTAATAAAAGGTGAAACAAGTGGAGTCGTTGCAAAAGTAGAAAATATTATTACAGATTTTGAATCTGAACGAGGCAACTATACTCTCTATATTAAGTATAAATCTGGTAGTGATATTAATTTTGATAATACTACTTTCGTAAACGGAGAAAATTTAATTACATTAGAAGATATTGATTATGGACTCTCATCTATAAGATCTGGAACTACTTTCGCTACGACAATAGTTTCTGAATCTTTAGCTGTAGGTTCGGCAATTAAAATAGAACAAGGCGTATATTTTATTAGAGGGTTTTTTGTTGATGTTTTTTCCCAAACACTAATATTGGATCAGTATACCAATATTCCAACATACAGGATTGGTCTTTCAATTGATGAAAGTATTGCAGTAGCATCTGAAGAATTTCCGGACCTGTATGACAATGCTCGAGGATTTTCTAATTTTGCGGCACCAGGAGCTGATAGACTTAAAATAACAGCAACTCTAATTAAAAAGTCAATTGATGATCTAAATGATCAAAATTTCGTAGAATTAGCGAGAATAATTGATGGGGTAAGACAAATTTTCAGTCCTCCTACTAAGGACTCTCCCAATTTATTGCGAGATGAAATGGCTAGAAGAACTTATGATGAATCTGGTGATTATTATACAATACCATTTAGTGTAGAAATAAAAGAATGTTTAAATGATAAACTAGGCAATAATGGAGTATACAATCAAGGTCAGTTAACGTCTCAAGGAAATGTAGCATCAAATGACCTATTAACGTTACAAATTTCTCCAGGTAAAGCTTATGTAAGGGGATATGAAATTGAAACTCTAAGTACAACTAGTATAGATGTAACAAAACCAAGAACTACAGATAGTGAATTGGACACTACCGTACCATTTACCTTAGGAAATCGTGTTCAGGTCAATAATGTATTTGGTACTCTTCCTATTGGATATGGTACTACCATAAAATTATTTTCGAATAGAACGGTTACTCCAGGAACACCATCTGGTTTTGAAATAGGAATAGGTCAATGTTATGACCTTAAACTTGCAAATGCAAATTATGTTGGCCCGCAATCAGTTTATGAACTTGCGTTATTTGATACTCAAACATATGATTATTTAATTTTAAATACAAGTATTACATTAACTACTCCAGCTTTTATTGAGGGAGCAAATAGTTCAGCAAGCGGATTTCTTGTACAAAATGTTTCTAATTCTAATCAATTAATTTTGTATCAAGTAAGTGGATCTTTTGTAACTAATGAACCACTTATTGTAAACGGAAACCTCATATCTAGAACCGTAGATATTTTTAGAGACTTTGGCATCGATGATGTATGTCAAATTACTAGTTTAGATGGTACATCGTTTACTTGTGATACAGTACTGACACCATCTGCACAATTAGCGCCCAATGGATCTTCATTTACTATATCCAGTGCAGTCGATGGAGTTAGTACGGTAACAAATTCCTCGTCAACTTTTGGAGTAGGCATTGCCACGGGAGATATATTAGCGTATTCGAAACCTGGACAAACTTTACCAACTTTCAACAGAGTATCAGCAGTAGATGCAACGGCAAAACAGATTTCTCTTGTACCAACCACACAGGTTTCTGGTGTTGGATTTGGAACTTTACCTACTACGCAAGTAACCACTACAGACCTTTTCTTAGCTACACCAAATATTTTAGATAATTCACAGTCATTTTTATATGTACCACTCACTCACCGTAATGTAGCTTCAGTTGATTTAAGTCAAGGTCAAGTGATAATAAGAAAATCGTATTCCGTTACGATTTCTTCCAATTCTTTAACTGCTACTTTGGAAACTGATTCTAAACTAACTTTAGAACCTTATGATGAAGAATCTTATTCTCTTGTTTATTCTAATGGAAGTGTGGAACCTTTAGTTAGACAAAATTTTTCTGTCACTGCTAGAACTATAACATTGACTGGATTAAGTCAGAATGGAACTGCAACATTAACCGCTACCTTGAAAAAAAGTCAATTAAAATCAAGAAAAAAAATATTTCAAAAAGCTTCAACACTTTTAGTTAACTTATCATCCAATCCATCTTCAGGCGCAGGATCAACTTCCTTGAATGATGGATTGACTTATAGTCAAATCTACGGTGTACGAGTTCAAGATAAATCAATCTCTTTGGGAGTTGGTGATGTAAAAAGAGTTTTGTCTATAGTTGAGTCTTCAGATGAAAATGATCCAGAACTACCAAAACTTCAAATATCTGAATTAAATGCAAATATTTTAAATACGATACCTGGAGAAGTCATTCAAGGCCAAGATAGTAAAACACTTGCAACTTTTGTTTCTGGTAATGGAAGTAATATTGTTGAATTCGTTTATGATAATGAAAATTTCTTTATAGAAGGCGAAAGAATTTTATTTCTTGAATCAAGGGTTAGTGCAAAAGTTGTTAATATTACTGTTGGTGATAGAAATATTACTAAAGATTTTTCTTTTGTTGACGGCAATACTGAGGAAGTAGTTGACTATTCATACATACTTAGAAATCCAGAAGTTTCTGCACCATCAAGAAAATTAAAAATAGTATTTCAAAATTATATAATAGATTCAAATGATGATGGTGATTTTGTAACAGTAAATTCATTTGATGCTGATAGATACAATAATGATATTATACAATCTGGTGGATTATTTGCGAGTGATGTTATTGATTTAAGACCTAGAGTTTCTCCATATAATTATACTGAAAATGTTCGATCTCCTTTTGAATTTTTTGGTAGAAAATATACTAGTGCAACTTCTTCAACTCCACATATCATAGCGGCCGATTCGAATATTAAACTTAGTTATACATACTACTTACCGAGATCTGATAAACTTTTTCTATCGAAAGATGGTAGATTTTTAGTATCAAATGGGACTCCAGCTTTAGATCCTAAACCGGCGCAGGAAATTGAACACGCTTTGGAAATAGGTTCTTTCGAATTACCTGCTTATGTAAGAAACGCAAGTCAAATACAAGTTAGAACTACGCAACATAAGAGATATAGAATGAAAGATATCTCTAGCTTGGATGATAGGTTAAAAAATGTTGAATACTACACAAATCTTTCATTACTAGAGACTGATACTAAAAACTTAACATTAAGAGATGCTGATACCGGATTAGATAGATTTAAGTGTGGATTTTTTGTCGATAACTTCAAATCTGATAATGGTGGATTTTTAGGAGATTTTTCACATAGATGTAGTATTGATATAAAAGAAGGAGAACTAAGACCCCAACATTACACTACATCAATTGATTTGCTTTTGGGTTCTGAGGTAGTATCTGGATTGAGTTCAACGTCAAATCCAGATGCAGATTTTAGATTTGTTAAAAATTTAGGAAATCCAAATATTGTCAAATCTGGTGATGTAATTTGTCTAAAATATACTGATGTAAGTTATGTTAAAAATAACTTTGGAACGAGATTTGAAAATGTAAATCCTTTCCACGTTGTAAACTGGATTGGTCAAATAGAATTGAATCCAGCCACAGACAATTGGATTGAAACTAAAGGATCTAAAAAAGTAATAGATCAGGAAGGAACTTATACAACAACTATGCAACAACTTGGTATTGATAGTAATACTGGATTATCTCCGATAACCTGGGGATCATGGGAAACTACTTGGACTGGATCTCAAGTAACTTCGAGAGTAAATATGGGAAGAATTCAATCAGGAACTTCTGTGATAGGATCTAGAACATCAACTGAAAGTGTGCAGGTAAGTAAAAAAACAAGACGTGTGCAAGAAACTACTGTAACTACTAATAGAGATAGATTTACTAATTTTGAAAACGTTACTACTCTAACTACTACTAGACAATCAAGACAAGGAATACAATACAAGGTTGGCGAAACATTTGAAAGTGTTGATTTAGGTAACCGAGTAGTTTCTACAGAAGTGATTCATACTATGAGGTCTAGAAATGTAGAATTTATTGCTAGAAGATTGAAACCAAAATCCCAACTTTATGCATTTTTTGATAACATTGATATGAGTGCATATGTGGTTCCTAAACTAATAGAAATTTCTATGGTATCAGGTAGTTTTGTTGTTGGTGAGGCTGTTTTAGGTACTCTTGGTACTGCATCAATACGGTTTAGAGTTGCACAAACAAATCATAAGTATGGTCCATATACAACACCAACACAAGTATTTGTTGAAAATCCATATTCTCCATCAAATGGATTACCAAGTCAATATTCTTCAACTTCTACCATATTGAATGTAGATACTGCTAGTTTAGAATTACAAGCTGCAAGTGGTTATTATGGTCATCTTGCAAAAGGTATGAGACTGGTTGGGGAAACTTCTGGAGCAGTATCCACAGTGCAGGATATTCGATTGGTTACAGATGCAGCTGGAACTTTGATTGGAACAATGTTTATTCCTGATATTAACCTAGCGTCGGCCCCTAAGTTTACTACTGGAACAAAAACATTTACGTTAACATCAAGTGCAACAAATCTTACTATTTCAGGAACTACTGACAGTACTGCGGAAACTCGATACACGGCAGCTGGAACCTTGCAAAATGTAGAGCAAACCACATTAAGAATTCGAAATGCAACTGTAGAAAGAATAAATCAAACAGAAAACCGAACACTCACTTCCAGTGATACCGAAACTAGAGCTACTACGTCATTTAGCGTCAGACAGACAACTCAAACTAGATGGGTGGATCCACTTGCACAATCATTTGAAGTTCCAGATGAAACGGGAGTTTTTATAACAAAATGTGAAGTTTTCTTTAGGACTAAAGATACCGCAGGATTGCCTGTTACAATGCAGATCAGAACTATGCAGACTGGATTACCTACTCAGGTGATTCTACCATTTGGTGAGTGCATATTAGAACCAGTAGATGTTCAAATTTCCGATCTTGGAACGAAGCCAACAACTTTCACTTTCCCATCTCCGGTATATTTGGAAGGCGGTACTTCATATTGCGTAGTTCTTCTTTCTGCTTCTAATGAATACACTCTAGCTATTTCTAGAATGGGTGAAGAGGATGTTACTACTGCAAGTTTATCTGAGTCTGAAAAAATTATTGTATCTCAACAACCACTTTTAGGATCTCTATTTAAGTCACAAAATGGAGCAACATGGGATCCGAGTCAACTGGAAGATCTGAAATTAAATTTATACAGAGCATCATTTATCCAAAATACTCCAAGTACAGTTAGATTCTATAATCCTCAGTTAGATATTGGTAATAAACAAATAGTAACCCTTAGAGCTAACCCTTTGGACTGCATTTCTCGTTCCATTTTAGTTGGAGTTGCAAAAAGTTTCACCAATACGGAAATTGTAGGCCTACAACCTGGTGTCAGAGTTCGTCAACAAAATAATTCAAATTTTGTAGGATTTCTTAAGAGTGTTTCGGGTTCTATTGGAATAGGAAGTACTTTAATTACAACTTCCGTAGGGGCTGGGTTTACTTCTGGATTTAAAACATATTCAAACATTAATTTGGAATCTCTTACTGGGAGAGGAGTAGGAGCTAAAGTGGATTTAAGCGTAAACGGCGGAGTTGCTATCGCAGCAACCGTTTCCGTAGGTGGAACTGGATATGTTACAGGTGACGCATTAACTATTGATTATGCACAAACAGATGGGTTGGGAAGTGGATTGATACTTTCTATACCGAATAATGTTGGAGTCATAACTGCAATTAACTCATTATTATTGGATAGAGTAATAGGAAATCCGGTACAAAATGCAAATGATATTTTATACTATATTGGAACTGCGGGCACAAACACTTTACCCAATTCAAATGTTACCTATATTAATATTATTGCCGATGGACTTCACTTTAAAGTAAGTCATAATAATCACGGAATGTATTCGGATAACGATAGAGTTACATTATTTTCTCTGCAATCAGACCAAAAACCAGTAACACTAAGTGCTTCATATTCCATATTTTCGACGGATAATATTCCGGTAAGTTCTGTTGGGATATTCACGAGTTTCGAAGGTGTGCCGGTAACTCCTTCTACTAATCCTGGATATATACTCATCAATAATGAAATTATTCAATACGGTAATGTAGACAGCTCTACAAATGTTCTTACTAATATTACAAGAAACATTGATGGGACATCTGGAAACTTTGGAAATGATCACCCCATAAATTCAAATGTATTTAAATATGAACTTAATGGAGTTTCTCTGAGAAGAATTAATAAGACTCATAACTTATCAGAAACAAATCTTAACACATATCCTACAGATCTCGACTATTATTATATAAAAATAAATCCAGCTATTTCTGGTTCTGATCGAACAGCTGGAAATGCTAATCAGTTTCCTGAGTTATATTTCCGCGAAGATAAATCTTGTGGTTCCAATGATGATGTTATCATGGTAAGTAATCCAAATACTCCCGGTGCAACACAAAATATACCATTCAATATAGTTAATGCAAATCTGCAATCATTAAGACCTGCTGGAACAACCCTTAGTGCAAAAATTAGAACATTCTCCGGATCTACTCCGCACAGTAATTTGATATCTTTTATTGACCAGGGATTTGTTGACTTGGATTTGGAGGGGGACACATCCTTCCAATCACCTCGAATTATTTGTTCTAAAATTAACGAGACTACTCATTTGTCAAATTTCCCTGGCAATAAGTCATTGACAATTGAAGTAACTTTAGATACTGATAATGAAAAAGTTTCTCCAGTAATAGATTTAGATAGATGTAGTTTAATTACTGTTGCAAATAGAATCAATTCTCCAATTTCAAATTATATTACCGATCCTAGAGTCACTTCTATTTCGGAAGATCCTACTGCAGCAATTTACATAAGTAGACCGGTTTTCCTTGAAAAACCTGCAGATAACTTGCAAGTATTCTTTGATGCATTTAGGCATTTTAGTAACGATATTCGAGTATGTTATAGAATTTTTAGAACTGATAGAGGTGAGATTGGAAATACTTCGTGGGAATTGTTTCCCGGGCATGAAAATCTTGATATAAATTCTAATATTATTGATATTTCTAAAAATAATGGAAAGTCTGATAAATTTAAAACTTCATCGACAACTCAAAATGATTTTAAATCTTACCAATTTACTATGCCCAATATTCAACAATTTAATGGATATCAAATCAAAATTAATATGACAGGAACAAATTCATCTTTTGTCCCCAGAATTAGAGACCTTAGAGTAATCGCATCAATATAATATGGACAATTTATTGCCAGTAGAAGGAAATCCAGGATTATATCGTGATATACATTCTCGTGCTATTATAGATTGTTCTGATACAAATTTTGATAATTATTTACAACTAAAAAAAAGAAAAATACTTGAAGTTAATGAAATGAATAAACTAAAAGATGAAGACAATAAAATACAAACTATTAAGAATGAAGTGACTGAGTTAAAAGATATGATGAAACTCATTCTTTCTAAACTAGACATCAACTCATAAATAATTAAAAGGACGGGTTCTAATAATGGCAGCAAGGAATGTAAATTTAGTTTTAGAACAAGGAGTTGACTTTCAGGCTGTTTTTACAATTCGGAATAATAACAATGCGCCTTTGAATTTGACTGGATATACTGGAATCTCTTCAATTCGAAAATCTCCAACGTCCTCTACTGCATATCCATTAACGTTAAGTTTTCCAGATTTATTAAATGGAAAAGTTGCAGTTTCTATGGGCCATACTGCGACTAGATCGATGGAAGGCGGCCGTTATGTTTACGATGTTATTTTAATTTCTCCCAATTACTATAGAACACGAGCAGTTCAAGGAAATGTTCTCGTAACTCCTGGAGTATCGTAATGGCAGAATACTTAGTTACATTAAATGAACCTGGTCCATACAGAATCGGTGTTGATTATGAAATACCAACCAAATCCATTCAATATGGAAATATAATTTTAGATAATATAAATTCTCAATTTACGGGAGTTGCTCACACATTCGGATTAACTGCAAGTGGAGATTCTTATGTTCCAATCAATGATCAACAATTGATTGTTGTTAAGAATAATCTTGTAATGGAACCAATTGAGGATTTTACAATCTCAACAAACAATATTATCTTTACCGTTGCTCCATCAGTAGGAGACGATGTTTTTATCATTGCTCTTGCAACAACTGCAGATCTGACAAGAACGATAAATTATGTTGTAGACAGTGGTTCAATTTCAATGTTATCTGGAAATAAAGGATCGGTAACTCTCGATGTATCTGGTATATTGGAAAATATAGTTATATTATCTGATCAACAAGGTGATTTAATTTTAGACATTAAAAAATCAAATTATTCAACATTTCCAACATTTTCTTCAATAGTTGGCGGAACATATGTACAGTTGACTAATGCAAGGAAAGTTAGAGATGATGTATTGTCCGGATGGACGACAACCATAGTATCTGGTGATATACTTACCTTTGACGTTATTGCAGTAAACAACATTAATAGGTTTTTAATCTCATTAAAATTAAAATTATAAATAGACATAGCATATCACAAAACTATAGTTTGTACGGAGTTTTTTAAATGGCACTATTAGTTCCAAATATTGGAGAGCTTGAGTCACTCAGATACTTGATTGCACAAAACAATCATACTGCAAGTCTCGCTGATCAGTCTCCGAGAAATTTAGTTTTAAAACTTTTTATGAGTAATACTGCTCCGGCCGAGACGGATGTTCCTTCTGAGACGACATATTACGAACCCTATGGTATTGGAAATACTAATGCTTATGGATATGTGCCATCTACAGGCTACCCATATTGCGTAGATAATAGAACAGACCAAACCTATGCAGAACAAACTGGTATTTTACTCAACGGATCTCGTTGGAGAATTAATCAGGTCGGTTCTGGAACCACTGCATCATATCCAGAACAGACCTTTACATTTACCGGTGAAGCTGGAGATGTTTTCGGTTACTATGTAACTCGTGCTAATAATATGCCTATTGCGGTTCAGGGAGTCTTAAACTATGCTGGTGTTGGTATTGGTACTACGGTAACTAAGGGAGATAATACCGACCCAGTAATAGGTATTGTAGGTAACTCTTATATTACTATTGATTTAGATCAAAATGTCAATGATATTACATTAGGCCAATTTGTAGGAGGTAATGCCGGAATTCAAACTGGCACTAAAGTTGTTGGTATTGATCGATTTTATAAAGTTGTATATCTGGATAAACCACTTATCGGCAATATTCAAGTTGAAACTGATCCCAGCGTTACTTTCAGTTTTGGTAAAATTGTCGTGCCTGGAGCTGGTCATAACTTAGTTCCAGGAGATATTCTTTATGTTGCGGCTGGTACTGGAAATACTACACTTACATCTAATGTATACACAGTGTTTTCCGTTCCAAATGCAAATGAATTTACTACTACTCCATCACTCAGTGCAACATCAAACGGAATTGCAGGTTTGAACACTGCGACTTTATATAGTTCTATTATGTATGCAGAAAGATTTACAAACGGTCCGTACACTGTTTCTAATCCTGGGGATCAAATTAAAATTACTTTAAATGTAGCCCTCGAATAATCAATACAACAGAAACTAAAATTTAATATTTAATTATTGTGAGGGGGATTGCTTTTTTATGGCGGTCCTCTTTACTTTTAGCCAAAAAATTATTATTACAAGATTATGTCCATAACTCAAAGTTTTACTAGCGGTAGAAGAGGATCTATAAAACTTGGAGTTGTTGTAGGACTTAATACAAATACTTGGGGCTCAAAATATTTAACATTCAATATTAATGAAGAAACGACTTACGGGTTGTTTCATATAGTAGATAAATCTAAGGCTTTTACCCAAGTTGCTCCATCTTTTATTGGATCTGGATTATTATCTTTAGATAATAATGCTTTTACGGATGTTGATCAGACAAAGTTCACTACCGCTTTTACTGGTTCTGGATCACTATTTGTTGATATATTTTCAAGAAATTACGATTTTAAGTATAAAGGTAGGGGAGTAATTCGGATCAATGATGACAAACAGTTAACAATAACTGTAGGAGTTAGAAAACCATATCAAGGAAAAGGTATATTTAACTTTTCTGGAATATCCGGAAATTCATTTACTCCAAAAACTTATGAGGGTACTGGAACATTTAATTTTGATGGAAATTCATTATCATTAACTAAGAAAATTTCAGTTTATGGATACTATGGCGATGATGCTAATCCAGGAACCTCTGGCCTAATTATTGTTGGTCAACAAACTCTACTAACTAAAGAAAGAAAAACCGAGTCTTATGCAGGATTTGGTGCGTATACATTTTCTCAACAATTAAGCTTAAGAAAATCATACGGATATAGTGGAGAGGGGAATTTAATTTTATCGGACAAGGGTGCCGAAAGTAATTCAATAAAGTATCAAAGTAATACTCAATTATTTGTAATTTCTGGAATAAGTTCAGAAAATACTATCAACATAGTTTCTGAAAATACGGTATCATATAATTTTAATGGCATTGCAGAAACCCGAGTCGGTATATCTTCTACTGGTATCGGTACAATTTCAATACGAGGAAATTCTGAAGCTATATTAAGTAAACTTTCGGTCAGTAGAGGGGTACTTAGATTTGTAAGACATAATGTCGATAATTCTTTTGATACTTGTGACGATATCATATTGACCTCAGATGATCAACATTCTGCTTCTGTAAGTGTTGTTTCAAATTATTCAAAAACTGATGGAGTGTTTACTTTTAACGGAACTTCTGTTAATAAAGAGATTGCATCGTACTCTTATGATGGTCATAATACTTATCAATTATCTGGAACATATAACGATTTAAAGTTTAGTTATTCTAATGTTGGATTTGGAACTCTATATTTGTTATCCACATATGATCAAAGTAATATTCAAAAATATATTGGACTTGGTAGTATACTCAGTATTTCTGGATCATCTAACTCACAAACCAAAAAAATACCACAGTCAACTATTCTTTCCATTATTTCTGGTTTTGCTGAAACAAAAGTTAAATTAGACTTCTCTTTTACTGGTAATGGATTAGTTGGTTTTAATGCATTTGGAGATATAAGGAAGATATCAAATTATAGTAGAGTTGGTTTCGTAAGTTTTAATTTATATGGCGAATTGACACATCCAGATGTGCAATTTGCACCAGCACCAAAGTCCAGTGGATTTATTAATATTTCCGGGTTCTCTGAAGAATCCACTTCTATAATATATGATAAAACTTTTGGAACTTTTTTCCAAGTTTCTTCTGGATTGGAAAGTTTTTCAAAATCTACTTATATTGGAATTGGATCTATTCATATGCAGGAAACATCCAATTTAACAATCAATAATCCATTTCAAATTAGTAGAACTTATGTTTCAATTATATAACTTGATATGTCATTATGTGCAGTAATAAGAATAATAAATACTCTCATAGGAAACTAGGGGTATTTTTTTTATGGCTCAACCATCTAGTA